>Ga0123355_10010136_pt1 | contig 14402 bp, 8 predicted proteins | sample TergutEmb28metaG_3_FD_89872 | JGI IMG/M metagenome (GOLD analysis project Ga0123355, IMG submission 89872) | Embiratermes neotenicus P1 segment gut microbial communities from Petit-Saut dam, French Guiana - Emb289 P1 | ecosystem: Host-associated > Arthropoda: Insects > Digestive system > Gut ...
AAGATTTAAGGTCAAAAGATTTAAGGTCAAAAGATTTAAGGTCAAAAGATTTAAGGTCAAAAGATTTAAGGTCAAAAGATTTAAGGTCAAAAGATTTAAGACCTTGGGGACGCTGTCCCCAATACCCCTGCAAGGGGACGCAGTCCCCTTGACCCCGCTTTTTTGGATTTTATGTTGAGTGGAATTATTTGTAATCACGGAAGGTTTGGAATTTAAAAATTGCGCCTGTACTTGAGTGGAAAGTTTTTAGACAACCACTCAAGTACAGGCGCAATTTTAAAGTTTTTTGGAGAGGGGGTTTGGGGGAGAAACCTTTTCTTCAGAAAAGGTTCTCCCCCAAGGTCTTTCTTTTTTATTCCTTAACAGACCCTAAAGAAATTCCGCTTACTATGAATCTTGAGAAGGCGGCGTATACGAATAGGATTGGTATTAGGGTGAATGCCATTCCGAAGTAGATTGCGCCTAGGTCGCGGCGGAAGGTGTCGCCCTGTAGGCGGTTGATTATTAGTGGTAGGGTGTGGAGGTTTTGGTCGCCGCCTACTAAGAATAGCGGCCCCATGAAGGCATTCCACGAGGCAACGAAGGCGAATATACCCATTGTGAACGCCCCTGGTGCGGCTAGGGGGAGGATTATTCTGTTGAAAATTCCAAACTCGCTTGCGCCGTCAATTCTTGCGGCTTGGATTAGTTCGTGTGACACACTGGAATCTAGGTACTGTTTGCAGAAGAATACAGTTCCGGGTGCGGCAATTGACGGAATAATTAGCGGGATAAAGGTATTCAAAAGCCCCATTGAGTGCATGTACTGGAAGAACCCAACAATATAAAGTTGCCCTGGTACCATAATCATAGCAAGCACAAATACGAAGAAAATTTTCTTGAATCGGAAGTTGTACGCAACCAGCGCGTAAGCGGTTAGCATGGAGAAATACACCGTTAAAAATGTGCTGGTAAACGCAACAAAGGCACTGTTGCGAACTCCCAGCCAAACGTCCACGCCCAAGTTAGACATGGTTTCCCAGTTATCAAAAAACGCAGTGCCTGGAATTAACGAAATCCCCGACTGAATTTGCACCGTTGTGCGCGTTGCGTTAATCAACAGCATGTAGATAGGCACAACGCTGACTAGAAACAACGCAATCAGAAGCAAGTAGCACAGAATTTTCACAATCCATTGTTTTGCCACGTAAAGTCCCATGTTTTGAGTTTTCATGCGCTCGCCCCCTTATTCTGCAATTTTGCCGCCTTTGCGGCTTTTTTTGCTTCGCGTTTTGCAAGGTCTTCATCAGTTTGAGTTCGGAACGCCCAGAAAATAAACAATGCAACAACGCTGGACATCAAGAACAGAAGCACCGAAACAGCCGCCGCACTTCCGAACATCATACTTGGGAACGACCGCCGCACGTTCATAAACATATTAATAGTAAGAACGGAGTTCTGCGGATTCCCAAACGGACTCTGCGAGAACAGCAACGGAATATCAAACATGCCCAATCCGCCAACCAAGCTTGTTACAAGCACAAACAGCATAATTGGTTTAAGCAGTGGCAAAGTGATTCGGAAAAACATCTTAAACTGATTAGCCCCGTCAATCATAGCGGATTCGTAAAACGTAGGAGAAATCGCAGTCATACCCGCCACAAAAACAATAGCTGTCTGCCCAAACCACATCCAAGTTTGCAGGAAAATTACAACAATGCGCGTATCAGTTACGTAGGACGTAAAGTTCCGCGCCTCGTCCCAAATTCCCAGCGTTCCCACCATAAACTGATTAACTGGCCCATGCACCGCCAAATACGAATAAAACAACGACGCAATAGTAACAGGCATCATCAAGTTGGGCAAAAAGTACATAGCCTTGAAAAAATTAGTTCCCTTCAACTTGTAAGTTGTGCTGGTAAACATAGCAGCCAACACCAACGCCAAAATCATTTGCGGAACAAAATTCAAAAGCCACAATATCCAAGTATTCAGCACGGCCTGATGGAACATATTATGCACATAAACATCGCCATGGCTAAACAGGTGGTAGAAGAAATTTCGGAAAATCTCACCAAATTCCGCTAGGTTGCTAAAACCCAAAAGCTCCTGAAAATTATCCATTCCAACAGGATTAATAATCCATCTACCGCCCATAATCCGTGCATCAGTCGTACTCATTGAAAACGTATTATAAATTGGGTACGCAATAAACGCCAAAAAAATCAAAACAAATGGCGAAATAAAAATATATCCCCAGTCATTAATAGCAACACTACTCTGATTTCGTCGCGCCCCCGCAATAAAACATGCAGGTATCAACAAAAGCAACACCATAGCCCCAAGCGAACGCAAATCAAAATTCCCCAAAACAAACGCACTCAAAGCATAAACATAAAGCGCGAGAATCCCAAGAAACATAAGCATTCGCGCCCGCCGAAGATTACCATGCAAAATAACACCAATAATCCCAACAGCCAGATAAACAACACCACAAACAATCCAAGAAATAAACGAAAACCAACTAAACGCCATATGCGCAGGAGTACCATAAGTCAAATTAGCCGAATTAAGCGCGTCCCTAAGAACCCAAACGGCCGCAAAATTAAGAATCCCCGACACAATAGCAAATACACCAAAAGCCGCCATCAACACGCCAGCGACAATCAAAAAAACACCACCCCGAGTTCGCATCGGAAAACCCCCTTTCTTTTTTTTGAAAGATTTAAAAAAATTGAGGGGAAACTTTTGTGAACAAAAGTTTCCCCCCAAGCCCCCCTTCAAAAAACTTTTTCATTTGACTGCCAAACATGAGTGGAAGTAAAAAACCACGCACTCACTAAAACAGTCAACGTTAAAAGTTTGGTCAAGCTTTTTTAAAGCTTGCAGGGGTTTGGCGCGGGGAACGTTCGCTTACGCTCACTGCGCCATAGGGAACAGCGTCCCCAAGGTCTTATCTTTTAATCTTTAAATCTCTAAAATTACCAATTAAGCATAGGCAATGCCATTTGTACGTCACTGCGGAAGCTTGCTATTGTCTCGTCACGGTCTGCTTGACCTGTGATGTATAGGTCTACTGCGTCTATGAATGCGTCGCCTATTGTGTTGTCTGTGCCTTGTTGTAGCTCGAAGGATACTGCTAATGCGGCTTCTCCGAAGATTTCGTATGGGTTTTGACCGCCTAGGAAGTCAGATGCGGCTGAACCTGTGAACCATGGTGTAAGTTCGCGGATTAGTCTTGCAGAAGAAACTAGGTCGCCCGCTGGTTGATGAAGGTCGCCTGGTACGTTCGGGTCGATTGCGGCTAGGAACTCGTTGGTGTAAACGCCTGTTGCCCAGTTTGTTAGGTGTGCTTCATCAAGGGTTGCGAAGCGAATAAATTCCATTGCGGCTTCTGTGTTTTGTGCAACGGTGGTCATTCCCAACCATGTTCCGCCCCATTGGAAAGGCATTGGGCCTGGGATTACACCCCAGTCTCCGCCAGTGTCACCAGCGTTTTGCATGATTACGAAGGGAAGTCCCCATGTTGGCATAAAGAATGAGAATACAGCAATTGGATTACCAGCGGCATCAACAAGGTCGTCAGACATTGCGTGGAACCAGTGGTCGCCCCATTGACCAGCTTCTGCGTCAAGGTTTTCGTTGCGAAGGGTGTATGCGAAAGTCATGTAATCATACATAAGTGGGTCAATGTGAAGCGCGTTGTTTACAACCCATGGTTGTGAACGGTTTGGAAGGAATGTTCTGTAAATTTCTGTTGGGCTACCCACAACGCGGGTGTTTCCGTCAGATTGTTCTTGAATGCTTCTTGCAGATTCAATGAACAAGTCAAGGTTTGCAAAATGTGCTTGAAGTTGTGCTGGGTCATCTGTTCCGAAGTAGCGTTGTGCCATGCTACGGCGGAAGAACATTGCGCCCGGTGTAGCTTGGTATGAGAATGCACGAACAACGCCATTATCATCTGTACCAGCTTGAACGGTGAATGGGATTGTTTCAAGAGCGCGTGCATTTGGTACAAGAGCAGAAAGGTCTTGAAGCCAGCCGTATTCTTGCACGAAAGTTCTAACAAAGTCAGCTTCCATGAAGATGATGTCAGGAACGTCGCCAGTGCCTACTGCGATTGCTTGCGCAACCATTTCTTGGTAAGAACCATCATCCATAGATGCCATTGCAAAATGGATATTAAGGTCTGGGTGTTGCTCTTGGAAAGCTGTTGCAATTACAAGTGCTTCATTTGTGAACGACCATACACGAAGGTCGCCTGTAAGATTTGTTACTGGTGCTACAATGTCTGATACGTCTACTACGTCTCCACCTGTGTCTACTGGTGGTGTTACTGTTTGGTTGTTATTTGCTGTGTCGCCTGTGCCTGTATCGGGTGCGGGTGGTGGTGCGGTTTCCTGCTGACATGCTGCAAAAGCAAACACTGCAATAAATGCCACTACAAGAACAAGTAATCCTTTTTTCATTGTGTTACCTCCTGTTTATTTCCCTACGAAAGTGGAAAATTTATTATAGCGAACGATTTTGAAAGTCGTTTACTATTTGATTGGGAATTTAACCCTACGGCAGTATATTACATTTACATTAAATTTACAAGACTTTTATGTTACGTTCATAAATGTTTTACAAAATGCTAGATTTCGCGCATTTTATGCGTGTCGCGCTTGCTTTCATAAAAAGATAGTGGTATACTCGCGAATGACTTTATCTTAGAATCGTGTAGAATTTGGAGGGTGCGGCACTTATGGCATCGGCAAAAAAAGGAAATTTAGAGAGTTTGCTGTCAAGCGAGATGGAAACACTTGAAAAAACAAAAATCAAGCTTACGATTAAAGTTAGCGCGGAACGCTTCCGCGAAGGCTTGCAATATGCATATAATCGAAGCAAAGGATATTTTAATATCCCTGGATTTCGCAAGGGGAAAGCCCCTCGCAAAATGATTGAGCAAGCATATGGGCGCGACGTGTTTCACGAAGACGCGATTAATTTTGTGTTGCCCGACGCATACGAAGCCGCGTTGGATAAACATGAAATCGAACCTGTGTACAAGCCCGAAATCGACCTTGGTGATATAGACGAAAAAGAAGGCGCGACTTTTTTTGCAATAGTAAGTACTCGCCCAGAGGTTGAAATTGAAGATTACCAAGGGCTAACGCATCCAAAATGCGACACAGAAGCCACAGAAGAGGATATTCAAAACGCTTTGCGCAACGAGCAAGAGAAAAATTCTCGCCTAATAAGCGTAAGCCGCCCTGCGGAAATGGGCGACGTTGTTACAATTAACTTCAAAGGCTTCATAGATGGCGAACCATTTGAAGGCGGCGAAGGCGAAGACCACGATTTAAAACTTGGCGCAGGGCAATTTATCCCAGGCTTCGAGGAACAACTTGTGGGACATGTCCCAGGCGATGATATTAATGTTGAAGTAACATTCCCAGAGGAATATCACCATGATGAATTTGCAGGAAAACCCGCCGTTTTTGAGGTGGAGGTTTTGGACGTTAAATCTCACGAACTCCCCGAAATTAATGACGAGTTTGCAGAAGACGTTTCAGAATTTGACACCCTTGCAGAGTTCCGCGAGGACTTGGCAAAGCGCATAACAGAACACAAATCGGCAAACATGGAAAACCGCAAACGCGGGCATATAATGAAGAAACTGATTGCCTTATCAAAAGTAGAAGTTCCAGAGGAAATGTATCTTGCTCGTGTAGACGACATGATGCACGACTTTACGCGCCAAATTGAAATGCGCGGCATGGACATCGAAAGCTACATGCGATTTACGGGAACGTCCGAGCCTATGCTAAAGGCATCATGGCGCAAACAAGCAGAAATTGATGTTAATGGAATGCTCGCGCTGGAAGCCATTGCAGCAAAAGAAAACTTCCCCATAGACGAGGAAGCTTTTGGAAAACGCCTAGGCGAACTCACAGGCAAAGAGGGCGACGAACTTGCAAAACTTTTGGAAGATATGCACCCTTCCCGCCGCAAAGAGCTAGAGCGTTCTATGCGTAGCGAGATGGCACTTGATTTTGTAATGGAAAAAGCCGTTGAAGCAGATGACGAGGAATTTGAAGAACTAGAGCCCGAAGATTCGGACGAAGAATAGGAGAAGATTATGGCAAACTTAGTACCTTATGTAATTGAGCAAACCAGCAGAGGCGAGCGTTCGTATGACATTTACTCGCGTCTGCTTAAAGACAGAATTATCTTCCTTGGGGACGAAGTTTCGGACGTTAGCGCAAGCCTTATTGTTGCGCAGCTTTTATTCCTAGAGTCCGAAGACCCAGACAAAGATATTTCTTTGTACATTAATAGCCCTGGTGGTTCTATTACCGCTGGATTCGCGATTTACGACACCATGAATCATGTTAAATGCGACATTTCCACAATTTGCGTGGGTATGGCGGCAAGCATGGGCGCGTTCTTGCTTTCTGGCGGCGCGAAAGGCAAACGCTTCGCGCTTCCCAATGCGGAAGTTATGATTCATCAGCCATTGGGCGGCACACGCGGGCAGGCCTCTGATATTGAAATTCACGCAAAAAGAATCGTTGACCTTAAACGCAAACTTAACGAAATCATGGCCGCAAACACAGGGCAACCATACGATAGAGTAGCACGCGACACCGAGCGCGATAACTTCCTAACCGCCGAAGAAGCCCTTGAGTTCGGCTTAATTGACAAGATTATCTCTCGAAGGGAGCAGGCATAATGCCTTCAAAATTTGACACCCGCAACATCGCAAGATGTTCGTTTTGCGGCAAACATCAAGACCAAGTTGACAAAATTATCGCGGGTGCAAACGTGTACATTTGCGACCAATGCGTGGACATGTGTTGTGGTATTTTGGACGAAAGCATGGAAGACCCTCCCAACTTTGACGAGGAGTACAACCTGCCAAAACCAATGGAAATCAAGGCTATCCTTGATGAATATATAATCGGGCAAGACAGCGCGAAAAAAGCGTTAAGTGTTGCCGTTTACAACCACTACAAGAGAATCGCTATGTCGCACACGCAAGACGATTCTGATATTGAAGTGCAAAAAAGTAATGTGTTGCTGATTGGCCCAACGGGCGTTGGTAAAACATTATTGGCGCAAACGCTGGCAAGATTCCTTCAAGTTCCCATAGCCATTGCCGACGCAACCAGCCTAACCGAGGCAGGTTATGTTGGTGAAGACGTTGAGAACATTCTGTTAAAACTAATCCAAGCCGCCGATTTTGACATCGAACGCGCCGAACGCGGCATCATCTACATTGATGAGCTTGATAAAATTTCCCGCCGTTCGGATAATCCTTCGATTACTAGAGATGTTAGTGGCGAGGGTGTTCAACAGGCGTTGCTTAAAATTTTGGAAGGTACTGTGGCTTCCGTTCCGCCGCAAGGTGGGCGCAAGCATCCGCATCAAGACTTTTTGCAAATTGATACCACTAATATTCTTTTCATTTGCGGCGGTGCTTTCGCAGGGCTTGACAAAGTTGTTGAACAGCGCATGAACAAAAAGGTAATTGGATTCGGCGCGGAAGTTAAAACTAAAGCCGAGAAAATTCAAGATGATATTCTGCAACATGTTCAGCCGCGTGACTTGCATCGTTATGGGCTAATCCCCGAAATAATTGGCCGCTTGCCCGTTATTGCCACGCTGAATAATCTTGATGAGGATACTCTAGTTTCCATTTTGAGCCGTCCCAAAAACGCGCTCACGAAACAGTATCAATACCTGCTGGAACTAGACCATGTTTATCTGGAATTTGAAGAAGACGCACTTCGCGCCATAGCCCAAAAGGCTTTGGAACGCGAAACAGGCGCACGCGGCTTGCGCGCCATAGTGGAAAATCTTCTAACCGAAATCATGTACGATGTCCCCAGCAACTCCACAATAGAACGTTGCATAATCACTCGCGATACCGTGGAGTCCAACAAGCCCCCGACTATTATTACCAACGAAAACCGTCAGCCTATTTATCGCAAGCCGCGCAGGCGACGTGCTGGGCGTAGTCGGTCGGTTAGTTAGCAGTTATACGCAATAAAAATAAATGATTGTCAAGGCTTCGCCATTATGGTTGAAGCCTTGTTTTCTGACAAATTAACCAATAATAGGAGCTTCTTATGTCCAAGAAAACCCCAATAATAGCCGCAGTAATTGACATCGGTTCTAGCGAATTGCGGCTTCACATAGCGCAAGCGGCGGCACAACCGCTTTTCGCCGATAACATGCCATCTGGTTTGCCTGTACGTCTCGAAGCCAGTAACGGTAGTGGTATTCAGTTGGAGGCGGTTAGTTATTTGGAAAGTTTAAGTTTCCCGCTTAGTCTTGGGCGGGATACTTTTCATGCGGGAAAAATGAGTTTTGATAAGATTGATACGGCCTGCGAGGTTATAAAGAATTTCCTGCATGTGGCAAAAGGATATGGTGTGCGCCCGCAAAATGTGCGTACTATTGCTAGTACAGCAATGCGCGAGGCTGCCAATCTTGACTATATCCTTGACCAAATAAAAATTAAAACGGGCGTGAATGTTCACGTCATGGACGACCTTGAAGAAAAAACGTATATATGTAAACTGCTTACGCATTACGCGGAGGATTCATTAAAGAAATCCGCGGTAATTGTGTACATTGGAACGGGCAGTATTGGGGTGAATTTGTTCGTGGACGGCAAAATGCCACGAACTTGGAATATCCGAGTGGGTTCGCTGCGAATGAGCGAGTTATTCGGCGACCTTCAAGAATACACACGGGAATTTTACCGTTTAATGGAAGAATATCTTGCGGGATATACCTACAAATTGCGGCAAGAGCTACCCAAAGGAATCCATCATTTTATAGTAAGCGGGCAGGAAATCGACGCAATTGCAAATTTGACAACGGGTGTAGTTCCTCCACTGGAAACACCTTTGTTTGAGATACCACGAAACAATTTTCAAGCCCTTTACGACAGAATAAAACGCCAAACCACCGACCGCATAGCTTCCACCAACTACCTAGACGCAGACAAAGCAGAATCACTGCTACCAGCGGCGTGCATTTATCAGAATCTGCTGGACTGCACAGCCGCAGACGTAATAACCGCCAGCCGAATGCTACCCTGCGACGCAATCCTGTTTGAAATGCTATACCCAAAACGCTTTGCCGCAATAAACAAACGCTTCGAGAAGGGGACAGTTCTATCTGCGCGGGAATTGGCAAAGCGTCACAATGCAAATATTCCGCATAGCGAATTAGTCCGCGACTTCGCAATAATGATTTTTGATAAAATCCGAAAACTGCATGGGCTGGGCAATCGCGACGAGATTCTGCTAACTGTCGCCGCGTATTTGCACGACATTGGCGAATCTGTGAACACCCTTGACCATCATAAAATTTCATACGGATTAGTTCGCCGCTCCGATATAGTAGGACTAACCCAATCAGAACAGGAAATTGTAGCCCTAATATGCCGCTATCATTCCGCCACCCCAGACCTTGACGCGTCCTGTTACACTATTCTCCCTCCCGAAACAAAAGTGCGTGTATCAAAACTAGCCGCGATGCTTCGCCTAGCCGATTCAATAGACCGTAGCCACACGCAAAAATCCAACAACATAGATGTAAAATTATCCGAAAATTCCCTGCTAATAACAATCACCGCCGACAAGAACCTAGCATTAGAACAGTGGGCATTCGCTGAAAAGGGCAGATTCTTTGAAGAAGTTTTCGGTATTAAAGCATCACTGCGCGTGAGAAAGGTTTAACAGGCGGCAGTGGCACAGCCGCTTTTTGCCGATTACACATATTAGCAAGCCACATATACGTCTCGAAGCCATGTACTGTTTTCAAGGCAACAAAAAAGAGTTGGGAAAATCCCAACTCCTTTTTATTATTCAGATGTCAACTTGATTAACCAAGTACAACTGTTCCGTCTTGGAAACTAATCGGAAGAAGGAAAGCGTTAGCAAGGAAACGAAGTGGAACAAATGAACGTCCGTCGATGATGATTGTGTTTACGGAGTTAGCAGGACCAGAGTTAGCCGCGAAGGTAGCGATGTCAACGTTTTGACCGCTTACAATAGCTCTGTTGGAGTTATTGGTAAGAGAAACGGTAACATGGTTTCCGTTAGCGTCTGGGCCGCTGAAGTTGATTGTGCTTGTAGCTTCAATCCATTCGATTTCTCCGCCAATGAAGTCTGCGAAGATACGTGGGTTAAGCATAGATACTGCAATGCCGTCAACGAAGCTGTGGAGAATGAATGGGTCATTAACCATGCTACCGTCTTGTGCTTGCATTGGAGGCATACCATGACGAAGTGTAAGTCTACCGCGTGGTGGTGTAACTACGCCGCCGCCGCCGCCGCCGCCGCCTTCACCAGGACCGTAACCGTCAATGTGTGGGTCACCCACTACAGAGAGTACATGTGCATGATAGCCAAGACCAAACATTCTTGCGCGTTCTTGGTAGATACCAAGAGGTTGACCTTGACCAATATGGTTTTCGGTAGTGTTAATTCTGTTCGGGAAGTATCTGTGGCTGTTTGGTGTAATACCATCTCTACCATGGTTGCGAACAAGTTCGCCGCCTGCAGCTACGGTTGGGATAACAGAACCGTAAGCAGCTGTAGCACCAGAAACAACAACATGCCATTGAACACCTGGTACTGCAGGACCTGCTACATAAACGTTGTTGAAAGAAATGCGTGCAGGTGTACCGCTGGAGTTTCTTACAACTCTGAAACCATCAGGATTGTCGGAAATTCTGTCACCAGGGAAAGAACGTGGTGGGTTACCACCGGCTCTAATTGGTTCAATTACTATTCCACTTTCAGCGTTTACTTCAACGTCACCAAGGAATAGTGCAAGCATACCTTGAGGAATATAAACAGGTCTTCCGTTTTGTGTTGCTTGAACATGGAACCAGAACTCTTCATTGTTTCTGAGTGTTCCTGGTTCAACTTCAACCATTGCGAAGCTACCAGCGCGGGTAAGCGGGATAACGTCGAATTGATGACGAAGGATTTCTTCAGGCGCACTTTGTTCCATTCTGATTGGGTCTGTTACGTTAGCAACAACAGCAGAACCAAGAGAAACACCATTGCGGATTACGTCGATTTCAACTTCACCGCCAAAGTTAGCTTCAAATCCTGCTTCAACAGAAAGCATAAGTCTGATATCCATGTGACGAAGTCTTGCGTCTTCTTCTTGATACATGGTGCGTGGTGCAAAGTGCAACGAACCGCTTGTGAACTCTGTAAGAGCAGAAACAAAATGTTCATTATCATTTACAGATGTCCAACCGAAATCATCGCTTGCAGTTGCATTTGCACCTGCACGGATTTCAGCATCTACGAAGTGTACGCCTTCTGTCATAATACGAAGCTCATAGCTGTCGAATGAACCAAACAGCGCGCGAGGTGTATTTTCTGTAAGGCGGATAGATTGGTTGCCGTCGTGCATGAAGCGAACGTTTCCAAGTGAAACAAGGCTGTCAGAAACGCGACCAGAGGTAAGCTGTGCTGGGTTTGCAGGACCGCTTACAGTAATACCGCCCTCATGGTCAAGGTTAGCAACTACAACGTTCATGCGACTCCATGCGCTTTCTCTCCAACCAGGAACACCAGAAGGTGCTACAGAGCCAGGAGCGTCGTTTTCACCAAACCAACCGAAACGGGTTTGGAAAACGCTTCCATCAGGCATGTTGTTTCTGCCAGCTACGAAGATGTCCATATTGCCAAGCACGTGTCTTGGGTTATTTTGAGATGAACCCCAAGTTGCGTTGCCTGCTGTCTCTTGAGCACGAGCTCTACCTGTATCCCACTGATTACCGCGTGCGCCGTTGGTAGTACCTACCCAAACGTCAATTGCAACATCACCAGTTGTTGGTGCGCCGTGTACAGGAATAAGGATAAGACCTTCGATGTCAACAAAAGAATTGCGAGACCTTGATGCAAGGGTGTCAGTACGAGGTGGAACTACGATTTGGATATAAATTTCATGTCTGTCTGTGGTTTGATTTACTTGATTATCCGTCCAGAGAAGCGCAGTAGCTCCGCCTGGGATAGGATTATTCCCTGAACCACTACCATCAAAGTGTACATTGCTTCCTGTCAAAGAAATACCATATTGAGCTTGTTGACCAGTCAAGTAACCAGGCATTTCGCCAGTATCCCAACGGAATCCTCTAGGTGCAACCAAGCGAACAATGTGATATTGAGTTTGACCAGGCTCATTACCCATGCCACTGTTTGTGCCAGGCATAGATTGCAACATACCAGGAATGTCTTCTGTGATACGGAGAGGATTCAATCTTGCAAGGTTTGTCATAGGAACAACACCGCGAGACTCAATCTGAATACCGTTAGCATGAGGACCTACCAAGTCCATTGCGGGCAATGTGCGAAGGGTAGAAACATGCCCTGCGCCTGTCATGGAACGCAAACGAACAGTAACTGTTGCTCCTGGATTGGGAACAGTCATTGGTAGTTGTGCTGTAATCCAACCTTCGTATGCAGGTATGGTGCGAGATTCAGTTCTATTTGGTCCAAGCAAGCTGTCCAAATCTACAGTAAGAGTTCTCCAATGCTCCATACCTACGGAGTTGCGACTGAACTCGCCTGTATCGCCAGCACTGTGATTACGGTCGCCAGGCAAACGCCTTCTTAAACCGTTTGTAAACTCACCACCGAAAGAAGCTGCATATCCTGTAACAGCATCTTCTACAGCTTGCACTGTGTTATTAGGTGCAGCGTTTGTAGCTAAGTTTGAAACAGGCTGAGTCCAACCAAGTCCTATAAGTTCAGTTGGCCACTGACCAGCAAGTTGGTCTCTGCCTACACGTGGACCACCTAAAGCACCAGGAGATGTGAACTGGTTACCCATATCCAATCTGAATGCCAAAGGAAGGTTCTGAACTCCAGTATAACGTGTTGCCCAACTTGGAACCTCTGTTGAAGGCCATGGACGTTCACCGTAATCTCTAACAACACCTGTATTGGTATCGCCAACTGCTATACGAACAGCGTTGTTACGGAAAATGCGGAAACCCGCATTGTCTCCACTAATTTCAAATTCAAGGAACAAAGTTCCGTTTGCTGGAGCTACAGCTCCCGCAATAAATTCTGCGTCAAATGTAACCAAGTAGTTCAACGCATCGTCATTGGGGCGGATAAGCTCCGTAACGTGGGCAGGCCTCAACCCAAACACGCTCATTGGCAGAAGTGAAAGAACCATCACTAAAGCCAGAATTACTGCTACTTTCTTCTTTAACATAATTTCTCCTTTCCGGTTTTTGAAAGATTGCGTAAAACCGTTACGCTTTTTTTTCGTTTCTTTCGCGCCGTTTCCATTTATCATATTACGCGCCAAACTTTCTGGTGCAGAATATATACTGGAAAGCGATGCGCCATTTGGGCTATGCCCATATATTGCTTTGCTTTAAGGGCTAAAGCCCTATGGGTGAAACGACGGTACTTTGGATTTTGGCAATAAACCTTCTACCATTTCCCGCAAAAACCGATACCTCCTTTCTGATTTTGCGGCGACAGCGTATTTTGCTTCGCCGAATAATGAGAATATAGCATTCCAGAAAACATTGGTCAATGCCTAAGACAATAGTGTAAGCAAACTGTAACCGAAGCTGCAATAAACTTTACACAAAACCACATATTTTCCAGTTGCCGCAAGGGAGTTTACCACGCCCACGGAGGGCAATTCAACCTATTTGCAGAATTGTAACATAGCTGTAATAATTCCAGCCCACTCCCAACGGCATTGCCTAAACCTTTACCAAAGTTTTGCCAAAACTTCTGCAAAATTTTCAGCAGGTTTGGTGTCATTATTATTTGAATCCATTTATTTTTTATGCCTTTGCTTATCGTTGTAATTGTATTGTAATAAAAAAAACGCCTACGTTTTGTTACGCAAGCGTTTTTTTATGCTATACAAGCGATTCTATTGTCTCCAGCGACAAGCCTGTGTCTTCAACTATTTCGCTGATTGGCTTGTTTCGTGCAAGCATTTTTCGCGCCACGGATATGATTCCTTTTTCAATTCCTTTTTCTATTCCTATTTCTATTCCGTCCTCTATGGCTTCTCTGCGTGCGACTTTTTTTGCCATTTCATCGTCCCATATTAATGAAAACATGCTTTCTACTTCCTTTCGGTATTTTTTAAAAAATTCGGGTAATATGCCTTCGGTTATGCACTCGCTTGCGGCATGGTGGAGGGATTCTTTTAGGGGGAAGCCCTTTGCAATACCTCCGCTTACTTTGTCAACAAATTTTGAATATCCGCTTATTTCTTCGTTTTGTTGCAATGCGGGTGTTAGCGATTCGCTGTTGATGTTTATTACCTTCACCACTAATTCCACGCTTGGGGAATCTTTGTCGCTACTGCCCATAAATGCATCTGATAGGCGTAATTCCCCGCTTGGTGGATATGGTTTC
>Ga0123355_10010137_pt1 | contig 14402 bp, 9 predicted proteins | sample TergutEmb28metaG_3_FD_89872 | JGI IMG/M metagenome (GOLD analysis project Ga0123355, IMG submission 89872) | Embiratermes neotenicus P1 segment gut microbial communities from Petit-Saut dam, French Guiana - Emb289 P1 | ecosystem: Host-associated > Arthropoda: Insects > Digestive system > Gut ...
CATGTGGCTGGGGTATAATCATTTTCGTCTAGGTTTTCTGCATTTATTGTATTTACAAGGGTTTGCAATGCATTTCTTGCGTCTGTTAGGGCTTGGTTTGGGTCCCCGCCAGGTATTCTGGTAACTGTTATGCTGTGAATCCACACTTCTTGGAAGGCCAAAAGAGCCATTTGCTGGCCCATAAAGACATTAAAATTGATAATTGGGTCGGCATTGTCAAATGTAATGGTATGAGTGGTCCATCCGGCATCGCTAACCATAGGAAGCGCACGGAAAGATGAGGGTGACCAGTCATGCTCGTTTACAAGAAGGTATAGGCCCCCATGGGCATTGCCGTCTTGAGCTGCTTCTGTTTGCTGATAATACACAACGGTTACCTGTATTTCGTCATCCGGCCCGATGCTGCTTACAAATTCCGAACGAAATTGCATCAATGTTATGGTGTATCCGCGTCCTGTATCACGGTCAGCAGTTACACCTGCCAAAAACCCAGATTCCCCGTTATAATCGTTGGTTGTCTGTAGCGCGCCAGGGTTTCCGTAACTCCATAACCGCGGGGCTACGTACATGCCGCTCCAGCCGCTTTGACCATAACCGCCTAAGTTTCTGTCGCCGCCAATATCTCCACTGCTAAAGGTAAAACCAATTGCTGTAGTAAAGTCAGGCGGGCCTGCAACAACAGTACGCGTTGGTACAACGATTGCCGAAAGGCATAAAATAACTGCAAGCAAGAGGCTAACCCCTCTGCGCCACTTTATACCTTTTGGTGTTATTTGTTTTTTGCTGCTCATGCTTTTCCTCCCATCTGTTATGTCCGCAAACGGTGCGGTCATCATTTCAAATGATTTATATACATATTGACGTTTAACGCCGTCACAATGGCTCTTTTTAGTGGCATTATGACCAATAAAAATTATATGCACTTATTTTTTGCATGTAAATTACTCATAATTTACTTTTGGTTTCGTTTCTTTACATTGCTTAATGGAAGCCAGTTTGTAAAATGTATGATGGCATACGTTTTTTGTTTCATGACTATCTAGTTAGCTCATGTGATAACGTAAGCGATAGGTTTTACTCCCCCCTGTCGGCTATACCGACATTCTCCCTCGGAGAGGCAGGCTTGTTAGGGATAACGGTATTTTATGTATGATGATTTAGGTAGGGTTTTACTGCCGAAAGAGATGAGAAAGGAATTGGGCTGGGGGTTGTATTCGCCTGCCACTACAACCCCCGCCGCCTACGGCGCACCCCCTTCCAAGGAAGGGGGCTTTTGTCGCTTCGCATAAAAACGCATATAAAATCTATTCCAAGCTTGCCTTATGCTTCAAAAGAAAGTAAACCGCGAAGACCACCAGCGCCGTCATCCCCAAAAGCATCCCCCACAAAAATATATCAATAAACGCCCCAGAATCCCCAAGGGCGATGCGCCCAATTCTTAGGCCCGTTTCCCTTGCAAACTCGCTGTTATTCCAACTATTGGAGCCAATAATTTCGCCATAATTATCATATATGTTGGTAACATATGTGCGAATAACCCATTCAGAGCCCCGCGCTGCAAGTAAACTGCCAGATATTAACGCTGCCCCCACATACATAAAAACCACAATCCCTGATACAAGGCTGGGCATCTGCCATCTCCCAAAAACACTGTGAGATAAGGCTACGGCAAGAAACAGCACAGATTGTATAAATAACGCAATAAGAATAACATTGATGTAAATCATCAGATTAATTAGGTCAAATGCAGCACTAAAGGTTGAGATAGTCACATTTGGGTCCTGTGCCCAGGCAAAAATAAATAATGCGAAAAATCCGACCACAAGCATAAAAAGCAGCCATGTAAAAGAAACAATCATCTTAGAAGCCAGCAATTTGCCTCGTGACACAGGCAATGTAAGCATCAAATACCCTGCATCGCTAAAAAAGTTCTTATAAAAAAATTGCACAACATGGGCGCATATAGCAAGGACAGTTATAGCCAATGTTAAAATCGCAATAATCCCAAAAATCCATTCAAAGGCTTGTGGCGCCATCACCAAAGATGCAAGCTTTACAACAATTGCTATCCCAAGCATTAAAGCCGCCATAACAAGAAATGCAGTTTTGCTAAACAGGAAATCATATTTAAGTACCTTAGTAAACATTTCGAAACACCTCCCTAAACAATTCATCCAATGACATGCATTTTTCTTCACGGATTTTGTCCACATCGTCATTAAGGACAATCTCCCCTTGCCTTAAAAATACCGCCACATCCAAAATTGGCTCTATATCGGCAATGATATGGGTGGAGAGTAAAATTGAGCTTTCTTCTGGGAAATTTTTGAGAATCGTATTGATTATAAACTCCCGAGAGGCTGGGTCCACAGCACCCAAAGGCTCATCAAGTACATAAAGGCTGGCCCGTCTGCTCATAACCATTACCAGTTGAACTTTTTCTTGCATCCCCCGGGAGAGGGTTTTTATTTTTTTATCTGGGGCAATGCCCATACGTTGCAGCATATCTTTGGCACGTGCTGCGTCAAAGTCTTCATAAAAATCAGAGAAAAAGGCAATGGCTTCTTTGGATGTAAGCCAGATTGGTATGTGATTTCTGTCTGGCAAGTATGAAATATGTGTGTTGGCACTGGGCCCTGGCTGTTCTCCGGCAATACTAATCTCTCCTTGATAGCTGCTAAGTAACCCCATGATTGTTTTAATAAGCGTTGTTTTGCCGCTGCCGTTGGGGCCAAGTACGCCTACAATTTTGCCTTGGGGGATATTGAAAGTAACATTTTTTAATGCCTGGAATTTGCCGTAATTTTTGCTTAAATTGTTGATTTGCAAGATATTGTCCACTTTATTCATCGTCCTTTCTTATATGGTGCCTTACATACTCCAGTATGCCTTCTGGCCCTAAACCGCATTCCAGCATGTCAGCTACATATTTTTCTGTAATCTGTGTTGGGAGACGGGATTTAAGGCTTTCGATTATGGCAATGTCTTGGGTAACGTAGCGCCCGCTTGTGCGCTCGGTATACAGATATCCCATTTCCTCCAGTTTTGCTAATGATTTTTGCATGGTATTGGGGTTTACTTTAAATTCCAATGCCATTTCTCTAACCGATGCAACCTTGGCGCCGGGGACTAACTCTCCTGTGGATATCGCCAGCAGAACTTGGTCAATAATTTGCCGGAAGATAGGCTGGCTGTTGTCGAAGTTTCCTTTCATGGATACCTCCTTTCGGGGTGAAGGTTTTGGTGTTGTGTGGTTGTATTATATGCATAATACAATAGTATGATGAAATGTCAACCCTTCGTAAGATTACCGTCAAGTCGTACCCGTTCCTATCACGGAAATCAATTTTCAGTATCCGTCATTCCGGCTCAAGGCCGGAATGACGAAGGCGCTCATTTTATAAAATCATGAAAATTGATTTCCGTGCGTTCCTATCCTTATGATAGCCTTTAGCTTGCCGCAGCACACAATGAAAAAAGGCACATCGTATCAAACGATATGCCTTTTTTTCTCTGACCAAAAACGTATGATGGCATACGTTTTTTACTCATAAGCAAAAACATACTGCCCTGGCGCCAGCATCACTTTAATATTTTCGCCCTCCTGCTGGGCTGGGGCATCCCCTAACCCCTCAACACCTTCAAGTTTTGCCTTTGGCAAAATTATCACAGCCTTTGTATTAAAGGGGACGGTAGCGTTAACGGTTAATTTTCCGCTGTTATATGTCCAGCCGCATTCCACCAGCCCCATAGCGGTATTAACAGAACCTTTTGCAAAACCCAGCCTATTATCCGGCTCGGGTTTTAACAAAATCTCTTTAAACCCTGGGGCCCTCTCCACATGGTTGATTCCACACATATTCCTATACATCCATTCTACAATAGAGCCGTAAGCATAATGGTTTAAGGAATTCATTCCCAAATCCGAAAGCTCACCGTTTGGCAAAATGCTGTTCCAGCGCTCCCATATGGTTGTAGCGCCCATGGATATTGGGTACAGCCATCCAGGGCAGTCTGGGTTTAAGAAAAGTTCGTATGCTTCATCCATAGCTCCGTTGTCTGAGAGACTGCGGCATAGATATGGGGTGCCTATAAAGCCCGTGGTTAGGCGCATATTATTTTTTGCTAGGAGTGCCTTTAAATCGGCCAGTGCTTGTGGGCGGTTTATAGTTAGGTCAAACTGCAAAGCCACAACCTGAGCGGTTTGGGTGGTTAGCGTACACTTGCCATCGGGGGTGAAATAGGCTTCTTGAATGGCCTTTTTGATATTGTCAGAAAGGGCAGCGTACTCCTTTGCATCCTTCTCATGCCCCAACACATCAGCCGCTTTTGCCACCAGCTGTGAAGATAATTTGTAATATGCCGAGGCTAAATATCCCGTATCTGTACCACCAAAGGGGCTAAGTTCGTCTTTACCGTCTAATGCCAGCCAATCCCCATATTGGAAGCCTTCTATCCATAGATAGCCGGTACCGTCCTTTTTGCAAGTATTTGTTACCCAGTCCACCCAGTCTTTTATGCTTTGGTATTGTGCTTTAAGAATTGCTGTATCCCCTGTATGCAGATATACCTCCCAGGGCACAATTGTAGCGCAATCGCTCCAGGCGGCACCAATACCGGCAAAGCCATCTACAGATGGCCTGTCTAACTGGAATAGAGGTATGACGGTAGGCACGCGGCCTTCGCACATTTTTTGCTCTTGATATAAGTCGTACATAAACTTGGTGTAAAAGGCATAGGCTTTCATGTTGTACATGGCTGTGCCGGCAAATATTTGGGTATCCCCTGTCCAGCCCATACGCTCGTCACGTTGTGGGCAATCTGTAGGCACATCCAGGAAATTACCTTTTTGGCCCCAAAGAGCATTTTTAAATAACTGATTAACTGCCTCATCAGAGGTTATAATATTTCCGATAGTCTCCAAATCTGAATAAACTACGCAGCCGATATAGTCATCAATATTAACTTCGTCAAGGCCCTCGATTTTTACATAGCGGAAGCCGTAAAAGGTGCAGCTGGGTTGAATAATGCGCTCTGTACCATCGGCGGTGTAGATAAATTGGGCTTTGGCCTTGCGCAGGTTTTCTCTAAAGAAGTTTCCTTTTTGCATAACCTCCCCTTTGGTTAGGGTGATTTTTGTACCCTTGGGTGCGGTTACTCGCATTTTTACCCAGCCCACCATGTTTTGCCCCATGTCTAAGACTGTTTCCCCTGCGGGGGTTTTTATTAGGGCTATTGGCTTAATTTCCTCCATGATTTTTACAGGGAGGGATAGACGGGCTGTTAGCTCTCCCAGTTCATCCGGTGTGATTATTTGGGAAGGCTGCCAGTGGGTTTCGTCTAGGCCGGGCTGATTCCAGCCTGGGGTTTCTTGGGTTGCATCGTAGATTAGGCCATCGTATATATTGCTCATTTGTATGGAGGATGGCTTGCATAACCAGTCGGTATCTGTGCCTATTACTTGGGTAGTCCCATCTTCGAAGGTTATGTGTATCTCGCAAATTAAAGAGAAGCGGTGGGTATAAGGTACATTGGCGTCCCCAAAGGTGCCAAACCAGCCTTTTGCCCAACCGTTTGCAAGCATTACCCCAAGGGCGTTTTCCCCTTGGGCAAAAGCTGATGTTATATCGTAGGTTTGGTATTGTACCCATTGATCGTAAGTATTGCATAAGGGCGCCAAGTATTCATCGCTTACTCGCTGCCCATTTATAAACAGCTCATAAACCCCCATGCCGGTAATGTAGGCTCTGGCTTGGGTTATTTTTTTGTCTAGGGTAATCTGCTTTCTGATATATGGATGGACACAGTCATCACCTTTTTGATCCCAGGGTGGTGAAATCCATTTTGCAGTCCAGGGCATATCCATTTTTGCGGTTTCAAACCAATTGACATCGGAGATGGCAGCGTCGCCTTTGTCCCCTTCAACGGTGACTGTCCAGTAGTAGCGGGTCATGGGAGTGAGGTTTATGGGGAGGGGTGTTCCGCGGCTATCCAGCATGGCATCCATGCCGCTGTCGTATAGGATTTTGCTCATTGATGAATCCAACCCTACAATGATGCGTGCGGCCTTTTGCTTTATGGAGGCTGTGTCGGCTGCTATCCAAGATACTACCGCTTGACTCATTAAAAACCCCAATGGATTGACGATATGGTTTGTTTTACATGATATGATTTTCATAATTGACCCCTTTCTTTTTTTGCGAGTATACCATTATGGTAGACGCACTGCATTATTTTGGCAGCATAAAGATAAAAAAATCGCTTTTGCCAGAAACGACAAGCCAAATTGCTCTTGAATTGCGCAACAAATATTATGCAAATCCATTGAGATTTTCCCTCAAAATTAACGTATAATAAGCAACGGAAGGATGATAACCCATGAATACAAGAGAACGGTTTTTAAGCGTACTAAGGTTTCAAAATCCAGACAGGCTGCCCATAATAGAATGGGCTAACTGGTGGGACAAGACTCATCACCGCTGGCAAAAAGACGGCTTACCGCCACATGTAACAATTAACGATTTATACGATTATTTTAAGTTGGAGAGGTTGGAATGTATCCATGCTCCAGGTATATCAAGTACATGCCCAAGCCCTGCCTATCACGGCGCGCCTTTAATTAATAACGAAGCTTCTTATGAGGCAATAAGACCTCATATTTTAAACGAAAATTTAATTGAGTGGATTGTTAATCAAGCAAAACGGTTTAAATTGCAGCATGAACAAGGGGAAATTGCCCTGCGGCTGTGGCTGGATGGTTTTTTTTGGTTTCCGCGAAGTTTGTTTGGTATTGAAGATCATCTGTATGCTTTTTATGATTATCCTGAGCTGATGCACCGTATAAATAGGGAATTGGCAGAGTTTAACCTACGGGTTATGGAGGCTGTATTTGAAGTTGTAACCCCCGACATGGTAGGGATTGCAGAAGATATGTCTTATAATCACGGGCCGATGCTTTCGGTAGATATGTATGATGAGTTTATTGCCCCATATTATGCACAAATTTTCCCTTATATAAAGCAGCGGGGAATAAAGGTTTTGGTGGACACAGATGGGGATGTAACAGAGATGATTCCCTGGCTTGTGAAGTCAGGAGCCGATGGGATTTACCCTCTTGAGCGGCAAGCCGGGGTGGACGTGGCAGAGATTCGTAAAAAATATCCGAGTTTGATATTAATGGGGGCTTATGACAAAATGGCGATGTCTAAAGGTGAAGCCGCTATTAGGGCAGAATTTGAGCGGCTGCTCCCTGTGATGAAAACAGGCGGATTTTTACCGTCCGTAGACCACCAAACCCCGCCAGAAGTAAGCTTGGAGAATTATCACACTTATCGTAGACTCTATGAAGAATACGCTATAAAAGCTGCAAGAAGGGATGATTCAAAATGAAATATACAGCTGCTGATATCAAAAAAAACCGAGACTTCTACACCCAAAAGAAAAACGCCCAAATTATACAGCACGAGTTTGGGTATTTTGCGCTGGATCGCTGGGTGGAGGAGGTGCATCTAAAAGACCCTGATGATATTTATACCATTTGTGATTTGGATGGGCATGGAATGCAATACTTTTATGATTTGGGCTGGTGCGAGGCAGAGTTTAGCCCAGCTTTTGAAACAAAGATATTGGAAGACCGTGGCGAATATGAGCTTGTGCAAGACCATGCAGGGCGGCATTTGTTATGCTTTAAAGGCCGCCGTCGTGGTTTTATGCCCGAATATGTAAACCATCCCGTAACCGACTGGAACAACTGGGAAAAGGATGTAAAATGGCGGCTAGACCCAACAACCCCAAGCAGGGGTGCCCCTGAAAGCTATGTAACTTATTTGCGTAATCTGGCCCAAGAGGGAGGTATGATAGGCCAACGATGCATTGGCGGGTATATGTATCTACGTTCATTGGTTGGGCCTGAGGGGGCGCTGTACCTGTTTTACGATGACCCTGACTTGATTCATGACATGATGAAAACCTGGTTCGAGCTTACAGATGCGGTTCTTGCCAAACATCAAGCCCTTATCGCCCCATATAAATTAGACGAACTTTTTTTTGCAGAAGATATTTGTTATAACTGCGGGCCTCTAATTTCTCCTGACATGATACGGGAGTTTCTTTTCCCATATTATCAGCAAATAATAACCAACATAAAAGCTCGCCAGCAAGGTAGGGGCTTATATCTCCAAATTGATTCTGACGGGGATTGCCGTCCTGCTATTCCTGTGTATCAAGAAATAGGGGCAGATTATTTTTTGCCTTTTGAGGTTGCCAGCGGTTGTGATGTAGTGGCGCTTAGAAAACAATATCCTGAGCTGTTGATGCGGGGCGGTTTTGATAAACGGATTATTGCCGCAGGTAAAGAGGCAATTGATAGAGAAGTAGACAGGATTATGCCATTTATGTCGGCACATGGCGGGTATATCCCCATGTGCGACCATGGTGTGCCTGCGGAAGTGAATTTTGAGGATTATATTCATTTTAGGAAGCGGTTAAAAGAATTTTAAGCTTCTTGAATGCGTGAGAGCCATGGGAATGGGGAGCCCCCTTCTAAAGAAGGGGGCTTTGTTTCGTCAACACATAGTATGAGCTAACTTGTTTGTTTTTATATGGTCATTACAGGATTAAAGCTCAGGTACTTTGCCAGCCCGTATAGCCTTTGCATCTTTAACCCTAAAGCTAAGTTTTAAAAGCTCTACCACTACAACATGGGTTAGGGCCAAAGCCGCAACAATTGCCCAATGGGTGAGGCTTATATCCACAACATCAAAGATCTGTTGAATCGGCGGCACTAGCGCTACAACTAAAGAGAAACCGATTGCGCCGATGACGCTAAATAACACACCCTTGTTGGACAAAAAGCCTACTTGGAAAATGGATAGGGTGGTACGGGTGTTAAAGGTATCTATGGTAGACGCCCAACTAAGCACCATAAAAGCCATAGTCATGCCCACGCTAAAAGCTCCGGGAATGGCATTGCCATAAGCATCCCGCATACGTAGTGCGCTTAAGGTCCATTCGCCATTCCAAAAGTATGATACATTGTGGATGTCTGAGATTTGTACATAAGAGCCGATTATAAATGCAGCCATTACCAAAACAGAAAATGAAACCGCACGTACCGCAATAAACGTACCCACCCTGTTGGCAAAAATTCCAGAACCTTTTTTAATGGGTTTGCGTTTCATAACTCCAGGCTCTGGCATTTCGAATGCCAGGAAGAAACCAGGAATACCGTCGTACACTACGTTGATTATCAAGATTTGCATTGCTGTAATGGTAGAAACCCCCAAAAGCAGCATCCCAACAAGCAATACAAATATTTCTGCAAAGTTTACCCCAAGCAGGAATTGGATAGTCTTACGGATATTATCATAAGAAGTTCTGCCTTCGGAGATGGCGTCTACTATAGTTGCAAAATTGTCGTCGGTTATAACCATATCGGCAGCATTTTTAGAAACCTCGGTGCCAGTGATGCCCATTGCCGCACCAACATCGGCGGCTTTTAGGGCTGGGGCATCGTTGACACCATCGCCAGTCATACATATAACTTCGCCATGGGCCAGCCATGCTTGGACGATTCTTATTTTATCTTCGGGGCTGACACGGGCATAAACCGATACGTCACGAACCTGGTCTTCCAGGTCTTTTTGGGTCATGCTATTAAGGTCGGTACCTGTTAGGGCTCGGTGGCCTTCTTCATATATGCCTATTTCTTTGGCTATGGCTACGGCGGTTACTATGTGGTCGCCGGTTATCATAACTGTGCGGATTCCGGCTTCTTTGGCCCGTTGTACGGCTTCGGCGCTTTCTGGGCGGGGTGGGTCAATCATGCCGATTAGGCCCATAAAGGTCAGGTCTTTTTCCAGGCTGTCTTCGCCTAAATCATCGGGCAAGGTATCGTAAAGTTTGTAACCGATGGCGATAACCCTAAATGCCCGCTCGGCAAATTGGTCGTGGATTTCTGTAGCTTGTTTCAACTGCTCCTTTGTCCAGTTTACAGGGATGCGGTCGAAAGCGCCTTTGGTTACTACAATATACTTTGAGCCTTTGCCATAATGGTGGACCGTGGTCATGCGCTTGCGGCCTGAATCGAAGGGTAGCTCGTGGACACGGGGATATTCTCTTTCTGCATCTACCCTGGTCAAGCCTTTTTCGTGCAGCAGGCGGATAATTGCAATTTCTGTAGGGTCGCCAATTACATGTTCGTCTTCGTCTCCGTGGACTTCTATTGTGGCATTGGAGCAGGATGCCAAAAGTTCTAACATGTGGATTTGGTCTTCGTTAAAATCGCTTTTATAGTGAGCCGGCTCGTAGCCTTCGTGCCACAGGCGGCGGATTTTCATTTTATTCATGGTAAGTGTCCCGGTTTTGTCGGAGCAGATTACCGATGTATTGCCTACAGTTTCTACGGCAGAAATTTTGCGGATTATGGTTTTTTTCGTAACCATATTGTATACGCCGTAGGAGAGAATCATTGTTACGATGATTGGCAGGGTTTCGGGCACTGCGGCAACACCAAGGGCTACTGCCAAAAGCAGCATCTCAAGAACCTCGTTGCTGTGGAGAAAAAAGCCAACAAGGAACATGGCAACGCCACTTATAAGGGCAATGGCAGAGATACGCTTTGCCAACTGGCGCAAACGCAATTGGAGAGGGGTCATTTGCTTTTGAGTTGTGTTTAGTAGTTGGGCGATTTTGCCCATTTCTGTGTTCATTGCGGTTTCGACTACTACGGCTCTGGCTCGGCCATTGGTTACTAGGCAGCCAGAGTAAACCATGTTAAATCTGTCGCCTAGGGGTACTTCTTCGGTTATAACTGCTTCTGGTTTTTTGTCTATGGGCTGGCTTTCGCCGGTTAGGGCAGCTTCTTCTACTTGAAGGGAGCTGGCGTCTATAAGGCGTGCGTCGGCGGTTATAACATCGCCGGCGGTAAGCTCTATAATGTCACCTGGGACTAGCTGGTTGGCATCTACGATAATTTTGTTGCCGTCTCGGATAACAGTTGTTTTGAAGGAATTCATTTTTTTGAGAGCGTCAAGGGCTTTGGCAGCCTTGCCTTCTTGGTGAACACCCAGGACGACGTTTATGACTACGATGCTAAGAATAACCGCAACTTTTGCCCAGTCGCTGGCAGAGCCAGTACCATCGTTGGCGTTAAGGATTGCTGCAATTGTTGCGATAATGGCGGCGGCGATTAACACCATCGAAGGGATTTCTAACAGATGATGGAGGATTTTTTGGAATAGGGTTTCCTTTTTTTCTTCCTCAAATTCGTTTAGGCCGTATTTTTGTTGGCGGGTTTCTACTTCCTTTTGGGTTAGGCCCTTGGTGCGGTTGGTGTTGAGTTTTTCTAGGACTTCATTAGTGCTTTCTTTTACCCATAACAATGGCGTCTACCTCCTATCGGTTACTATATGATGTACTGCTCATCCTTGGCTGGCGCTGCTTCTAGTTCCGCTTTTTTGACTTCATACCCTGGGCGGTCAAACATAGCATATGTTGCGTTTTTGCCTTCTTCTACCCCTGGTTGGTCAAAGGCGTCAATCCCTAGCAGCTCTCCTGCGTAGGCTGTTGCCATCTCGAAGAAGTATATTAGCTGGCCTATGGTTTGCGTGGTTATTTTAGGGATTGTGATTGTCATATTCATCCGCCCTGCTTTGGTTAGGGCGTACTCTGTGGCTGATTGCTGGGTTTGTAATAAGTTGTTGTGGGTAACGCCACCTAAAAAGCCCAGGCTTGGCATATGGCTATAGGTTTTGGGAATTGTAATAGTCTTGCGGTATTCCTCAACCCCAATAAAAACTACAATTTTGTCATAAGGCCCTTCAGCGTATAACTGCACTTGAGAGTGCTGGTCTGTAGCGCCAAGTGCCCGCACTGGGGTTTGGCCTACATTTACTATATTTCCTGCAAGGTCGTATTTTTTGCCCAAGGACTCGGCCCAAAGCTGGGCATACCAATCGGCAATCAGTTTCACACCGTCGGCATAAGGCATCAGCACAGAGATATTTTTACCTGTGGTCATACCCAAATAATGCAAAGCCGCGTACATATATGCTGGATTTTTTGAAATATCGTCTTCTTGGCACATGGTATCCATTTGTGCGGCGCCTTCCAGCATTCCTTCTATGTCTATGCCGCAAAATGCAGCTGGCAGAAGCCCAACCGAAGTAAGCTCGGAAAAACGGCCTCCAACTGGACTTGGGACATAAAATGTCTTGTAACCTTCTTCTTTGGCTATGGTTATCAAATTGCCGCTTACAGGGTCTGTTGTACAAACAATGTGCTTGCGGGCTTTTTCTTTGCCCAGTTTTTCTTCCAACAGCTCCTTGATTATCATAAACTGGCTCATTGTTTCAGATGTGCTGCCAGATTTAGAGATTACGTTAAACAAGCAGCGGGTTGGGTCGATAGTCTCAAATAGATACACCAGCCGCTCTGGGTCTATATTGTCTGCTACATACAACTTTGGAAAATTGCCGCGCTTTTCTCGGGGCAGCTCGTTGTAATAAGGGTGATTAAGTGCCTGCTGTACCGCCAATGGACCAAGGGCACTGCCGCCTATGCCCAACACAACAAAGGCATCGATTTGGTCTTTCATTTCGGAGGCGTATGTTTTTATTTCTTTTACGATTTCGGATTGGTTATATGGCAGATCCCGCCAGGCCATTTGCGGGCGCTTATCTTTCATGGATTTATTGGCTTTTTCGATTGCAGGAGCCAGGGTTTTAAGGGCCGATAGAGGAATACCCTTTTCCCCAATGCGTTCTGCCAGCATGTTATTGTAATCTAATATCATTTTGGACCATCCTTTTCACAGAAGCTGAATTCAGCTTCTTTAGTTTCTCAAGATTTGTGATTTTGCATCATGGTAATTTGTGCAAATAAAATACCCGAGCTAGTCAGCAAAATAAGCTGACCCACACGGGTATGTAATGGAAGCACCCAGCGACATGCCTGTCCCCGGATATGTTGTGTTTATAAGGAAAGTGGCAAATTTGGCAAAGGTACTTGTCAAGGCAATCTTCCCCCTTTTACAGAAATATAACATAAAAAAAACCTGCTATCAAGAATTTGCATTCCTGGTAGCAGGTTTTTGAATTTATTGGGGGATATTAATATTCCAGTTTACCCTCCAAATATGCTTTAAGCTCCGCAATCGGCACCCGTTCTTGCTGCATACTATCCCGCTCTCGTATGGTAACGGCATTATCGTTTTCAGAATCAAAATCATAGGTAATACAGAAGGGTGTCCCTATCTCATCCTGGCGGCGGTAGCGTTTGCCTATGGAGCCTGTATCATCAAACTCTACAACAAAATATTTTGACAACTCTCGATAAATAGGTTCACTGGCCTCGGATAATTTTTTCGAAAGGGGAAGTATGGCGGCTTTTACCGGAGCCAATGCCGGATGGAACCTTAGCACCGTGCGCACATCAGGCTTTTCTGGGGTGCCTACTTCTTCCTCGTTGTAGGCTTCGCATAAGAAGGCCAAAGTCATGCGGGTAAGGCCCAGGGATGGCTCGATACAGTATGGGATATATTTCGAATTATCTTCTGCGTCAAAGTAAATCATCTCGTCTTCGGAATGTTCGGTATGTTGTTTTAGGTCAAAGTCTGTACGGTTGGCAATACCCCATAATTCGCCCCAGCCAAAGGGGAAGCGATACTCGATATCTGTTGTGGCTTTGCTGTAATGAGAAAGTTCGTCTTGACTGTGGTCGCGGATGCGTAAGGCCGCATCGGGCATTCCTAGGCTATAAAGCCAATCTATGCAGAATTGCCGCCAATAAGTAAACCATTCATCATCGGTGCCGGGCTTGCAAAAGAACTCCAGCTCCATCTGCTCAAACTCCCTGGTGCGGAAGGTGAAATTGCCTGGGGTTATCTCATTTCGGAAGGCATGACCTACTTGGCCTATGCCAAAGGGGATTTTGCGGCGGGTGGTGCGCTGTACATTTTTGAAATTGACAAAAATCCCTTGAGCAGTTTCGGGACGCATATATACGGTGGTTTGTTTATCTTCCGTTACCCCGGCAAAGGTTTTAAACATCATGTTAAATTGGCGGATATCTGTGAAATCCCGCTTGCCACAGTTGGGGCAGGAGATATTATGCTCGTCTATATAGGATTTCATTTTGTCGTTGGGCCAGCCGTCTACTACTTCCTCTGTGCCTTTTTCTTGCATAAAGTCTTCGATGATTTTATCGGCCCGGAAGCGCTCTTTACAGGCGCGGCAGTCCATTAATGGGTCGTTGAAGCCTCCAACATGGCCCGATGCTACCCACACTGCAGGGTTCATGAGGATGGCGCAGTCTACGCCTACATTGTGGGGGCTTTCTTGGATGAATTTTTTCCACCAGGCTTTTTTTACGTTATTTTTAAGCTCTACCCCCAAAGGGCCGTA
>Ga0123355_10010138_pt1 | contig 14402 bp, 8 predicted proteins | sample TergutEmb28metaG_3_FD_89872 | JGI IMG/M metagenome (GOLD analysis project Ga0123355, IMG submission 89872) | Embiratermes neotenicus P1 segment gut microbial communities from Petit-Saut dam, French Guiana - Emb289 P1 | ecosystem: Host-associated > Arthropoda: Insects > Digestive system > Gut ...
CTTTGTATTGAATACCCTGGCATTTGCCTTACAACTGAGGAAAATCACGGAAAACCTCAGTCAGGGTAGCCGAATAGCGCTCGGCCGATCAGCGCCGAGCGCTATTCGTTTAGTCGACTTGGCGAGTAGCATTTTCTAATATGGTGACCTTTTTATAGCAAACAGTTGTTGGGCCTTCACCTCTTATCCCAAGCAGGACCAACCTTGTGTTTGCTGTCATCTGTTTTTTCAGTCCCTAGCATTCGTCATCTTGGTGTGTGTCTCCTCCTTCCCTCAAACTGCTAACATTCCATGTCATGTGTGAGGGTCCCAATTAACATGATATTGCTCGAAATTCCATTTAAAAACCCCACCATGGGGTATTCTGCTTTTAAGCTACACGTAGCGCTTTCTTCTACACGTAGCTGATAAAATCGCCTCGAACGAATTGACCTATTTTTAAAGTCCAGCGGCACAGATATAAAATCCACGGATTACAGCCAACCACCGTTGAGTAATCTGTGTAATGTAACTGTGAGACAGTAATGGCATGGCAGCGAGTGTGTGTGTGTATATTGTTTTCTGCTAGTTATTAGGCGGTTTGTCATGTACTAAATGGTAGTGCTGTTTATGTAAGTGACAGAGGAAATCAATTTCATGACTCTTTGCAACTAAGCTATGCATACCGCGTCGGATGTTTGTATGCCTTGTCAGTATTATATGAAACGAAAAGGTAACGACAGTTCAAATAATTACGTAGATTTATTTCCCAATTAGTGTGCAAGAAACGGAGTACACAAGTGCATTTTATATTGAGGGTCCGAGTTCGTTTCTAGAAGTTAAAAAGTAACTTCGGACGGTGTTGGATCCCTGAATGGAATATACGTGTCCTAAATTACAGATTGCCTTTGTATGGAATCTTATTTGACAGGGATTTATGTTCTGTTGTGAATTGTCACTTTTGTTTCCGTACGCACATTAAGGAGTGCTGTCAGTTGGTAATTTACTGAATCGTTGAAACGCACTGTTACTGAAGAAATTAAGTAACTCTTTATGTTTTTAAAACGAAATTAATTGATCGCAGCGTCCATATGGATGGTTAGAAACAAACTTTCTTCGAAAATGTGATATCTTACAGTTAGAAGTAAGTGTGCTTGTGAAGTACTTTTCTGAATTCCGAAAAGTACATGTACGCAGTAACTGGTATGGTTTGTTTTTGCGGTAAATGATTTGTGCCCACCCAAGGTTTTTATGTAAACATAACCTTTACCCAGCTAAAAGTAATAGTGCTAGTGTAGGGCACACAAAAGCTGTTTGGCAAATCTGGTGACTGTTTCCAAAGTGCAATGCATGCTGCACAAATACAGATTTTTCTACATACATTGTTTTTGAAATTTTTATGAAGTGGTGTGTATGTATATTGTGTGTGTGTGTTATATTTTTAATGTTGTTATTAGAGCCATTCACTTCCCCTGTCATTTTTAGTTTTCATGTATATCACAGCATATTATCTGTCACAGTCCTCACCACTGTGTTATGTGGCATTGTTTTGAACCATTGAATCAGTGATACGTGGATGTCTCAGTCAGGGTGTGTTCTTGGACTTTGCTGACCTATTTCAGCAAGTTAGGCCTATGTATGTTAGGAGGAGCAGGATTGGTGTAGTCAGTATAGTGACTAGGCTATGGGCTGGACCGTCTTTGCTTCCAATCCCACTATGGGAGATTTTCTCTTCTCCAAAATATCAAGACAGGCTGTGGGACTAATTCAGCCCCCTATTCAGTGGGCACTGGGCTTCTTCCACGGTAAAGCACGAAGTTAACCACGCACCTCTTTCTATTGCAGAAGTTAAGAATTAGTGGCGCTGTACCTCTACACCCCCTGTATGCCTCCATGCCATGGACAGGGTGAACTTTACATGTTTGCTAGAACTTTAGTAAGGAGCATTAGTAATGTTGGTGCAGTTCAGGGATGTCAGCAATTTAGAATTGTCATGCATGCTGTTACTGATCCATCCATCAGACAGCTGACTGTGGTTTGCAGTGTCATTGCTGTGAGATTTTAAGACACTTCCAACACCTCTGTGAAACAAATGGAAGTTGTGAGTGGGACAGTATTTAGATAGGGAATGTGGCATTGCTGAGTTCAGTGTCCTTCTTTCCCTCCTAAAATATGTGGGAGAACATGAAAACATGATTTTCTTTTCTGACAAGATAGGGGACTGATTATAAGGAATGACTTTGTGATGAAGGCAGCATAGGTATTCATGAATTTATATAATACAATTCTGTTGTGTGTGGTGAGTTTTGGAAGTACCTTACGTCTTGAAATGATACCAATATCTGAAGAACAGTATTTGGTAGCTGCAGGACAGAGCATTAATATTTCAAGTACCAAACTGGTTTTTGAGGCAAGTTGGTATGCTGGAGACAAGTCGATCATGTTTAGTGCCAAATAGAGTGACATTATTTCATCTGACGATTGTCATATGTCACTTCTTATTAGCTTGTTTCTCATATAAGATGTAACACACTCATACTTCTCCCACACACATTGGAATAGTGGCAGGAAGTGATAATATTGCAGTATTGATGAGATAAAGTAATTACTGTGCATATATTTGTGGGCTGGGTAACTCAGTCAGTATAGTGACTAACTACAGGCTGGACGTTCCGGGATCAAATCCCGGTGGGGACGAGATTTTCCGCCTGTCCAGACCGGCCCTAGGTACCCACCCAGCCTCCTGTAAAATGGGTACCAGGTCTTTCCTGGGGGTAAAGTGCAGCTGGGGCGTGCTGCTGACCACACACCCCCTTCTAGTGCTGCGGTCATGGAAGAGTCGAGCTGTACCCACCCTCTGAGTCACATAGGGCCTGTAACGGGATCACTTTACCTCTACCTTTTACTGTGCATATTTTAATCTGATTTTTTGAGTTGTGATAATATTTACATTGCAAATAATAACTGATGTATTTTATTTTTACAGTATATTATTATTTGTGCCAAGCCAAAGCATCTGAACAAGCGAATACTGTCTTTTGCTATTAGTGAGTATTTATGCCATAAAATGTCTTTTCTCCAAATGGACTGATGCATGCAGCTCGGTGGTTGTTGGGAACTTCATCATTTTTGTGTGTGTGTTTAAGATACTGGAGGTCTGATAATCAGTGACTGTTTTGATACTGCAGGAAATACTGTGCAATAATTTAATATTTCTTTGCAAAGCTATCCACTTTGGTGCATCAAGGGATTTCGGTGCCTACTGAAATTTTCTGTATGGAATCTTTATTCTTCCAGGGCCTAGTTTCTATGCACTTTTGCCTTCTGACATTAACCTTATTTTTTACCCAGTTCAGTGACTTTTATTATACAAATGTGGCCATAGAATAATAATGGCCATTCTTAGTATAGGGCATAGAAGCTAGTAATGTATATGACTTGTATTTAACTTCTTTCCTGTGTATACTCTGGACACTGCATTGGTAATGTGTGTTTGCTGCCACCTGTCCTACTGGATGATTTGTTTGTGCAATGACTTCTGGGTTTCTGTAGTGCTGAAAGAGACAGGGTGGGTTGATTAAGAAGAGATTTTGAGCAAAGCATTAGTGAAAATCTGTAGGTTTGGACATTTAAGACTTCATCCAACCAGGCTGGGCACTAGCTGCATGCTGCTGTGAACAGAGGTTCTAATCTGAAAGAGGATCATCTAGAGGAATGGTAATTAGTGCAGCATGCTCATGAAAAATGTCATCACAGAGGCTAGAATGAAGTTAAGGTCTTTCATTTCGGACATCCAAGGAATCAGCCCATGTCATGTGTGTGACAAATGCAGTAAGTCAACCTAGTTAAGAAATCTTGCCCATTAGGATTCCCCTCATCACAAAGGAATTTATTTGGTGATAAGGAAGGCCAGCAGGCTCTGGGAGCTTCCATTTGCTAACATCCCTTAACTTGCATTGTAGATACCAGTGTTCTCTAGTAGATGGTTCTAGCAATAGTCACGTGATGTACGGTGCGTTAATTTCATGCTTCTTTTCCAAATCTGTGTTGTTTTGTCAGTTTTGATTGCTTTATTAGTTTTAACTTTGTTTCGTGTTGTAGTTTTAGGCTTTCATGGCCACTTCCACAATTTTTATTGTAAAAGAATTCCATTGTCTTCTGTTTCCCAGACCTGATCTTAGATGAATATATGGCAGCAGCTGAACTGGCATAAATTGCAAAGACTTGAGACCTGGTTGGGCTGATGGGCCAACTGATTAGATAGCTTCTCACTTTTATGCTTCTGAAATGTGTCTGAAATATTTACTTTTTGTGTTTTTTGGAAGTCTGCAAGACACTGAACAAAAACTAACATCTAAGTAGTCCTACATTACAGAAATGGTACGCATGAATAATGCAATTTAGAAGTTTTAATTCTCTGCTCATTTTTGGTATCCATCCATCTTGGGTATTATGTGTGAGAATCATACCATTGCATTGTTAACTTATTTGGCCAAGTCACCTGCAGTTCCCACCAGAAGATGAAACAAGAGTGCTGACCTCCATACTGCATTGTGTGATTCAGTTATAGTATATGTGACAGTTTGTGACTATGTGAGTCACTGACACAAAGATTGATTGTTTCAGGATGATGAAATACTGCCTCAAGTCTTCCCTCTTTACACAGTAGTTTTCCTTACATTGCTGCAGCACTGTTCTTGTATTGATCGCACTGGCTAGTCACTTTCCATGAGGTCATATATTGCTATACACTAAGCCAACATTCCAGCACTTTTCCACATTGCTTACTGGAGATATTGTGTGGTCCGTGTGACTTGTGCAGTTAGTGTGCCTACTGCAATCACACAAAATGGCCTGAGTGTACTGATGTGTGAGGCTGTTAAAAAAAAATTCCAGCGTATAAGCTGTTCATATCCGTGGATTATGTGTTTGTTGTTTCAGCCCACAGCAGTTGTTTAACACAGGTCATTTATGGGCTCATGCATGTCATGTAAAGCTGGGAAGGAAGCACATGAGTATACCACAGCACCAGCAGCCCGTCCAAAGCAGCGCGCTCGCTTCTATCACAGCATGGAGAATGGGCCATTCAGTACTATTCCACAGGTAAGCCATCCATTCATAATATTCTGTTCTTTATTTTACAGTGTTGTATCAAATGCCAGGGGATCTGGGATAATGTAGTTGGTGTTGTGACGAGGCTGACGGCTGGACAGACAAGGAAATGCGATTTGGTTCATGGCCATTGTTTTCCTTCTGAAGTATCCAGACTGGTTCTTAGGCCCATCCAACCACGTATTCAATGGGGAATGAGGACTCTTTCCCAAGGCATAAATTGGCTGGTGCATGAAACTGACACTTCACCTATTACTGAGTGCTGAGGCTAAGGGTGGGTGCACTTTGTGCAACTTAATGGTAGTACCTCTGAGAAATGTGGAAAAACAATGCAGTGGTACCAGATTTTCGGTTGTGACAGCAGTTTTGCTGAAGAGGCAAGTTTCCTTGAATATGATGCTGCGTTATATGAGTGGTGCCACATGTTTCAAAGCATATGCCTTTATCTTCAGGACCAAGCAGACATTGAAGAGTAGCTGTGCTGGAAGGTAGAGTGTATTGTATTGGTGATAGGGGTAGCAAATGGCCAGGGAGGATGGCGGACTATTGTGGGTGGTAATGGGAGGGGCTTTGGTGTAGTGACAGGGAGGTTTGGAGTGAAGGTTAATAAGGTATGGAATGAAATAAACTGAAGATGTATAATGGAAGTGAAATAGGAAAAATGAAGTCAGTAATCACTTCAACTATTAACCAACAAGTGCACCTATATAACTTTCACTTAAAACACTTAAAACCACTCCGACATGTTTCGATCTTTTCAGATCATCATCAGGGATTGCTCCTTGCTAAAGTTATTATACATTCACGATTTAGTTCGTTTTTTGTAAACAAGGTGTTGTGGCAGCATATCATGTTGTGTAGGAATCTGTTGTGGAGAGTGTAGTTGGCTAGGTGTGCTTCGTGTGCTCCATGCACAACATACGACGCACGGTCCAACGATGAGATTCGAAATCAGTAATATTGAATGTATAGGAATATATTTCAATCATTTAATTTTACTACTCTCATTACCCATATATATATATATATATATATATATACACGTATATAGTATGCTTGTCAGCCCATATGCTGTTCTTCTTAGGCCACTTAACCCTGGGGATGACGCACGTTACAATCCTTTGAGAGATGGGAAACAACTCACCATGTTACACTGTGTTACATCTCAGAATACTTGAATCTTCAATCCACTTTTGCCCATAACTTAAACATGTAAGAATCCAGTTTCCAACTGCTAATCACGTGGTAGTTATCTGTGCTCATGCATCACTTGCTCTGAGCGTGTGTGAAAGATGTTACAAACCATCATGTTTGTAAAAACATTGAGCCTTAGTTGTGTGTTGGTCTCAAAGGTGATACTCGCATTAGAGAATTAATTTTTGTAATGACCTTGCACAGTGATGTTAAATGAATTTTCATTATCTGTTTGTACTGCACACACAGGTCCTCATGTACTTTGTACTTCTTGGGCAAAGTACTCTATGTAATGTTATTTATAAAATAATGTTGCATGCACCGAAGATATCCTAACTTACGTAAATGTGTACAGACGAGGAAACGGAGACAGTTGTTAGCTTACAGAGATTATTCCAGTATTCCTAATTGCCGGGCAAATTTCCCATGATATTTCGACGAGTATTTGGAATTTTTTGCAGTACTTTAAAATTCCTATGTATTCCACATTTTCTTGTGGAACCTGCATCGATGTTACGCGGAACACCGGTTGCAAAACCCTAGTCTAACCACCTGTAACACAAGAGGATGATATGAAACTGTATTTGTTAGAGGAGGTGTACAGTATATTTTGGAAAACTGTTTTGTCTTTGGGGCTGCCTTATAAATCAGTAGGTAAAGGTAAAGTTCTTTCTTTCCGCGCTGTGAGGGCATATGGAGGAGTGGAGGTATAGCTTAACTCATTCTGAGCCTCAGCACTAGATGGAGTTGAGTGTTTAACCTCACTTCGCGGACGGTTTACCTTTAGGAAAGAACCCCACTACCTATTGAATGCAAGGGTGGCTGGAACCCATAACCGGCCTAGGCGTTTTGGAGAAGAGAGAGACTTCTTGCCTCTGCCAGAATTCGGACCTTGGACCGTCCAGCGCTTAGTTTAGTCACTTTTTATAAACGCTTGTTACATAAGGGCCGGTCGGATGGTGTATGTATTGGTCATTCATGTGAGAGCCTGTTACTCATGCCCCTTCCAGACACCCCCAGCAGTCTGCATCCGCCCCCACCCGTCGGCGTGCTGTGATGGACTTTATTGATCTGCCATATTAGTTACAACAGTAACCACGGAGAGAAATGGGGGCTCTGTCATCGCTCTGCAAACTAGATCACGTGGTGTGCTTTCAGCTCCCCCCCGTTTGTTTGCCCAGTCTTTGGTTTGAATCTGATACGAATCACTTCCATTTCATCGTGATTGCGTTGTGAAGCAAAATCCCATCACCACAGAACTCCGATTCAGTTATCGAAGTCGTGTTTTGACACTACAGTTTTAGCTTTTTATTTTTATGAATTGTGTATTTACCGAGATTTAGTACCCTTCACATTCCCGCGCGTAGGGTTGCAGGCATTTCTGTACTGACCCCCCCTTTTTTAATCAGACACGTCAGGCGCCGGTCCATGATGGCGTCATTGCGTCATCGTGGCGCCGTGACCTCAGATTGTCCTAAGTGGCTAAGGGGGTGACGGGTTAGAAGGGGTTGTGTTAGTTCAGCAGGGTGAAATATCTTGTTTTCCAGCGATTCTGCTGGTCCGGTTGTTGGTGACAGTATGTGTAGAATTAATATATAGATATCAGTTTTGACAGTGATCATTCGAATTTGTTAATTGGCGCTGTACGGATTGGTATGAGGGAAATCTGTGTATCTCTGCTATCGGACGTGAGACGTCATGTCATGAAAATGTGGTTATTGGATGTAATTGATTCTCGAAGTTAACTGAACATCCCTTCTCATCGGCTTACATTTTATATCCTGCTTGGTTATTCTCTTCGTGTAATGGATGTCTCCGATGATCGCAGTGCTACGGTAGGATGGAAGTTGTATTATTGTTATTATTGTTACGTGCTAGGAGGATGAGAAACATTTTCCGTCAGGATTTTGTTTTTCTATGTGTGTATGTGTTTTTTTTTTTTAACAGTTTTAAGCTCGTATATTAGACTAGTTTTCAGTGTTTAATTCTGTTGACCGGGACTCAAATTAGAACTGTTAATTAGTCATCCCTTCTTTGTTTTATCACTCCTAATATTGTCAGTACCGATCCCAGTGGCCGCGCGGTCTGAGGCGGGGTCTGCAGCCGCTTGCTTTCTGGAGATTGCAAATTCTAATCCCGCCGGAGAAATGAATGTCTCTTGGCGAGTGTTGTGTGTTGTCAGGTAGAGGTCTCTTTGTCGGGCTGATCACATGCCCAGAGGATTCCTACCGATTGTGGTGTGTCTGAATGTGATCGTGGAGCCTGAACTGTGAGGAGGCCCTGGCCTACTAGGAGGTGTTGAACCCCCCCCCCCCCCCACCCAAAAAAAAAAACTCTACCCTTACATGCAGAATTTAATACGCTCAGACACGCAGTATTAGCGACGCAGTTTCAGCACGTGGACTCAAATTGTAACACTGTTTACAAAGTTTCGGAGAACACTGGCATAACTAGGCGCGTTATGCGAAGACGGTGCAACTGTCTGTTTTAGTTTGTAAGCAGTGTGCAGCAGCACCACAAAATGAGATATTTGTTTAATTGACACGTAAAACTTTTGTGCGAACAGCTAAACTAGGAAGTACCCAACCTTTTGTACAGTCAACTCAGTTACCGGAACATAGTGCCCCTGAAGGATATTTGTACTCGTACGGATGTTGCCACTGGAAATCGAAACACCTAGAAATTTAAATTTACATTCTGGGTGCACATGTACCACAGAACTGCAGGGTCTCGGATCCACAGTTGATATTTTTTACAGCTGTCTCGCGGGCTTATAAAAATGAAAAGGATGTTCATCATATTGGCAAGGCATTTGTTTAACCGTTTGTTACTGATCGAACGATAGAGAACAGTAGGACTTCTTTCATTAAGCCAAGCTGTAGGCGTGTGCGAGTGACGAGATGTAGTCGGAACCACTGTCCCATGTGGACCTAGGCGACCCGACTCCTGGAAGTGATATATTGGACTTTCCAGGCCACGATCGACCGCGCACTGAAAACGTAAAATTGTTCCACCGCACTTTGCTGCTATTCTTATACTTCGGCTGTGCAGGCAAGAAGGAGGCTAGGGACGTGGGAAGTGTTACAGCTTTGTGCCTCAGTGGTGTGGAAACTCGTGAGGGATAGCACAATGCGCCAGAGAATTCAGCGATGAATAGTTGTACCGTTAATTGGGAAGCTGAAGCGAAGGTATGGAACAGCTTTCTTAGAAAAATAAACTGCACGTCTTACATTGCGTGTGCTGGGATGGCTCAGTCGTTATAGCGACTCGCTACGGACTCCACAGTCCGGGGATTGAATCCTGGTGGGAGGCGAGATTTTACGGTCCCGTCCAGACCTTCCATGGTGTCCACACAGCCTCCTGTACAATGGGTACCGGGTGTCTTTCCCGGGTAAAGCGGCCGGGGCGTGGCGGTGACCACTTACACCCATCTAGAGCTGAGGTCAAAGAAACAATAGAGCTATACCTCTTCTCCCACTCTTGGTCTTCGCGGACTGTTGTAGGGTGAACTTTACGTCTTACATTGCACAGAAGTTACGTTTTCCATTAAGAAAAAGACAATCCCCAGTGTGCCACGAAGGTCTGTTAAAGACGCTGAAGTGTGGCTGCCATTTGTTTTCAGGACACGTGCTATGGTTTTGTTGAAAGCTATTTTTTGTTACAGTATTTGGACGAATTTTGTTCATCGGGAAATTCGTTGATTTTTATGTGAATGTTTCGGGTTCTACATGGCTGTAGCTCTTCACATTCGGGATGTTCCGGGTTTTACATGGTTGTATCTCTTCATATTCGGGATGTTTCGGGTGCTACACAGCTGTAGGTGTTCACATTCGGGATGTTTCGGGTTCTAGATGGGTGTATATCTTTATATTCGGGATGTTTCGGGTTCTGCATGGTTGTAGCTGTTCACATTCGGTATGTTTAGGGTTCTACATGGTTGTAGCTGTTCACATTCGGGATTTTTCGGGTGCTGTATGGCTGTAGCTTGTCACATTCGGGATGTTTGGGTGCCACACGGCTGTAACTCATCTCATGCGCGATGTTTCGGGTTCTACACGGCTGTAGTTCTTCATATTCGGGAAGTTTCGGGTTCTACACGGCTGTAGCTGTTCAAATTCGGAATGTTTCGGGTGCTACACAGCTGTAGCTGTTCACATTCGGGATGTTTCGGGTACTGCACGGCTGTAGCTGTTCACATTCTGGATATGTCGGGTTCTACACGGCTGTAGGTGTTCACATTCGGGATGTTTCGGGTTCTATATGCTTTTATATCTTTATATTCGGGATGTTTCGGGTTCTGCGTGGTTGTAGCTGTTCACATTCGGGATGTTTCGGGTGTTAATTGGCTGTAGCTTGTCACATTCGGGATGTTTCGGGTGATACACAGCTGTAGCTCTTCACATTCGGGATGTTTCGGGTACTATACGGCTGTAGTTCTTCATATTCGGGATGTTTCGGGTTCTGCGTGGTTGTAGCTGTTCACATTCGGGATGTTTCGGGTTCTACATGGTCGTATCTCTTCACATTCGGAATGTTTCGGGTTCTACATGGTTTTGGCTGTTTACATTCGGGATGTTTCGGGTGCTGTATGACTAGCTTGTCACATTCGGGATGTTTGGGTGCCACACGGCTGTAGCTCTTCACATTCGGGATGTTTAGGGTTCTACATGGTTGTAGCTCTTCATATCCGGGATGTTTCGGGTGCCACACGACTGAAGCTGTTCACATTCGGGATGATGCGGCTGTAGGTCTTTTCGCATTCGCAAGTGCGTCTGTGCGTCGGTTGCCGCGTGTGTGCTTGCCGGCCTGTCGATTAGCTGTGGAAGAGCATCCAGCGGTCATGTTCTCATTTGCTGTAACTTGAGTCTATCTGTAAATTAGCTGTTCGGGGTTTCCTCATGCTGCTTGCTGTAAATCCATACGAGTCCGTGTTACAGAATTTCGCATGTTCCAAGTTACATGGGAACAGGCACTGCTGCTACATTTTGAATGCGGTCACGTGGAAGTTTTGTTATTGCTGCGGAGCCGCTGGCTACAGGCTCGCGTTCAGTCGTTAATTAACTTATCGGGAAATGTGACATATTTTATGCAAAACTGAAGGTTACAAGGCGTGAAGATATTGACGGCGGTGTGGTGAGGATTCCTTCTGGGATATGACGCCGTGTCACTGGATAATTGCTTCGAGATGTTCGATTTCTTTTAGCGACACACTAGAATTATAATATTGAACTAAAATTTATGATAAGAGGGCACCTGTTTTCAGGCGGGTTTGCAAAATTGCGTAAAGCTACTGTTAGCTTCGTACTTGTTTGCCTGTCCGTCCGCATGTAATATCTAGGCTCCCACTGGACGGATTTGCATGAAATTTCGTATTTGAGTATTTTTGGAAAATCTGTCGAGAACCATTCAAGTGTCATTAAGTCTGGTAGGAGTAACGAGTACTTTACATGAAGACCAATATACAGTGTTAATTATATATCGCGCAGTTATTTTTAGAATAAGAAATGTTTCAGACAAAATTTGTACAGAGAATCAGAACACACATTTTATGTTCAGTGGCTTTTACCGAAAATCGTACCGTTTGTAAGATAACGTGGAAAAATACAGTACACCTGACAGACCACAGATGACAATATGGCGCTTGCCCTTTACATCCTATGTAACTGTGGCTACAGATACTCAGAATATGTAATGCTTATTGCTTTGTGTGGCAACAGTGGTTACGCGAACGCGCCTTAATGTTAGGTTATATGTACATTGCCTGTCTTGTTAAATAATGTCGTCCATTGTATGAAAACTACTTACAGTATACGTGTAGGATTAACTTGTATCACTGACAAGAAAAGAGGACATTTCCCATATATGGACCATGATAAACGGGACATATCAGTGAAAGGAAAGTTAAAAATGTGTTGTGAAAATTTTATTATGTAACATTAAGATTACCATTTCAAAGAAAATATACAAAATTAAAAGCAGCAAAATAGGCACCGTACCTATAATGTAACATTGTGGTGCGTTCGCATAATTTTTGTACCTCCTTGGTTATACTAACAGCCTGATATCATTTCAATAGGAAGATAGCTCTTGTAGGGTGATTTATTGTCACTGGCAACCATAAAATGTACTTAGGTCTTCATGTTATAATACCCGATGATTTTGCCTGATTTTAACCGGATTTGGGTTTTGTAGGCAAGTTTTCATAGAAATTTCCTATGTAAAATATCACGGAAACCTATCCATTTGGCGCCTGCTGATAGACATGATGAAGGTAATAGCCGCTTTTCGCGGCTATGCAAGTGCGCCTAAGAATTATTCAGATTTGTATATTTTATACACGTAGTGTATAGTCTGTCGCCAGTTCTGAAGTCGTCTCCCTTTCTACATGCCGATTCATACATCTGTGGGGATCGGAATTGTACCCTGCTCTTCAGGAATGTATGGAAGTCTGTACAAGAAATTCCTTTGAAATTTTGCTGTAGGAACACAAACCATGTGAGTGACTCAACTTTCGTGTTCCTCTCCGTTTTCCACTGGGATTGCATCAGTGAGAAAATTCACTTTTGGTTTGACATTATGAGGGCAAAGGCAAAGAACTGTTAAATCTTTACTAATTCTGTGTGGTGTTCACCATTTTTTGAGTTTTAAAAATAGTTGTTCCACGTCTGGTATACTAGGGAACAGTGAACTCTTCACCATTGAGAGCACTTCCCCTGAATTTATTTTTCAGAGGAGTAAGTTGGTCAAAATAATTTACATCCACAATTGGAACTCTCATATTTATCAGGAATTGGACAGATGGTTTTACGCTATTCTAGTTCAGTGACTTGGTATGTATCATCCATGTGAAACGAGAAATATTCTGTAGGCTTTGTCTACTAATGAGATGGGCTGGGCATGTGGCGTGTATGGGTGAGGAGAGGAGGGGGCATATAGGATCTTGGTGGGGAAACTGGAGGGAAAGAGACCACTGGGGAGACCTAGGCATAGATGGGTGGATAATATTAGGATGGATCTCCAGGAGGTGGGATGTGGGTATATGGACTGGACAGGGCTGGCCCAGGATAGAGAGAGAAGGCGGACACTTGTGAGTGCGGTAATGAACCTTCGGTTTCCATAAAATGCGGGGAATTTCTTGACTAGCTGCAAACTAGTTAGCTTCTCAAGAAGGACTCTGCACCATGGAGTAAGTAAGAAAGGCTTTGTCTGCTTGTCCAGATGTGACACACATGTCCTGTACATACAGTTTATTCTAGTACAAAACTTACCACACTCCTCATCAAGTCCGTCTCTGTGTTTCTGTGCTAGTTGTTCCTTAAATTTGATGGGCGTGAAATTATCAGTGAGACGTTCTTTAAGCCTTTTTTTTTTAGTTGAAGTTTCCAAGCATTTCCACCGTGAAGTTTTCAAAGGCATTCCACAGGTTGACCGCTGATCTCATGCTTTTATTTTTTGAATCATACAGTGATAATGCTTATATTATAATTATGTATTGCTTAAAAAAGATTTTGTCAAAGCTCTGAGAAGTAAAAACCTGTCACAACCCAATACATTGCAACAAATTTTAAAAACCCACCCAGCATGGAAACCGAGTCACGTTGTGGCTCATTTCTGTTTTCACAAAATTCAGGTGTTATATCATGTCAGTTGAACTAAAGTTTGGATCTTACAGTCTCGTTTCTTTTAACACTACTTACCCATCAGTGTGCAGGGCTCTTCCAACCCAGCTTTTACAAAAAAATGCTGCTTGTATTTACTCTGCCATGCAAGCAAACTAGTCTGTCCCTCTTAGCATATATGATGCAACCACCCAAAACATCATTAAATGCAAACACAAATTGTAAATGCCATAAGTTTTTAGTTACCTTCATTTTTTCACTACAGTACTTCATTCTTGCGGGGTCCAGATATACCTCTCAAACCTTTACTCATTGAATCCCGCAGTCTATGTTCTGCCTTGAGAGTGTGACGCCAAGTTAATAGCACTTACTTACTTACTTACTTACTCCCTGGAGCAGAGTCCTTCTTGAGAAGCTAACTGGTTCTGCAGCTAGTCAAGAAATTCCCCGCACTTTATGGAACCTGAAGGTTCATCACCGTATTCACAAGTGCCCGCC
>Ga0123355_10010139_pt1 | contig 14402 bp, 13 predicted proteins | sample TergutEmb28metaG_3_FD_89872 | JGI IMG/M metagenome (GOLD analysis project Ga0123355, IMG submission 89872) | Embiratermes neotenicus P1 segment gut microbial communities from Petit-Saut dam, French Guiana - Emb289 P1 | ecosystem: Host-associated > Arthropoda: Insects > Digestive system > Gut ...
GAACGCGCCTTTGACGCTTTTGCTACGCAAAAGTGGCACGTAGTGCCAGTTTGCCACAGGCAAACCGTGGAGCCGCGCGTTTTCGGCTCGGCCGGGGACTGTTTCTCATTTGATTCGCTATAGCTACCCTCCTTCAATCACGTTTCTCAATGTCGCTCGCTATAGGTATAGCCGCGCTAAAGCACAAAAAAACACAAAAAAAACCCTCACCGGGGAAACCGGTGAGGGCTGGTTGTAATCGTTTGGAACGGTAATACGCGATATATAATTAATAAGTCATATTATTAATACATAGTCTTTATTAACGGTCCCAACATCCCAATTACATTTGCGTTTGTCTACGTTATGGTATTAAACGCGGGATACGTTGCTGGCTTGTGGGCCTTTCGCGCCCTGAACAACGTCAAACTGAACTTCTTGACCTTCGTCAAGGGTTTTGAAACCATCAGTTTGGATGGCGGAGAAATGGACGAATACATCGTCTTCGTCTGGGATGGAGATAAAGCCATAACCCTTCTCAGCATTGAACCATTTTACTGTGCCTGTCTTCATGAACACAATCCTCCTAGCGGATTAAATAATACGGTCGCCCACTTGGGACGAAGTAACGCATGAATACTACCACGCGTTCCATGATATGTCAAACAAATATTTCAATAAATATACAAGTGCAAGAAATTTCCAGCGCACTATCCGACAAAATTAATTGTGATGTTTCCGCTGGTGGTACGAATGTATATTGGGCTTGTTCCTGCACCCAGCTCAATACTGCCTCTTTCAGATATTCTTGTGCCGTCTGTGCTTACCCTGCCGCTAGATGAAGTTAGCCCAAGTCTAAAGTCATCTCTGGCACCTGCAAGCTGTAAGCTTATATTTCCTGTGGTTGCGGAAAGCTGGGTGCTTGTGTCACGGCCATATAGGCAGATTGCACGGCCCTGGGTAACATCAACTCTGCCGGTGGTTGTGACAATGCCTAGGTTTGCCCAGCCTATATCGTCCATGTGTACCCTGCCGGTTGTGGATGCGGTATTTAGCTGGCGCACATGTGGGATGCCGTATATATTTTGCCTGCCTGTGGTTGTGCGCAGATTTACGGATTCCATTTCGCTTGAGATATTTCTGACTTCAATATTGCCGGTTGTGGCGGTTGCGGTGATTGTATCCATACCCCCGATATTGTATATGGCAATATTGCCGGTTGTGCTGCGTATAGTTGCCGCGTCAAGCGTGCCTGTGAAATTGCGGATGGTTGTGCGGCCGGTGGTTGCGGTGACTTCCAGGCTGGCTATTGTATTCATATTGTCCACGGATATCCTGCCGGTGGTTGCAAGCAGAGTCATAGAGCTTACATAGTTATTATTATTGGCCACGGTAATATTACCGGATGTTGATGAGGCCATAAGGTTTGTAAAATCGCCTTCGACCCTAATATTACCATTAGTTGTGCGTACAGAGACAAGCCCGTCTTGGTACGCGAAAAACTCCGGAGGAAGATACAGTCTTATTTCATTGGATCTTCCTGGCGAAAAGTCCAAATCCATAACATTAAAGACCTGTGTGCCTGTTTGCCGCTGGGCAATTGTTAATACCCCGTCCTCTATACCGATGTTAACATTGGACGTGCCGGTGTATGCCGCCCTTACCGTGTCTGAGGGCAGAATCACTACGTTGCGGTTTGTTGCTATTATATGCACCTCATGGAAGTTTTCGCTTCTGTTTCCGCTAGACCCGATTGGCAGTTCGCTGACTTGGCCTGCATGGGCGATATTTTGTGCAACTTCCACCTCTATACGTCCGTCTCGCCATACAAATGAGCCTCCACGCGCACCCTGCATCCATGCGGCACCATGCATTAACCCGCCTAGGAGAATAAGGAATATTGCAACGCCTACACTGGGTAGACGCCAGGCGCGTCTTCTTGTAACCGGGGCATGGCTAGTATGTGACCATGGCGCGGAGTTGCTGTATTGCGGGTCGCCAAACTTGGAGGAATCTGTTGTGCTTTCAGCCGTTGCGGTGCTGCCAAAGTGATGATATGGCTCTTGACGCTGTGGGTCATGATGCATATGTGACACAGGTGCCCCATCCATTTCCCCTTCTCTTCGCCCTCTTCTGCCTCTTACGAGTCGCATAATCGCCGGGAACCCGCTACCTACGAGCTTAATCCCGCCCTTAAGCACAAGGATGCCAAAGCCTAGGGCCGCAACCCCAAGCCCAAGATGGAACAGCCCAAACCAAAAGTCAGTAAAGAATGCAATGGGTGACATTACTAAAGAAACAAGCCCGGCTACAAGTAACGCAAAACCTGTTACAAACACAGAAAATACTATAGAAAGCAGTGCCACAATAAGCCCGAAGGCCGTAGCGGCAAGGGGGATGCCAATAGGTACCGCAAATATTGCTATAATCGCGATATACGCGGCTTTTAGCCGAGGGCGTCTTGCCTCCTGCTCAGATGCATATCCTCTTGCTGTTGGCTTTAGTGATACATAGTTTGCCAAAATTGTAGCCGCAACCTCGCCGGGGCTGCCTAAAGCCCTAATTGCGGCAGCTTCGTCGTCTGCGTCACTTATATAGCCCCTATAATATTCCAGGGCGTCTTGTTGTTCGCTCTCCGGCAGCACTTTTAACTTGTGTGATAGCTGCTCTAAAAAATCATTCTTTGTCATTTCTGCTCCTCCTGTTGTTTCTGGTCAAGTCCCTGGTTACATCCCGGGTCATGTCCTTCGAGTATTACGCCGTCGATACGTTGTACAAAGTCCTGCCATTTTCCAATGCATTCATGATACTTTTCTCGTCCTTTTGGTGTAATCTTATAGTACCTTCGGTTGCGTCCGCTATGCGGGATGTCGTATACGGTTAGGCAGCCCTCCGTTTGTAAGCGGCGCATTACCGGGTACAGCGTTGACTCGGATACTCGCAGTGCGTTTTTCACTTTTTGTGTAAGATTATAGCCATAGGCGTCCTCTCTAGACAAAAGTGACAATACGCAACCGTCGAGTAAAATGCCTGTTGCTTGAATAGCCATATCAGTCTCCTTGCTGTGATTGAAATATTGATGCGTTAAGTGTGAATTTTATCGTTCGCAATATTATACGGCATATAATATTGTTAGTCTGACAATGAGTTTAGGTGCTCTAATCTAGGATGCTCTACCTTTTGTCGTTTTGGAAAAAGCTTTGTTCATGCGCGTAGTCACGAGGGCTAATTTGCTATAGGCTTGCAGCGGCGAAAACCGCGGAAGCGGGTTGGAGGCTTTTTTCGCACATGTTCCGGCTGATGTTGTAAAGCCTCTGGCGGGGAAAATGCCGTCTGCTGCGGATTGTCATCCGCGCATACGGCGTTTTCCCGTCGCCAGAGTCTTCACAACGCCTGCACAGGTGCGAAAAAAGCCTCCAACCCGCTTCCGCTGCCTACCGCTTGCAAGGCTATATGAAAAAAACATAGCCTGCTTGTGCGCTATGCAGCAAGTGCGGTATTGCATCCGTCTATGTATGTCTATTGCCGTAGTGGTGTTGGCATATATATCCAGCATCCTTCGTTGACATGCAAAAATCCCCGGAATTGGGGGTTTTTCCATTTTTGACAAAGGTTATTATGTGCCATTTTACAGCGCAATGTTGTGCCAAATAGCTCGATTCCTTGACTGGTGCATCCTCCTATAATGAAGCACTAAATCTTGCTATGCGTTGCTTTGCGACAAAAATCTTTATCGCCTCAGTGCGATTTTAAAGCTTAATGACTACAATATACGGCGAAGCTGCGCTTTTCATATAGCCTTACTAGTGGTAGGCAGCGGAAGCGGGTTAGAGCCGGATATGGGCGCCTGCGTAGGCGTTGTGAAGACTCTGGCGATGGGAAAACGCCGTATGCCCGGATGACAATCCGAGGCAGGCGGCATTTTCCCCGCCAGAGGCTTTACAACATCAGCCGTAGCATGTGCCCATATCCGGCTCTAACCCGCTTCCGCGGTTCTCGCCACTGTAAGTCTATGACAACTTAGATTCACGTATACACGCAGTCCATTCACTAGATTAATCATGCAGCTTTATATATAATCATACATGCAGTGCCCCAAGCATTGCCAGACTTCGGAAATACGTGTATACACGTATGCGAGAGGAACTTTTAATGAGCTACATCAGCTTACAAGACGTAACCCGCGACTACAAACAAGGCGATATAACCGTCCGGGCATTGGATGGCATTAACTTCGAACTTGAAGAAGGCAAGTTTAGCGTAATCGTTGGGCCATCAGGCGCGGGCAAGTCTACGGTGTTAAACATCCTCGGTGGGATGGACTATGCAACTACCGGTAATGTAACCGTAGGTGGCCGCGATATCACTGGCCTTGGCAGACGCCAGCGTACGGTCTATCGTCGAGACGATGTTGGGTTTGTCTTTCAGTTCTATAATCTAATCCAAAACTTAACTGCCCTTGAAAATGTAGAACTTGCGTCATTTATACGTGCCGGTGCTAGTGACCCTCGGGGGATTCTTACGGAGGTAGGTCTTGCGGATCGTATCAATAATTTTCCGGCCCAGCTTTCTGGTGGCGAGCAACAGCGGGTTGCTATTGCGCGCGCGCTTGCAAAAAATCCAAAGCTTCTGCTTTGTGACGAGCCAACAGGTGCCTTGGACTATGAAACCGGCAAGGGGATACTTAAGGTGCTGCAAGATGCAAGTACCAGTGGTATGACTGTCGTTGTTATTACTCACAATTCCGCAATTACCCCAATGGCCGACCGTATTGTAAAAATCAAAAGCGGCAAGGTGGAGTCTGTTAAGGATAACCCGTCGCCGACCCCCGTTGACCGGATAGAGTGGTGATTATGATGCGATTTCCATTTGAAAACCCCTTTTGGAAAGATGTTTTCCGCGAAATAAAAACCACCCGCAACCGCTTTATCTCTCTTGTTGTGATGTCGCTAATGGGGGCGTTTGTCGTGGTTGGCATACATGCAACGGCTATCCATATGCGAGATGCCGCCGATGCGGAATACCGCCGGGTACGCCTCTATGATTTGCAGCTTAGGCACCCAGGGGGCTTTACCCGTGATGATATAAACGCAATATGGGACATAGACGGCGTCGAGCGCGTACAGCCAACAAATATCGTTGATTTGTATATCTATGCGCGAGATACCCGGCGGGTTGTGCGCACATATTCTGATTTTCTGATTAAACCAATTAACGCGCCTACTTTGGTAGAAGGGCATTGGCCTGCCGCACCCAATGAAATCGTCGTCGAAAGGCGGCTTTTGCGGGAGGGCGGGCTATCTATCGGTGATGAGGTGAATCTTAGCCTTGGGGATATGGAACGGTTTTTCTCTATTTTTGAGTATGATACATTTATCATCACCGGGGTTGTGACATCGCCGCTGTATATCACATATTCCCGCGGTAATACCAACCTTAGTGGCGGTAGCGTTCGATTTATTGCATATATGTACTTTGCTGCGAATCTTAGCCCGGTTTATTCAGATGTTTTTCTAATAATGGAAGGCTCTCGTGACTTGCATCAAGTTTCTGAGGCGTATAATGCTGCGGCAAACCAGTGGCGCAGCCATATGGAAGACGCCCTTGATGAAAGAAACATCCCGGCATTTGTATTTACCCGCCAGCACGGCTTGGCCTTTGAGTCTTATTTCCAGGATACCCAGCGGTTGCAGGCTGTGGGATATGTGTTTCCACTGGTATTTTTTCTTGTTGCTGTGCTGGTTTCCCTTACTACTATGACCCGCATGGTAGAAGAGCAGCGTGGCCAGATTGGCGTGTATAAGGCACTTGGGTATACATCAGGTGCTATTTTTCTAAAATATTTCCTCTATGCGTTTATTTCCGGGCTTGTTGGTGGTGTGCTTGGCGCGGCTCTTGGCTCGCAGGTTATCCCGCGCATTGTTTTTGATGCATATGGGCATTTGTATACAATGCCCCCGTCCAACCATGCAATACCTTGGGGTATTACGGCAATTGCTGTATTTGCCGCGATTATATCGGTAACGGCGGCTGTGATGTTTACATGCTTTTGGGTCGTACGGGAAGAGGCCGCAAACCTAATGCGCCCAAAAGCCCCGCCTCCGGGCAAGCGGGTACTAATAGAAAAAATCCCGGCGGTATGGAGGCGGCTGGGATTCATAAGCAAAGTGACATCGCGAAATATTTTTCGCTATAAACGGCGGTTTTTTATGACCTTGGCCGGGGTTGCTGGCTGTACGGCACTTTTGGTGACGGCATTTGGCCTTGGGGACTCTATTAACAGCGTGCCACGGCTACAGTTTGAGGATATTATCCTGTATGACGCCCATGTTCATACCAGGGAGTTGTCCTATCATGAGCAAGCCGAACTGCTGCAAATGGCGCAAGGCACAGGCTCAAAGCCCTCCGACACCCTATTTATCCGTACAATAACCGCTGACGCCCATACGGTAAGCGGCGGCTTTTCTGCAACGATTATAGTCCCCGAAGATATGTCACGGCTGCCGGACTTTATAAACCTTATACAACCCAGCTTTGGTTTCCATCCTTTTGCATCAGCTAATCCTGCTCATATACCACCTCCTACGGCATATGACGGCGTGCTGGTAACAGAAAAATTGGCACGTGAAATGGGCATATCCATCGGAGATGAATTTGCAATAACCCTAGGCGGCGGCTGGTCTTATACACTACAGACCGCGGGCATTGTGGAGAATTACCTGCTTCATTATATATACATGCCGCCGGAGATTTATGCAGCAATATTTGACCGTGCGCCGCGCCCAAACGGGCTGTTTATCAATGATACGGGCGGCTTTGACGCTGATTTGTTACGGCAACACCCCTCTGTCCTTGGCATTATTAACACCGCGTTTCTGCGCGAAAATTTACGCGACCAAACAGACGCGCTTGGCATAGTAACCATTGTATTAATGGTTTCGGCCTGCATACTCGCACTGGTTGTGCTATTTAACCTAACAGAAATAAACATACTGGAACGTATGCGAGAACTTGCCACAATAAAGGTGCTGGGCTTTAGTGATATCGAAACGGCTATGTACTTGTATCGGGAAAATATAATTGTCACACTGATGGGTATAGCTCTGGGCCTTGTGGCCGGGGTTTTTTTGAATGGGTTTATACTCACCACAGTTGAAATAGACATGCTAAAGTTTCCTCATGTAATCTTTCCGGTAAGCTTCGCGCTTGCAGCCGGGATTTCGATATTGTTCGCGTTTGTTGTAAACCTGCTTACTTATCGTAAGCTGGTTGTAATTGATATGGTCGCGTCGCTTAAAAGTGTGGAGTAGTAGGTGTACGCCGTACCGCAATTAGATGTTGTGCCGTGCCGAAAATATGCAACGCTTCAAGCATTTTTCGGCAGGGCCTACAACATCTTATGAGGAACGGTCGTTGTTCCCATCTACGATGACCTAAATTGCGGTACAGCGTACATCAATTGCGGTACGGCGTATCAATGTAAGGATTCGGCGCGCCCCAGGGTAGCCTTAACCCCTCATAAGTTTCACCTGGCACAAGCTCGCCATAAAAATACTCAATAATCTCAGAAGCGGTCACAAGCTGAAATCCTTCTTCAATTAAACGTGGGATAACCCTCTCCATTGCCTCCATAGTAGTAGTATGAATATCGTGCAAAAGCACAATCGCCCCATCAATTACACGTCCCATCAAGTTATCGTAAATCCAATCCGCGCAGCGGTTTGCCCAGTCCTGAGGATCTACAGACCAGTGCAAAATCGAATATCCAAGCTCCCCCGAGACACTAACAACACGGCCATTTACAAGGCCATATGGCGCACGATGGATAGGCGGTGGCGGCTGACCAATTGCGGCCTCAATTGCGGCACTTGTGCGTGTAATCTGCTCAGCAATCGCGTTGGCGTTAAGGCGGGTATAGGCAGGATGGTTCCAGGAGTGGCCGATTACCTCACTGCCTAGTGCTATTGCGCGCCGCAGTGTTTCGGGGTGATTATCTACTCTGTTTCCAAGCACACAAAAAGTTGCCCGTCCGCCAACGGCCTCCAGCATATCTAAAATCATGTTGGTATAGGCTGTAGGGCCGTCGTCAAATGTTAGTGCAACCATCGGGCGGCGGGGAGGCTCACGTAATCCAAGTTCTACCCCCAACATAAATGCATCATCCAAATCATCATATGAAATCTCCACACTTATAAATCCATGCTCCCAAATAGCGTTATCCGAAGCTATATCCGGAGGCAAAAGCACAATAAGCCCATTGTCGCACAGCACAATATGCTCAAGCCAAGTTTCGTCAATCAAATATAAATAAGGTGCCGCCTGCGGAGCATAGGCCAATAGAGCCTCGCCAAGCAAGTTAAGCACCTTTTCTTTCATATCAATATCAATAATATCCCCTAATGCAAGAACAGCACCCGTTTGGGTGTCCATAACAGAACTTTCAGCAAAAACCACTGGGTAACTAACAGCAGAATGATAAAAGTATCCCCATGTTATAAACCCGGCATATCGCCCAGCGACAAACAGCTTGCTTGATTGTACATCAAGACGACCTAAGTCTTCGGCCTCGTGAAGATAGCCATCGTCACAAGTGCAACCATACTCATATACATACTCACAAAAAAGCTCGTAACCATAAGTTTCGGCACCAGTGTGACCATGGGCATTGTAGCTATATGTTCTGTTACCATATGCATCATAGCCCCCATTAACATCGGGCAAAATAGGCGCAAGCATACCAGGGGTGTTTTGCCCAGCCGTATCAGATGACACACAACTAATAATCCCTGCAAGTATGCCAAAACCCAGTACAGCCAGCCAAAAAATCTTACTCTTCATAAGATACGCCCCCCAAGAACCGTCATGTTTCGAACCGTTAATTTATTTTATACAATCGCTAGATATTTAAACATGTCTACCAGCCTAAAATCATGTCTGTGTAAGCTGAGGGGCCGTCGTTAAATATCAATGCACCCACTGCGCGGCGGGGAGACTCCCACAGGCCAAGCTCTGCCCTAAGCATAAAGGCATCGTCCAAATCGTCGTATGATATCTCAACAGACATAAACCCAAACTCCCAAGCAACAATTTCCGAGGACAGAAGTACAATAAGCCCATTATCACACAGTACAACATGCCCAAGCCAAGTTTCGTCTATCAAATATAAATAAGGTGCCGCCTGCGGGGCATAGGCCAATATGGCCTCGCCAAGCAAGTCAAGCACCTTTTCTTTCATATCAATATTAATTATATCGCCAAGCGCAAGAGCAGCACCTGTGTAGGCGTCTATTACAGAACTTTCCGCAAAAACCACTGGATAGCTAATCGCATAATGATAAAAATATCCCCATGTCATAAACCCGGCATATCGCCCGGCAACAAACAGCTTGTTTGATTGCACATCTAGGCGGCCTAGGTCTTCTTGTTGCTGGTAAGAATATTCACAGGGGCATATGTAGCCATATTGATAAGCATGTTCACAAAAAAACGCATGATCAGAAGCGTCACGGTTATATGACTCATTATTATGCACATCATTTTCATAGGCTTTATTTTCATAGGCTTTATTTTCGTAGATTTCATTTTCATAGAATACATAGGATTCGTGGGCATCGGGCAAGATGGACGTAGTCATACCTAAGTAGGATTGTCCGGCAGTATCATATGACACGCAGCTAATAGTCCCAATAAGTACACCAACGCCTAGCATTGCCAGCCAAAAAAGCTTATGTCTCATAAGATACACCCCCCAAGAGAATCATCAGAAAGAACCAGCAGAATCCAATTTAACCCAAATATTGGCCAAATGCCGAAAAAACACCCGAAAATTGTAGAAAAAAGTATAATCCACAATGTTAGTTAAGTCAAAGCTTTTCTGCATTTTTTGCAAGTTGTTTCCGATTTGTTTCCTGTTCATGATTTTATCTAAAACCCAGTGAACATGTTGTCAATTTATTTTATACAAACCATAGATATTTAGACATGATAATTCAAAGCTTGGGCTGGCATATAGTGTAAATATCCCCACAGACTAGGGAGTTGTCTATGAAACAAATAACGATACATACAAGCCGATACAATTGTTTATTAGATTCGTTTATTAGTAATTTTTCTGAGGCACTTGTTGTGCGTAAGTCAAACAAACGCGGTAACTTGTACTCTGTCAACTGTATGGCCAACCTGCCTGTGCTTACCAATGGCTTAATTGCCCTGCTTATTGATATTGCCTTAGAAGAAAACCCGGTTTATAGGCACTCGCAAAAGCTGCGAGACATGGCATACGACCTGCGCGATACTGCGTTACATAGGAAATTAGCCGGTGATCTTACGAGGTTTTTAACGCGCGCAAGGGACCTGCACCTTGAAGGCTATCTAAACTTTCGTATGGCAGAATATCGCGAAAAGTTGGATATGATGTCGTATTCGCTGATTAAAAAAATGAAACTCACACAACAAGACTAGCATTAATTGGAAATATTGGTTATTATAGGTTATGATGAATCATGCAAAATGGTTAGGGGCAATATCATGGATAAACTTGTAAGGGAGCTCTTGTTAATAGAGCAGACCGCAATCCACAGCATGGACGCACTGGAAGAAGAGCGAAAGGCAGGAATACAATTGACATCCGAAGAGATAACCCGTCGCTGCCTTGCAATCAAACGCAAAGCAGACGAGAAGCTTAAAGTAATGAAGCAGGAAACCGAAACAAATACCCAAGCAAGGCTGGATGAAATTGAGCGGGTATATCAACATAAGGCCGAGAGTCTTAAGTCGCTATTCGAGGGCAACCGCGATACATGGCGAGTTGCATGGGCTGGCCGTATTCTGCAAAAATCATGAACTACGCGGCGGTAAATGCAAAAATAAAGGCAATGGAAGCAAGGGCGCCAGAAATAAAGATACCGGAAATAAATGCACCGGAAATAAAGGCAATGGAAGCAAGAACACCGGAAGCAAAAGGGCTGGAAGCAAATGGACCGGATATTTCCGATGTTGCGGCTAATATATGCCGCTATATCCAAGCAAGGCCGTGTCGGGACTATATTGCCGCTATGGCCAGCCCCGACCGGGATATAAATTATTATTTATCTCAGTGGAAGCGCGTGGCGAAGCTGGATAAACAAAGCAAAGTCGCCCTTAAACATATCCTTGGCACGGAAATTGATATCACCAATATTTTATGGATGTACAGGCTAAAAAAATATCATCGTGTTAAGGGTAATGACACATATGGGCATCTGATTCCCATACGATATAGGTTAACACAGGCACAAACGCAGCATATGGCCGATGCAAGTAATCCGCAAACCCTCCTTGAAGCAATTGCTCAAAGCCCATACAGTACAGATATTGATTTCACAGGCGCGACACAGCTACCTCCAAAGCAGCTATCTCCAGAGCAGCAGCTTTTTCACGCCATAAACAAGCATTATCGGCGTGCGGTGCGCAGGTATCCAGGCACGCTGGCGACGACGGCGGCGTATTTGTACAGGCTTCGATTTCGATACTTTATGACAGGGCGGCAGACCTAAGTTTAGACACTTCGGTAACCCTTTTGGGATAAATACTTATGAAAAAAGCAGGTGAACACATGGTAGAAAAAATGAAATACATAAGCATAACCGGCCACATAGCCAGCATGAACCATGTGGTCAACAGATACCTGGCAAGATACGATATCCAGCTTGCGCAGGCACCTCATTTTCCCGGCCAGATGGAGCCTTTTTCGACTTTAAACCCATATACTCAAACATTAGTAAAGGCCGATAATTTTCTGGAAATGCTTGGCCCCGCGCCTGTTTGGCACATGCCAATGAGCGGTGCGGCCGCAGTTAACTTAGTTGAAGCAGCACAGCTTGCCTATGAACTTCGAGGGGACAAGCTTCGTCAGCTCGAACAGGAGCACAAAGCCGCTTGTGCATATATTCATCGGTTGCAGCATTTTGTGGCATTTGACGCGCCACTGGCCAATATTAATACATTGGAATTTTTACATTGCCGGTTTGGGCGTATGCCGGTTGAGCACTTTAAGCAGTACGAAACCTTCCTTCATGACGACGAAAAGATACTGCTTCAAGCTTGCAAGCGTAGCAGAGACTATGCTTGGGTTGTGTATTTTACGCCGAATGTACACAAAGACGAAGTCGACGCGGTTTTTTCGTCATTAAATTTTGAGGCGATTCCGCTGGTTTGTGCCTTGAGCGATACGGATTATGAATTAATTGGCCATGGTGTGGCGGGCACATATCCCTCGGATTTGCTTGATTTTTGGCGCAATCGTCAAGTCGCGCTGGAAGAAGAGATCCAAACCCTTACCAAGCAAAGCCTAAACGAAACAGTGGGAAGTAAGAATAGATTACTTGTAGCTTGCGAAAAAGTACGCAGCCTATATGCCACATTTGATGTGAAAAAGCACGCAGCCCTAAGCAAGGGCCGGCGGATATTCACATTTGTAGGCTGGATGTCGGAGAAGGACGCAAAGGTACTTGCGTCAGAAATAGACCACGACGAACTTGCGGTCTTTACCCGGTATGGAGAAACAGAGGAGTCACCGCCGATTCGGCTAAAGAACCCGCCGATTATCCGCCAGTTTGAGTTTTTTACCCGGCTTTACGGCCTGCCGGTGTATAACGAAATCGACCCGACACCACTTTTGGCTGTGACTTATACCTTGCTGTTTGGCCTAATGTTTGGAGATGTTGGTCATGGGCTTACCCTTGCGCTTCTTGGGCTATACATTCATCTTGCAATGGGTAAGCCCCTTGGGGGTATCCTCATGATTGTTGGGGCTTCCGCAATGGGTTTTGGCTTTTTATATGGCAGTATTTTTGGGTTTGAAGATATTCTTCCCGCGTTGTGGCGTAGGCCAATGGCCGATATCGCGGCAACTCTTTTATTTGCGGTAGGGGTTGGGGTGGCGCTTATTGTACTTAGTATGTGCCTGTATATGTTTAACGCCGCGCGAAAAGGCCGTATTGCGGATTTACTGTTTGGGGCAAATGGCGTTGCCGGGCTATTGTTTTACAGCGCGGTGCTTTGGCTTGCGTTTAGGACTCTGTTTTGGGGACAAAGTATTAGCCCGCCGGTGGTTGGGCTTGCCCTTACTCCTTTGGTGCTTGTGGCATTAAAACGGCCAATTACCCGTATGATGGAGCGACAACCGGATGCAACGCATGAGCCAGATGCGAGGTTAGAGCAGGACCAAGGTATCGGAATGAATATCTTCAGCACGTTCATCGAACTGTTTGAAACCCTATTAACTTACGTGACCAATACCATCTCATTTGTGAGGGTAGGGGCTTTTGCAATAAGCCATGCAGGCATGATGCATGTTGTGTTGCAGCTATCACAGGGTGCAGCCGGGTCACGGAATCTGCTTGTACTGATTTTAGGAAATATACTGGTTATGGCAATAGAGGGCTTACTTGTGGGTATTCAAGTGCTAAGGCTAGACTTTTACGAAATTTTTAGCCGGTTTTACACCGGCGGCGGGCGCGGGTTTGCCTCAAGTAAAGTAAGTTCTCAAAGACAATCGTGATGAAAATATGAGGCAGGCCCTCATTCAAATGGAGGATGTATGTATATTTTAATTGTGGCATTGTTGCTGGCTGTTGCTATGGCCGGGCCTGTCTTTTACTATTATTTCGGTAGGCGAAGAGGCGGTCGTACCCCCAGGCGCGGGAAAATCGCATTGGCTGTGAATCTTGTTTCGTTTACCACGGTTTTTGTGCTTTCTACGGTCTTTATTTTCGCAAGGCCGGTGTATGGGGCACCTGTCTCCGGTGTAAGCGATTTTGCCCTTGCGGCGGCCTTTATTGGTGCGGGGCTTGTTACTGGGCTGTGCTCTATTGGCACGGGAATCGCCGTAAGCACTACCGCGGCTGCGGCAATCGGTGCGATAAGCGAAAACGAAAACAACTTTGGCAAGGCCATGATTTTTGTTGCAATGGCCGAGGGTATTGCCATCTATGGGCTGTTGATTTCATTTATGATTTTGGGGCGAGTATGAGCGCGAACACTGGATATGTTGTCTACCAACAAATATTTGCGATTTGCAATGACCCGGATACCCTTCAAGGTCTTGCACTTGCGGAGGTGCCCGGCCAGCTTGCCCATACCCCGGAAGAATTGCGGGAGGCTTTGGAAAATACAAATGCCGGGCTTATTATTATTAACGCAAAGTTTGCGGAGGCATGTTCAAATATAATCGAAGTTTTTAGGGCGAAGCATCATCTGCCCCTTATTACGGTTATCCCAGACCAGCAGAGTGATTAGTAATGCCATGTTTTGTGATACAGCAGATAAAGCGAATTAAATGAGAAACAGTCCCCGGCCGAGCCGAAAACGCGCGGCAGTAAGCGCGTTCTTCGGCGACAGACGGGACTGATTTCGAATTAATTCGCGATAAAGCCCAAGGAGGC
>Ga0123355_10010140_pt1 | contig 14401 bp, 13 predicted proteins | sample TergutEmb28metaG_3_FD_89872 | JGI IMG/M metagenome (GOLD analysis project Ga0123355, IMG submission 89872) | Embiratermes neotenicus P1 segment gut microbial communities from Petit-Saut dam, French Guiana - Emb289 P1 | ecosystem: Host-associated > Arthropoda: Insects > Digestive system > Gut ...
ATCGGCTGCATCGCCGCGCTGTTGTGTCTGATGGAGCGCAACCCGGCTGAACTGCTGATCTACGCGTGGCTGCCGTTGCCCGTATGGGAGTTCGCCGGCAGCGGCCATATCGACGCCGCCGCCACAGGACTGATCGCACTCGCGTTACTGCTGTCCGCGCTCGGCGGCCCGGTTCCGCTTGGTATCACACTCGCTGCTGCAACGTTCACCAAGTTCCTGCCAGGTGCAGTCCTGCCGGTGTTTTGGCGCGACGGCCGGTGGAAGTTGCTCTGCGTCTTCGTTGTGACTGGCATCGCTCTCTACTTGCCGTATCTCAGTGTCGGTCGCGGTGTGTTCGGATTCCTTCGCGGCTATACCGTCGAGGAAGGCCTGCGCAACGGTCACGGCGTCGTCCTGCTCGACATTCTCTCCCGTTTCGGCTCGCTGCCGCATTGGGCAGCCACCGCCTATTTCGTCTCCGTCCTTGTCGTGCTCACCGCGTTGTCAGCGCGCTTCGCCTTCGGCGTTGCTTTGGGCTACTCCCGATCACAGCACATTGAGGGCCAGGCCCGGCGCGCAGCAATCCTCGGCGCCGTCCTGCTGGCCGCGATCTCGCCGCATTACCCCTGGTACTTCAGCTGGCTGGCGCCGCTGGTTTGCGTGGCGCCGCTCGGCAGCGTGCTGTGGCTGCTGGCCGCCGCGCCGCTGTTGGCGCATGATTCGGTGGAATCTCTGATCGTCCCGCTCACTGTCTATGTTCCGGCCGGAATTCTCGCCGTGCGTGACCTTCACGAAGCCCGCGTCCGCACCAAATCGGCTACAACAGACGCCCTGGAGAAGCCCGGATGGCCGCGATCGCGCTGAAGGATCCGCGTCGCTATTTCGACGCCGTGCAAGCGCGCGACACCGTCGCAGTCGCTCCCCCGGTATGCCTGTATCTTGAGGTCACCAATCGTTGCAACCTCTTGTGCGAAACCTGCCCGCGCACGTTCGAGGCGCTGGAACCGCCTGCGGACATGAGTTGGGAGTTGTTCACGCGCATCGTCGACCAGGTGCCGGACGTGGCACGCGTCGTATTGCACGGCGTGGGCGAACCGATGCTGGTGAAGTCGCTGCCGCGAATGATCCGTTATCTGAAGGATCGCCGTGTCTACGTGCTGTTCAACACCAACGGCACGCTGCTGACGCCGAAGCAGCGGCAGCCGCTGATCGAGACCGGCCTGGACGAGCTGCGTGTGTCGCTGGATGCCGCTGACGCAACATCGTTTATTGCCGTGCGCGGCAAGAATTTCTTCGATCGCATCGTGCGCAATGTGCGTGAGTTCACCTCCCTGCAACGCGACGCCGGCGCCACGACACCGCGCGTGTCGCTGTGGCTGACCGGATTACGGGAGACGATCGGGCAGCTTCCTGCCTTCGTGCGTCTGGCCGACACAATGGGCGTGCGCGACGTCCACCTGCAACGCTTGGTGTTCGACGAACCCAGCTACGGGCTGGCGCGGGCGGAATCGTCCTTGTTCGGTTCTCTGCGGGCTGAGGAATTTCAGGCGATCGAGGAGGCAACACGGCTTGCCCGCGATTTCGGCATCATGCTCGATGCATCTGGCGCAACGGAGCCCGGCCTGAGCCTGAAGCGACAGGACGACCCGCAGCCCTGGTCGGCCTGCCGCCGGCCGTGGTCGCTGATGTATTTCACAGCACACGGACGTGCGCTGCCGTGCTGCTTCGCGCCGTTCTCTGCCCGCGGCTATGCGACCTACACGCTCGGCGATGCGACGCAGCAGACGCTGCGCGAGATCTGGAACAGCAGCGCGTATCAGCAATTCCGCGGCGAACTGTTAAGCGACAGGCCACCCAAGCCGTGCGCGAACTGCGGCCTGCGCTGGAGCCTGTGAGCGAGCCAATCTTTCCGGCTTCGCCGCAGAGGTCGACGCGCGAGAGCGCCGACGGCGAGGAGCCAATGGCCGGGCACGCCCCGACTGTGACCGCCGTCATCCCCACCCTCGACGAAGCGGATACCATTGCCGCCGTCATCGCCGAACTTCGCGGTAACATCATCTGTGACGTTATCGTTGCTGACAGCGGCAGTCGCGACAACACGCCAATGATTGCGCAAACCGCCGGAGCCCGGATCGTCTCCCTGACCGAACGGGGCTACGGCCGTGCCTGCGCTGCCGGAGCTGCCGCAGCCGCGCCTGACACCACCATCATCTTATTTCTCGACGGCGACGGTGCCGATCGGGCCGACCTGGCGGAACGGCTCATTGCGCCGATCCACGCACGCACGCATGACTTCGTCATTGCCTCGCGCGTGCGCGGCGAACGCGAGCCAGGGTCGATGCTGTGGCACCAGGTGCTGGCCGGCCGTCTTGCCGGCTGGGTGATATCGGCGCTGTACGGCGTGCAGTACACCGACATGTGCGCCTTCCGTGCAATTCGCCGCGATGCATTCGCCCAGCTCGACATGCGGGAAAACTCCTATGGCTGGAACATCGAGATGCAGATGAAGGCCGCGCGCGCCGGGCTGCGCATTCTGGAACTGCCAATGCCGTACCGCTGCCGCGCCGGCGGAACCTCGAAAGTCGCGGGATCATTGCGCGCCAGCTTGCGCGCGGCCTGGCGAATTGCATTGACGATCCTGCGCATTGCCGCGCAAGGACGATGGACTGGGGTCCATTCGTCCCGCGTGTGATTGCCGCGCAATCCGCAGCATTGCAGCCGAGATGATAGGATCTCTCGTGCGCCACCACATGATGCGTCATCCGGTCGAGACCGCTGCCGCCCTCTACGAGTGCAGGCCAGGGGCGGTGTTGCCTCCATGTGACCTCGTCAGCACGGATGGGCGGCCCGTGCAACAGTCGGCTATCGGCGGGCATTGCCGACTTTATATGCGACTTGGATTCGACCAGGACAACCGCGAGCAACCAACCCGGGACCGCTCTGGCCCACCTGGGTGCGGCTGAGCTACGGGAATAGCCGCTCGCCCGTTTCCTCGTCTTCCACAAAAATCGCGCTGACCGGACAGTTCTCTGCCGCTTCAAGGATCTCGGCTTCGGTATTCCCGGTCGGATCCGTCACCTCGGACTGACGATTTTCATTTAGACGGAACGTCTTGGCCGCGATCGACTCGCACATGGCGTTGCCGACGCAGGCCTGGTGGTCTACCCAGACCTTCAGCTTGCGTGTCACTTTGGTTCTCCTAGTGCCAGGTGACAGGGAGCGCTTTGAGCGAGCGAAACGTGATGCTGGGTTGATACTCGAGATCCTCGGTCTCAGCCCGCAAATTCGGGAAGCGCTCGGCCAGCGCCTTGAACACTTCCTGGCCTTCAACGCGCGCCAACGTGGCACCCAGGCAATGATGTGTTCCAGAGCCAAATGCCACATGCTGGTTCGGCTGGCGGAAGACGTCGAATGTCCCCGGGTTCGGGAAGGCTTCGGGATCGCGATTGGCTGAAGAGATGAACCAACGTACGCGATCGCCCTTGCGCAGCACTTTGCCGCGCATCTCTACATCCTCCGTCGCGATACGCTGGATCGATATCACGGGTGAATCGTAGCGGAGGCATTCCTCCGTCGCCTGCTTGGCCCGTCCACTTGGATCCTCTTTTAACTGTTCCCACTGATCGGAATGGCGTGTGAATGCCAGCGTGCCGTTGCAGAGCAGATTGATTGTCGTCTCGTGTCCCGCCAACAGCAGGAGCGAAGTGTTGACCAGCACCTGGTGGCGCGAGAACACGCCCTGCTTTTCCCCGCGTGCGAGAACGGAGATGAAGTCATCGGCCGGATCGACGATACGCTTGTCTACCAGCGGCGAGACGTATTCGATCATGCCGCGCATGCCTTGGGTGAGCGGCTTCATGCGGTCATACTCGCCGCGGCCGATGTACAGCAGTTGTTCCGCAAGCTGTCGGATATACGGGCGATCGGACTTCGGCACGCCCATCATCTCGGCGATCACCAGCACGGGCAATGGTGTCGCAAGATCACGCATGACATCCATGCTGCCCTTCTGCTCCGCGGCGTCCAGCAATTCCTTCACCGCCTCACGGACGAACGGGCGCCAGGCTTCCATCGACTTGGGCGTGAAGTAGCTATGCATCACCCGGCGCATCTCCAGATGTTCCGGACGGTCGTGCTGGATAAATTGGTCGCCCTGGTAGTTCCGTACATACTCGTAGAGCCCAAGGTCAGACTCATTGATCGGTGGATACGCCGGGCGCGGGTCGTTCCGGAATACCGCGGACGAGAATAGCTCATGGTGGCGGGTCAACCAGACCAGATCGTCGTGCCGGGTGATCATCCAAAGCTCGTAACTTGGATTCCAATGCACGGGATCTTCGTCGCGCAGCTGACCATAGTAAGCATACGGGTTCGCGATCACATCCGGGGTGAACAGGTCATCCTGAATGGCGACTGGCATGGTCGTCCTCCCTGCTACGTCATGTGCGTTGGCGGCGCGCTGGCTCCTTCGTCAAATCTTCCGTGGCATTCATCCCGTTGTTAGCTCATGGCCGGGCTCTGCTACACGGAACAGCAAATGCTACCTATGAGTAGGCGCTGCTGTCAAACCAGGCAGGTCGCATCCGTGAGGGCAGGTTGGCGAGCCGGTTATCGCAGCAGTTCTGGGCGAGCGATTTTGCTAGGGTCCGCGTCGAATCGTCGCCGCGACGCCTCGGGGGCGACGCGGCGCTGAGGCTGACAGCGCTCCGACTGCATGCGACCCGCGGGGAAGTTTCCGTCGCGGGCGACACGGTTGCCCGCGCGCCGCGTCGGATGTGTATTGATCCGTCGTGCTTGTCAGCGCGCGAACTGGCGACGACACCATACCCACTGGACGCAAACCCGATTGGCGAAGTGCTCACGCAGGTAATTCCGCTTGGCGAATGGCCTGGCAACAGGCATACTGATGGAGGATGTGCGTGCGGGACGACCACGCACGCAGGGATTGCGCAGGACTGCGGGTGGGGGTGTGCCTGCGCGACTGGCGGCCAGCGCGTTCACGCGCGCCGCAGTCGACCCTCAACGTCCTGAATACGAGGCATGTGGTCCGGACGGAGGGGCTGATGCACTACGATTCGGACGCACGCGCCGGCCTGATCGCACTCATTTACGAGGCCGCACTGGATCGGCGGATGTGGCCGCACGTCGCGGATCGTCTGGCGGATGCAGCAGGAGCCATTGTCTGCCAAATTAGCACATACGATGGACTTACAAACACGGCTGCCAACGTGGCACCCAGAGTGCCTTCCGAAGCGCTACTGAGGTACGAGAAATACTGGGTCCATCACAACCCCCTGGTCGCCGCCGGCCGACGCCAACCGCTCGGGACGATACTTTCAATTCACGATCTCATTCCAAGAGATGAGTTGGTCAAGAAGGCAATTTACGGCGAATTCCTTTCACCGCTCGGCCTCGAGGAAAAGCTCGGCGCGACGCTCGTAGACGACGGCTCGTGCTGGGCGGCATTTGGCGTCTGGCGCCCGGGTCGGATGGGACCATTTGATCGGGCAATCTCGGAATACCTGGTCGACCTGGTGCCGCATCTACAGCGGGCGCTCCAGATGAATGCCAGGACTGCTGAGTTAGAAATGACGCGCACCGCGTCGGCCGAACTGCTCAACAGGCTGCAACAGCCTGTCTTACTGGTCGATGCAGCCTGCCGTATACTTTTCGCCAATTGCGCGTCCGAAGAGATTCTTACCGACCAATTCGGTCTACATCCTGACGCCAAAGGCGTGTTGCGCGGGATCAATTCCGGCGAGACCGACATGCTGCACCAAGCTGTCGCGCAGGGCACCCGCCCAGCGCCGTTTGGTGCTAGGCGAGGAGGTGGACCCTTCCACGTGTCCCGGGGCAGCCGGCAATCACCATTGACGGTTTCGGTAATCCCGCTGCCCGCGGAGACGTACTGGCTCGCGCCCCACCGTCCAGCCGCAATTCTGTTCATTGCGGACCCTGAGCGGGTTGATAATCCGACAGCAGCCGCCCTGCGGGCAAGCTTTGGCCTCACTCACACCGAAGCGGCCATGGCAATTGAGGTCTTGAACGGTGGCGGCCTCAAGGCCGCCGCCGCACGTCTTGGTATCGCGCCCACAACTGCCCGCACGCATCTGACCTCTATTTTCGACAAGACCGGGACACGCCGTCAGGCGGAGCTAGTGCGGATTCTCCTGAAACAATGACGCGCTAACGTCACGGTATAGGGTTTGGTCGGCCTGGATCCCTGAGGGGCAAGGCGGGAACCACACCTCCTACATTTGTAGGAGGTGACATTCTCCTTATTATTCTGCAACTATCTCCATTGCGAATGCCCAAAGCGGGGCTTGCTAAGAGACGCCAGCGCAACCGCGACACACATGGGGCCCGATCGTGCCGACAGCGTTGATAAACATGCCGGTGCTGGTGCAATTCGAGAATCGGGACGGGACGAGAAATGGTCGACGAAGCTCTGCTAAACGAGTTCGTGGGTAAGGTGCTAGGTGATCTTGGGGGCGCTTACAGTCTTCCGCTGGTGCGCATCGGCGAACGACTGGGGATCTACCGGATTTTGCACGAAAAAGGTGCCATGACGTCCGCCGAGCTTGCCGATGCGGCTTCGATTGCCGAGCGCTATGCCCGAGAATGGTTGTCCAATCAAGCGGCCTCCGGCTACCTGGATTATGAAGCAAGTACCGGAAAATTCACGCTACCGCCGGAACAAGCGATGGTGCTCGCTGAGCCGGACAGTCCGGTCTACTTGCAGGGCGCCTTCGAGATCGCCCAAGTGATGTTAGAGAATCAGACCAAGGTGGAGCCAGCGTTCCGCACAGGTCAAGGCGTTGGTTGGGACGATCAGTCGCAATGTTTGTTCTGTGCGGTGGGTCGTTTCTTCCGGCCGGGCTATCACAACATGCTGACGCAATCCTGGTTGCCGGCATTGAACGGTGTGGTGGAGAAGTTGGAGAAGGGTGCCCAGGTTGCCGATGTAGGCTGTGGGCACGGCTTCTCGACCATCATTATGGCCAAGGCATTTCCGAACTCCACCTTCGTTGGCTATGACTTCCATCCGGCGTCAGTGGAACAAGCTCGGGTTCACGCCGAGCAACATGGCGTCACCGCTAATACCCGTTTCGAGGTGGCGCTGGCCAAAGAATTCCCTGGTCACGATCTCGACCTCGTGACGTTCTTCGATTGCTTGCATGACATGGGTGATCCGCTCGGGGCTGCCAAACATGTGCGGCAATCGCTGAAGCCGGATGGGACGTGGATGATCGTTGAACCGATGGCCGGTGACCGATTAGAGGACAACCTCAATCCGGTCGGCAGATTGTACTATGCTGCTTCGACCATGATCTGTGTGCCGACCTCACTCGATCAGCCGGTGGGAGCGGCATTCGGAGCGCAAGCCGGTTTCAAAAAGTTGTCGTTAACGATCAAGGATGGTGGCTTTGGTCAGGTACGCAAGGCGATCGAGACACCGTTCAATATGATCCTGGAGGCACGTTAGATTCTCCAAAGATAATCAATAGACTCTCCAACGATAATCAATTGGGCCGGGTCCATATCATATTCGCTCGCCTCGGGAGGACAGCAACAGCCCCCGTCGCAAGCCGCAACAGCAATGGAAAGGTCGCTATGGATAGAATCGCCCAATCATCAGGCCCCACGAGCCGAGCGCGTCGTCGGTTCCTCCGGCTCGCCGCTGCGTCCACTCTCGCCGTTCCACTTGACGCCATGGCCGCGTGGCGGACAGGTCCGCGGTCGCGGCTCGACGCGTTACTGAACTATCCTCCGATCTGCCATGTCGCGGACCATCCCGATGCGGTTGCGCCGGGCAGCTCGCCACGCGAAGTCAAGATAATCTGGAATGCCAATGCGCTCTGTACGTTGGGCGTGCCGGTCGCTGAACATCTCGGCTTCTTTGCTAAACGTAACCTCAAAGTCGAAAAGATCAGCGTTTCTGGGGCGACGGATCAACTGCTAGAGGCGATGGCGACCGGTAAGGCGGATGCCGGACAGGGGATGGCGTGGGGATGGTTGAAGCCGCTCGAACAAGGGTTCGATGTGAACCTGGCAGCGGCGATCCACGGCGGCTGTATCCGGCTACTGACCACGCCTACGTCAGGCATCACCACCGTTGCGGACTTGAAAGGGAAGACGGTCGGCACGTTCAGTATGGCAAGCCCCGACAAGGTCTTCATATCGGTGCTGGCGACAAAGCACGGCGTTGACCTAGATGAGATCGATTGGCGTGCGTACCCAGCGGACCTGCTAGGCATGGCGCTGCAAAAGGGCGAGATTCACGCCTTCTCCGCACTTGATCCGATCGGCTCGATGCTGCGTGACCGAAGCCATCTCGTGGAAGTCACCAACAATCTGGCCGATGAGTTCGCTCACCGTGCCTGCTGCATGCTCGCGATACGCGGCAGTCTGGTTCGCAATGAGCGTCCCGTTGCAGCCGCTATCACCGCCGCTATCATGGAGGCGCAAGAGTTCGTCGCCACCAATCCCGATGGCGCTGCAGAGATTTTTGCCAGCTTCAATACCTTGGCGTCGCCCCAACAGTTCGCGGCGATGCTGCGCAGCGAGACGCATCATCACCATCCCGTTGATGGGGCTCTGAAACAGGAGGTCATCGCTTTCGCCCAGGATTTGAAGCAAGCCAAAGTGTTGCAGTCCAGCACCGACCCGACCACCTTGGCTAATCGGGTCTGCATTGACATATTCGCCACCTGAACGTGCCGGCGCACGACATCGTCGAAGCAACGGTCGATCGGGTCTCCGCTGACAACGGCGGCCCGGTCTATCAACGCATTTGGCGCGGAGGCGCACTGGCCTCAATCATCTGGCTCATCACCGCTGGACTAACTATGCAGTGGCCGGATGCCGGTGACGCGGGACCAACTGCGATTCTTGCTTGCGGGATGACGGTGATCGGTCTTGGATTGCTGATCGGCAGCGTAGCAAACATCTACGTCGATTTGTCAGGGCTGTCTCGAATAGGTCCATGGGCCATCGCTGTCGCGCTGCTGCTGGCGTGCTGGGAACTGATAACCGCGAAGCTTGATCTACTGCCACGTCCGTTCTTCGTGTCACCGCAATCGTTGATCCAAGTCTATCTCGACGACTGGCAACGTCTCGCCGACTGCACGTTGCACTCTCTAGTGCTCCTTGTTACCGGCTACGCCTATGGTGCAGTGTGTGGCTTCGTAAGTGGTGTGGCTATCGGCTGGTGGCGATCCGTCAGTTATTGGATGCATCCGCTGCTCCGCTTCGTTGGACCGGTTCCTGCGACGGCGTGGCTGCCGTTGGCATTCTTTGTGTTTCCATCGAGTTGGAGCGCCGCAGTTTTCTTGATCGCTCTGGCAACGGGGTTCCCGGTCACCGTTCTAACCTGGTCCGGCGTCGCAAGTGTTAGCGCCGCCTACTACGACGTGGCACGCACACTCGGCGCCCGTCCAACTTTTCTAATTCTCAGGGTTGCCATTCCTGCTGCTCTGCCATCGGTATTCGTCGGTCTGTTTATGGGTCTCGGTGCCTCATTCTCGGTACTGGTTGTCGCCGAGATGATGGGAGTGAAAGCCGGGCTTGGATGGTATGTCACCTGGGCCCAGGGCTGGGCCGCCTATTCCAACATGTACGCAGCGCTTTTGCTGATGGCGCTGATGTGCAGCAGCGTCATTACGTTGCTCTTCCGGTTGCGCGATAATCTACTCGGCTGGCAGAAGGGATTGCTGCGGTGGTAGCGGGCGGTGGATCATCGATCGAGGTGATCAGATTGTTCCATAGCTTCGAGCTTCACGGGCAGCCATTGTCAGTGCTCGACGGGATCGACCTTTCAGTTGAGAGTGGCGAATTTGTCGCGATGTTGGGGCCGAGCGGCTGTGGCAAATCCACGTTGCTGCGCCTCATTGCGGGGCTCGACCGGCCGCACTCGGGACGCATCTGCATGGGCGGCCGGCAGATCGACTCGCCTCACCCGTCCCGTATTCTGGTATTCCAGGATCCGACGCTCTATCCTTGGCGCACCGTACGAAAAAATGTAGCCCTTGGCCTGCAAGCCCGTGGCCTGCAACGCGAACAGAACTGGCGTATTGACGCTGTGCTCCGACAAGTCGGTCTGATGGGTTTCGATGATGCCTATCCCCATCAGCTTTCGGGCGGTATGGCGCAACGTGCGGCACTGGCCAGAGCTCTGGTGAACGATCCATCCGTACTGCTGATGGACGAACCGCTGGCCAATCTCGACAGCCTGACACGGATTGCGATGCAAACCGAACTCGTCGGCTTGTGGCAGCAGGCTGGATTCACCGCCTTCCTGGTGACGCACGATGTCGAGGAAGCGCTGTGTCTAGCCGGGCGTGTGCTGGTAATGAGTAACCGGCCCGCACGGGTTGTTGTCGATATTGAGGTCGACATGCCTTACCCGCGACATCGCGCCGGCCCACGGTTTGCGGAATTACGGGAGCATGTGCTCGAGGCCTTGGGACTACAGACGCAATGGTAGCGCCAAGCCAGGGGCTACTTTGGCGATTGGGTCCATGACAGTTGCGTTACGGAATGGACTGCTGCTTCGTATATTCCGCTGAGATCGTCCTAAGGTCTGTGCCGACCGATAGCGCCGCTGCGCCACGGCAGACGAACAGTGCTGTTCCCGGTTGGGCAAAGTGGGAGGTGCGTCAACGCGATTGTTTCTCCGCCCGGGCCAACACGGAGGAGCTGACCGGGCTGTTCAGTGGCGCAGGGCGGACCGTTGATTATCACAACGCCGGTGAGACCAGCGGTTCTCCCTCGATCCACCACACCCCTACACGCGCTTCGGACATGAAATCATGGAACCGTGGAGCGACGCTCTCGTTTTCGCAGCTGATTGCCGCGACGGTGATTGGGTCCTTGGCCGAGCGGGCCTTGTGGCTTACCGCGGGAACCTTCTCGGCCGGAAGCTTTGCGTGGCAACCGCGATTGAACTCAAGGAGAGGTAGCTGACGTGGATCGTGATCGGGTCTTCCTGGGATCCATTCCGGCTATCTATGACCGGCATTTAGGGCCCTTGATCTCTGTCCCCTATGCCGATGATCTCGCATTCAGGCTGGCAGAGATTGAGCATGGCCGCCTCCTTGAGACGGCTGCAGGGACAGGCATAGTCACACGTGCTTTTGTTTCCTCTTTGCCGGCGAACGTCTCCATTGTGGCAACGGACCTTAGTCAGCCAATGCTCGACCATGCCTCAAGCCAGTTACGATCCACACGGGTGACCTGGCGGCAGGCAGACGCCCAGAATCTGCCGTTTCCTGATGTGGAGTTCGACGCGGTGGTGTGCCAGTTCGGCGTGATGTTCTTCCCGGACAAGCGGCGGGCTTTTTCCGAGGCCTATCGCGTGCTGAAGCCAGGTGGATGCTTCCTGTTCAGTGTCTGGGACCGGATTGAGGAAAACGAGTTCGCTGATATCGTGGTGAAATCCGTCGCTAGCTTGTTTCCTGACAATCCACCGATGTTTGTGGCCCGCACCCCACATGGACACTACGACACGGCACCTCTGGCAGGCCAGCTCCGAGCTGCGGGGTTTTCGACTGTAACGACCGAGATCGTCACACGGGAGGCTCAGGCATGCAGCGCAATGTCAGTCGCGATTGGATATTGCCAAGGTACACCGATGCGGAATGAGATCGAGGCTCACGATCCCGATCGGTTGGCGGAAGCGACGGACGTTGCGGCAGCGGCCATCATCAGGCATTTCGGGTCTGGACCGATCAACGGCAAGATCCGGGCACACGTTATCACTGCCGTACGAAATTCTTGCAGACCGTGTGAAATCTCCATGTCGTAACGACAACGAGCACCATTGGAATCCGCCGGGCCTCGCCCACGGCACAAGCCTGCCGCGAAATCTGCGTCTATCGATCTTTCGCACCGTTCGGGCGTCTCCGTTATCGGACGAGGCGGCAGGTATCACATGCACCCCGGTAGGATTGGCACGCTAGGGCGGAACCGGAAGCGACTGCCGCGCGATGTTGTTGATGCTGCCTTTCGGTGAGCCGCACGCGCTGCCGGCCCATGAGCGCCCACGCCGTTTCGGTTCCCGAGCCGTCGCCTCCCCGACGCCAACGTACAACCAAAACTGGTCGCGCGCGCGGGATCCGAGTGCGCACTCAGCTGACGGCGTGATATCATCCGGGTCGGACGGCGGTCCGAAGAGCGCATGCTTGCGTGGCTCACTCATGCGGCGAGACGCGCAACCCGGCCGCCGCCGGTCAAACTGGCAGGGCAGGGAGGTTGTCATGGTGCAGCGTTTGAGCGAGGCGGAGCGATCGGGCCTGGCGTCGGTGCTTCCGGCCTGGCAGGTCGTGCAGGACCGTGACGCGATCCGCCGGGAGCTGCGTTTCCGCGACTTCAGCGAGGCCTGGGGCTTCATGTCCCGCGTGGCCCTGCTTGCGGAGCAACATAACCACCATCCGGACTGGTCGAATGTGTGGAATACCGTGCGTGTCGAACTCTCCACGCATGACGCCGGTGGCGTGACAGAAAAGGATGTGGCCCTCGCGCGTGCGATTGACGCGTTGTTGGCGTGAGCGAGCCGAGTTTTCCCGAACGAGCGCTGGCCATTCGTCGTGCCACAGCGCGGCTCTGCCGCCAGTTGGACTGGGCACCGCTGCATGAGGTGCCGCTGCCCAACGGCCGTCGAGCCGACATTCTGGCGCTGCGGTCTGATGGCGGGTTCGTCTGCATCGAAGTGAAGTCGGGACCGCGCGATTTTCTGACCGATCTGAAATGGCCGGATTATCGCGAATTCGCCGACGCGTTGTTCTTTGCGGTTGACACGGATTTTCCGTACGCGCTGCTGCCGCAGGACACGGGGCTGATCGTCGCCGCGGGCATCGAAGCGGAACTGCTGCGCGATGCTCCGGTGCATCCGGTGGCGGCTGCGAGGCGGAGGGCGCTGTTGCACCGATTTGCGATGCTGGCCGCGGGACGCCTGGCAGCACTGGACGACCCGCACGGCGCGGCTGATCTCCGCGTCGCCTTGCGAGTGGAATGAGCTCACCACGACGGGGGAAATTGCGAGGCGCGACACCGCGGGTGAGGGGACCGGACGGACCGTCCGCGCCTTCTCCCCCAACCAGCGGCCTACGATCGTTAAGGCTCGCCCGCGAAGGCTGGGCGAATTGAACTCAGTATCGTATCGGAATCCGTACCGGCATCGACCTGATGCCGCGAATGACGTTGGAGTAGCTACGCGTCGGCTCGTCCATCACTTCGATCGCGGGAAAGCGCTTCAGGATCTCTTCCCACAGGATCGTCAATTGCATCTCCGCCAGCCGATTACCGACGCAGCGGTGAATGCCGAACCCGAAAGACAGATGCTGTCGGGGTCGCGCGCGGTCGATGATAAATTCCTCCGCGCGGTCGATGCCCTCCTCGTCGCGGTTTCCTGAGATGTACCACATTGCGACCTTGTCGCCCTTGCGGATGGTCTTGCCGCCGAGCTCGAAATCCTCCACCGCTGTCCGCCGCATGTGGATAACCGGGGTTTGCCAGCGGATGATCTCAGGCACGAGGCTGGTGACCAACGCCGGGTTGTCGCGCAGCTTCTGGTATTCGCCCCTATGTTTGTTCAGCGCCCACACACCGCCGGAAATCGAGTTGCGCGTTGTATCGTTGCCGCCGACGATCAGCAGGATCAGGTTACCGAGGAATTCATGGGGCCGCGATGGCAGGTCGCGTGTCGCTTCACCATGTGCGAGCATGGAAATCAGGTCGGGCTTGGGCGGCTGGTTCGCGCGTTCGTGCCAGAGTGCGGTGAAGTAGGCGATCGCCTCCTGTAGTACTGCATCACGCTTCTCTTCGGAATCGATCTCAGTCCCCGCGCGCGTGTTCACCGATGCGACATTTGACCAGTAGGTCAGGGTCCGGCGCTGCTCGAACGGGAAGTCGAACAACGTGGCGAGCATCTGCGTGGTCAGTTCGATCGATACCCGATCGACCCAGTCGAACGTCTCGCCGATTGGCAGGCTGTCGAGGATACGGCCGGCGCGTTCGCGGATCGTACCGGACAGGTTCTGTAGATTTCCCGGCGCCACGATCGGCGACACGACCTTGCGTTGTTCGTCGTGTTTCGGCGGATCCATCGAAATGAAGCTGGGCCGGCGCGAATCCATCGGCACGTCGCGGATGACAATGCCCCCCAGCATTGCGTCGGAGGAGAACACCTTGTGGTTGGTGTCCACCGCCATGATGTCGCGGTATTTGGTGATGGACCAAAACGAACCATAAATGCCGTCGTGAGTGTAGTGCACCGGATCGTCACGGCGCAGGCGCGCGAAGAACGGCTCCCAGGTGTTGTCCTGGTATAGGAACGGGTTGCTGACGTCGATCTCGTCGAGCGGTACGGTCCAGGCGTCGCGGTGGGCGTCGCTCTTCGGGTCGAGATGGACCGGCGCATTCA
>Ga0123355_10010141_pt1 | contig 14401 bp, 10 predicted proteins | sample TergutEmb28metaG_3_FD_89872 | JGI IMG/M metagenome (GOLD analysis project Ga0123355, IMG submission 89872) | Embiratermes neotenicus P1 segment gut microbial communities from Petit-Saut dam, French Guiana - Emb289 P1 | ecosystem: Host-associated > Arthropoda: Insects > Digestive system > Gut ...
GCAAACCGAAATACTCAGTGCCTGGTATTAACCCTTATCCTGCTAACGTGGAGAATATGGTGAGCTCCTAATAATGCCAGCAGTTGGCAGATGGGATTTAACTCGGCGTTTAAAGGGTTAATTTACATTGATCAAGGATGAATACAAACACTGTTCAGTATGTAAGGTTCCATAGGTCGTGAAAGTTAAGTGATAAGTCACCACACAGATACATGTAGCTGACTTACTGCACTGAAAAATCAAAATTTTTCATCATAATACCAAACCACAGATGCACACATCTCATTCTAGTACCAACTTAATTCCACCATGGTACAAATCAGGCTCACAACCACTCATGAACTATTTCCACTTCCTCTTAAATCTTCCGTGTATTGGATCGTGCATCATTGTAATAGTTGAAGAATAAGAGACCAACTTGATGTCACAATTTATTAAGTTTTATTTTACTTCTTCTATTTGCTTCTATGTGCTTTAACCTTCCACATGGATACCACCCCCAACCAGCCACACCAAAACTACAACACACGTCGAAATAAGAACACACCACCAATATGATGATACAACAGAAGAGGCGCAGGCTCCTGATGATGGATGTATTAATATCCAAAACATGTTGAGCATGCAAGTAAAATAAAACTTAATAAATTGTGACATCAAGTTGGTCTCTTATTCTTCAACTATTCCACTTCCTCATTTACGTAGCCTATCCCAAGATCGAAAGAATGCATCACTGTTCCCAGGGATTGTGCTGAATAATTGATACTTCAGTGGAATGAATGAGCTACATTTAATGTTGTAATGACTTCTCATATTAATTTTTTGATACAGGAAACCTTACTTATTGACCATCAACTTTTAGGCAACAACATACACTACTGATTAAATAGCACAACAGGATGATGTTACCTAAATCTGTTTCAGCCAGCCAGGTTCAGGCTCTTCTCATCAAGAAATTCAAGAACATAAAGGAAAAGTTGCTAAAATGCAATTCTAGTATTTATATTAAATCGCTATTGAACATCCACTGTATTATGAGAAGTATAACTTAGGAGTTGTATATCCATCAACAGGCAATGGAGCAACAAGTGGATTTAGGACACACACGTAACATTGGTGTATCTAATTTCAACATTTCACAACTAGAAAAGGTAGCTGCTGCAGCAAAGATTTATCCAGCTACATTGCAAGTGGAGCTCCATGCTTACCTGCAGCAACCAGAGTTATGTGCCTGTTGTGCAAAATTGGGGATCCCCATCACTGCCTACTCACCCTTGGGATCGCCTGGTGCAAAGCTCCATTTCCAGCAGAAGTATAACTTCCATTACTTGTGAGTTGACATATTATTTTGCATTATATGTATGTTGCTCTCCAGTGATGATACAAGCAAACTAACCACTGATATTCTATGTCAAATATGAGACATGAATATTGTCCTTATAATGCACTTTACTTTTTGTCTCATTCAGAGCAGAATGTGTTTCCTGAGAACACATTTTCAGCATCTTATGGCTAATATTAAACACGCAATGACTTTCATAAAAATTTTTGGTGATTTATTTCATGATGCTGGCAGTATCTCAGATTACCTAATATAGTTGGCAGGATGACTGGTATATTGTATTTGAGGATTTGGAAGTGGTGAAGGCCTAATTTGAGATACTGTTCTGATGTCTGGAGTGACTGTGGAAGATCATGCCACCCCAACCCAGCCAAGATAGCTGGCATCATGGCAATGATTTAAACTCATCCTTCACCATAATATTCTTTCATGGAAAATGCACGTGAGAATAAACAATTGTGTTCCAGTTTCTCCATGACAGCTGACAAAGCAAAATTCTTTTGGACATATTCTAAATACTCTACACTCAGTATCAAGTAACCCGTTCCATTACTGGTTATGTAACAGGTATGTAAAAGTAATTCCTTCTCATCACATTCTTTCTCTATGAAGATAATATTTCAAAAATAATTTCTAAGCATACTGCGGCAGATATCGGAAGTTCTGGAACAGGCTAATGCAAGATGCCCAATTTATACACCATATACAAAACATCATTTTTCTGGCATGTATTTTTAAGCTACATAGTTTTGCGCTTTTATAATCCCACTGCACCAAGAAGCATGACAGAATTTACACATGAGTCTCTTGCAGGTAAAATTTTGGGTGCATCTTGAGAAGCATACATTCAGGAAATGATAATGTATTTGGCTGTAAATGTTCTATCATTTCAACTACTTCATAAAATATTAAGATTACAGCACACAGAAACAATTATTATTCCATCAGATTTTGTAGACATGACATTATTCAAACCTAAAATAATGGAACAATGTAAACCTGGTAAGAGAATCTACTCATTCAGGGCTACTTAAAACTATCCTTATACTTGACACTATCCTAAGACACTCCCGCTAGTCTTCCAACCTCTTACCCACGGTCCGTAAGATTTATTTTAATGACATCCTCTCATCTCCACTGTCTTTCAAATTGCTATTTTCCAAGAGTCATCACCAAAATTCTGTATGCATTCCTCATTTCCTTACATTAGCATAATTAAGGGAATGGAAAATATGTCACCAAATGCTTGTAAGACTTAATAATACGAGGGAGAATCATAACAAAATGTACCGTAGAAAACTCAGCAATAGGTGCACTGAATAGATTCAATATCTGATTTAAGTTTACAGCAATAAAATATGAAAAATAAAACCTTCTATCTACAGACACATAACTAAATGAGGTTATGTAAAACCATGAAGTCCATAACCTGAACTCACAGTGTTAAAACAGCTGTAGAAATTGCTGATAGATGGATGGACCATTAACAATGCAAGAAGACAACGGTGGCTATTTAGTGTCATGTGGATATGACAACAAGATCACATTTGACAAATTTGGTAAGGATAAGGGAGGAAGCAGTCACGGGATACTTTTAAGGTATGACCACAGAATTTGGCTGCAGGAACTGTAACTACAGTTGATATCCCAACCACAAATGAGTTCCAACAACTACCATGTCAGCCAAGTTCCTCAGAGAGCAGCTGCCTAAAACTTTCACTACAACTTATCAATATTTATGTGTGAGGTAATACATATATATCAGTCCTAAATTGGATTAAATAAGTGAAACACATCTTATTCTTCTTCAGTAGCAGAGCAATCTGGCCTCTTCAGTAGTTCACTCCAGATATTCCAGTCCCCTGCTAGTCTCCTCCATCCTCTTATATTCAGCAGCAAAGAGGAGCTACTCCTGATGTCCTGCCATATCAGCTGTGGTCTTCTGTGAAACTTTCCTTTCAATACTTTTGTTGGCATTCTGGTATCAACCATGTGACTGTACTATTGTAATTTCTTAAACTTTATATATTTCACTAAATTGGGTCTATCTAACAATTCACAGAGCTCTTCACTATGTCTCAATATCTATCCTGTCATTTTCATAGTTTGGTCCAAAGATCCTTCTTAGGAGTTTCCTTTCTTCTGATGACTGAGTTATTGTCCATGCTTCACAGACATAACTTAGTACTGACAGGATTAGTCTTGTATATTTCAAGTTTATTTTTTCTTCGTACTATGCGTGATTATACGCTAGGTTATATGGGAAGTAAACCTTGTTTGTGGACATAATTCTCTTTTGTAATTCCACTTCCTCTTCATTTTCTCTTGTTATTTATGTTCCTAGGTAAATAGAACTGTCAACTACTTCAAATGTCCTGTATATCTGTTTTCTGGCAACTTAAATCTTTTCTTGACTAGGTCATCACTTTTGTTTTCATATTACTGCCCAAATTCATAGCATTAGTTGTGAGTCCTACTGTCTTGTTGTGTTCCTCTAGCTCTCTATACATCTTGCAAACTGTTTACATGGGTCTTCCCCTAATGTTAATGTACCCGCATAACCAACAATTTGACCAGATATGTAGACGGGTAATGAAGTTGATCTACTAGTACCTGTCTAAAGGCATATTCTAAGGCCATATTAAACAGGAGATGTGCTAGTTTATCTCCTTGTTTCAGTCCTTTGTTAACTTCAAAGTGGTCTGAAAAATCATTCCATATCTTGACAAATGCTTTTTCCCCTTCCATTATTGCTGACACCAATTTTGTTAACTTCATAGTAATTCATTTCCTCAAAGAGTTTGTATTTGTTTATGCTATCATAAGCCTGTTTGAAAAGCAACATACAGCTCATGAACGTAGCCAGACTTGTTCTTATTTAAAAAAAGACTACTAAATGAGCCAAAACTTTGTTCTGCTTATGAATTCTGGTGGCAACAGTCATATTAATACTACATTCTTTACAGATAACAGAGTATATAAAATAGCTTTAAACTTTCTTCCTCCAGGGGAAATAATGAACCGGACCTATTAGAACATCCATTGGTGAAAGAAATTGCCAGTTCTCATGGAAAATCTTCATCACAGGTGTTGCTCAGATACCTTATACAACAAGGAATTATTGTAATCCCCAAGAGTGGTAACCAAAAACGCATAAAAGAAAATAGCCAAGTAAGTACAGCTGCATGCTGCTTAATGCAATGGCATATAAACCTTTTATAAACAGTATTACACACCGTCACAACTTTTTATTAGTATTATTAAAATAATCAGTCACATCTGATAGCAACATGTTTTGACTACATTAGATCATCTTGAGGCTACTGATAAAATAAAAATGTAAACATACTAAAAATGCATAAAATTATAAAAGTTACATGTCAATTTTAAGTCCTTAAGAAAGTATTATAACACAAATTGCTTTTGTTCTTTTTCCTGTATTAAGTTGTGCAAAGACTGCTATATCTTAAAATTTACTAGTCATTCTGTATTGATTGTACCTAAAAGTTTAATGTACTATAAATATAAAATCTTCCCTGATATTTACTCTTCTTTACGTTAATGGTAAAGCGATTTGTTTGATTGAAATAACCGATGATGTAAATGGTTATATTATCGATCAGTAAAACTTGTGGCAGGATGTAATATCTATTTTAATCTCATAGGATGATGCTAATATAATATCCATGTTGTATGTCAGTAAATTTTTTGAGTACATTACAATGTATGCTATGACACAGAATTCTTTTTTAGATTGGGTTTTATCATGTCCATGCACTTTCACCAATGGGAAGGTGACCTAAATAAGAAGTATACAAATGAGAAACAAGGACCTTTGATGAACCTTAAAATGAAATTAAAAAATATTTTTGAGAATTCTTAAGAAATCAATCTGAAATACCCTGACAAGATTACAGACACTTGTAGACAAGACTGCAAACTAAATATTATATTCAACTTCATAAAAAAGTTGAAAGTTTAATTCAGCTTTGCAGTAAAAAAAAATGACAGTAAATAACATTAATTTAAAATGAATAAATGTTTTCACAGTACTGTTACATGCAAGTTTTAAATTACTCCATATTTGAGTAATTTTGTTTTGAAATTTATAAACTAGGGTCCAGCATGTTAAGTTTAAGTAACTATATGAAAGAGACTGTATTTTTCCTATTACAGAACTTCAATTTGATGTGGTCTTACACAATTAGATATTACTAACATTACTGGAAGCAGAGCTATTGTAACCAGTAAATGTGGGTTCATTCTATGGGAAATAATAAAATTGTATTTTGGTGAGCACACAAATGTTGCAAAGCTATGTGACAGGTCACTCATCAGTCATTAAAGTCATGTCCATGAATTCTGTCTTACATGTTATAAACAAAATTAAAGACTTGACTGATTAACATCACTGCTGGCACTGAAGCTTCTCCCTGTACAGACGATCCTATGGAGATCAAAGCAATATTTGACCACAATTTTCACACTCGATACACGCTTATCTCTCCTTTTGTCAACAAAGTTTATATTTTTCATATGCACTACAATTCCTTTATTCCTGCACCCATGTGACTGGACAGGTGCTGTATCATGAAATATTCTGGATTATCAGACAGTACCTATACTGACCTAAGGTCTTACAGGAAAGTATTTGTTACTGCTCATGTACTTAGGCTGCACAACTAAGCAGATGAGTATTCCAGTTTGATATCTCCTTCAGTGTATGTCAGTTCTATTTCATCAAACAAATACTTTTTCAATCATAGGACCAGTCATGGGTAATCGTTTGGAACACACTGCAGTTAACTGAATACACAACATCTTGTCCAACTGTGCTAATTTAGTTTGTTTCAATGTCTGTCACTTGAAAAGGCAATTCATTTTCCCTTCATGTCATAAATGATCGTAATTTGTCCATTTCCAAATAACATACGTAGTGTATCATCCAATGCTCTATGAAGATGTAACCACACCCTTGGCTATCACCACTGTCAAGCCTCCTAATTATTTCAAGTTCCTGAGATATCATTAGAGTTACATATTTCCTCTTGCAAAAAGTACTTTTTTCCCTCATTTTGGGACCTTTTGAAGCCATTATAATAGCCTCAATGGCTCAATAAAGTCCAGACAACCCACAAAAATATCATAGAATCAGTAAACACAACCAAAGTTACCGACAGTAAAACTTTCAGTCTTGGGACAATCTTCCTCAAGTGCCAAACTGTCATGAGTACCAGATCATCCATAGCCTGATTAAAGGAATTCTACCCAGTAATATTTTACATCTTAAACCACCATTTATTGCAAAGAGGTTCACAGTATTGAATGAACTGTTTTTCAAGTTATGTGCATAATTTACTTTGCGTTGGACGGTCTCTACTGTTTGAAAATTGTTACATAAATTATCAATCCAGAAGACACTTGCTGTTACCATCCACAGGATGGGCAACACAGATTTCATCTGCAAAGATTCTATATCAGATCTGATTAAACATATGTCCACAACCAATCAACTGCTGATACAAGAGTCAACAAAACTGTATCAACCAGCTGCCAAAATAAATATTACACATTCACATACAACTTGATATAGGTAAATTAGTCCTTATTTGGAAACTGGATGGTTATACTGAGTGTTCACCACAAAACACTTTTAGGCTTACGAGATCACAGGCGATCATGGTTGAATCTCTACTTCAAAGTGTAAACCAGCCAACTGACTTTCACAAAAGCTGACATGAAAGTTACAACACATGAGGATACCTAATGCCATAATTTTTATTTCTTACAATCATTAACAAAAATACAGCAGATGCATAAACTTATGAGTATAATTAGCACCAGGGGGGGGGGGGCGGCACAACAGCAGCAGCCCCCCCCCCAGTTGGCCAGGGCCTCCTCATTCATGAGGTTTCTAGATAACAAGATCACACACAATGATGCACCATAGTTGGTAGGACTCCTTTGGACAAGTGATTAGCTCGTCGCAGAGACCTCTACCTGACAACAGACAGACATCCAAGCCCCTGGTGGGATTTGAATCCACAATCTCAGCAGGCGAGCAGCCGTAGATCTATGCTTTAGACCACGTGGCCACTGGGACCAGCACCAATTGCTTTAGAGTCCTGAAATTATGTACAGTAACATATCTTGGAAAAATATGCAGCTTTAATGAGGGCAATATTTTATATGGTGTAAAATAACAGAATACTAGCAACACAAACATTTCTGTTAACTTTTGGTTTGATGATGATAACTAATGAAGCAAATGAGCTATATATATGGAATTTGGTATGGACAGAGACATAGATATATCTACAACATATTATGTAATGCAGTGGAAACTGCAAGTCAACAAGTGCAAGTCGACAATTACAAACCTGAAAAAGATAAGTAACATTTAGGTCATATCCACCATATTTAATGCATACAGAACCTGTCTTTATTATATTACTTTTCTGCAAAAATAAAATAACCCACTAATAATACTGATATGTGTAACACACACACGCGCGCGCGCACCCGCACCTGCTCACACACACACACACACACAGTAGACTTCATGAGTTCTGCTTGAACTCCTTGTTCTACTCCTTACATCACTATTCCTGTTATCACCATTTGTGGCTTGTTACAAACTATGTGGAAAAATACAGCCATTTTTAGGCACGTTGGCAAATTTGTGAAAAGTGATCATTAGCTTCAACATGTCTGTCCAAATGGAATATCTCATGTAATTGGATATTTGAATATTTTTTGAAAAACTGTTGAGAAAATTCGAGTTTCATTAAATTCAGACAAGAATACCAGGTACTTTACATGAAGACAACCCTCGCTCAATTCTTCTTGGAGTGAGAAATGTTTCAGACAAAAGTTGTAGAGGAAATCAAAACACACATATGTTCAATAATCTTTTTTCAATCGTGCAACGTGTGAGATAATGTGAAAAAATATTGTAGAGTGGGGCAGGCCATGTATGACAATACGGCGCAAACGCATTGCATGCTGGATAACTATGGCTATACACATGCACTCATAATATGTAATACTTATCGCTTCTCCACTGTAACAATGGTTTCAAAAACGTACCTCCATGTTATGTTGTATGTACATTGCCTGTCTTGTTAAAGATGTTATCCCAACCCACAACTCTGGTAACCCAGAAATTCACTAACATGAACATTATTTCAATTCACTGTTCCAGATCTTTGATTTCCAGCTGACTCCTGAAGAAATGTTACAATTAAAAGGCTTAGACCTTGGAGAGAATGGCAGAATCATAAATTTTCTGTTCTGGAAAGGGTAAGTCTGCTGCATTTTGTACCTTCTTACAGAAACTTACGTATTTTTATTGACCGTTCTTTTTTTAACTACATTATATGTTTCTGCTAATTTACAGAGTGGAAAAGCATCCAGAGTACCCATTCAAGCCATTAGAATAAACATAAATTTGGCATTGGTGACAAATAATTCACAGTATTATAAATGCCAAGTAGATTTGCAGGTGGGAAATGCAAATTCAGGACAGTGTACTGTTAAGTCGGTATATCCTTTCCAGCCTTACCTTACCTCTTATTTTGGAAAATGCAGCATAAATTATAGTGACCTGTGATCAATGAACAGTAACGTTTTTCATTATTGATGTTCCTTATCACAGACGTAAGTTAGCTACACGCAGTTTAATAAATTTAAAGATATGTAAATAGCCTATGTATGTAATGAAGAGAGGGCTACCACCATGACAACTTGGAGTACAGTGAAGCGTAGACCCAAGAAAACAAGGACAGTGCTCATTAAAATTCAGCTGAGATTATTACTGATGATACAGTATGGACATTAATAAAGTGAACTATGTATAATTACACAGCAGACCCTCCTCTTTCTTGGATTTGCACATCACGATTTCACTTATGAGTGGAAAATTGTGGCAACCCTCATGCATCACAGTGTAGGTCCCCTCACTCAGTCACAGATGCAATTGCATAGGTATGCACAGTAATACACAAGAGGCTGCATCTGTCTGTTATCTTTTTTTAGATATTGTGCAATATGGAATGAACTTCAGCTGTACGTCTCACAACTTTTAGGACTCATTGTTGCCCTCAAGTTTTAATTATGTCTGGGCAGGGCTATGACATGATAATGAAAAGTCCAAGGTTAAAAAGGAAAGTGATGCCTCTGTCACAGAAAGCGGAGGTGCTGGGTGAGTGGAACAACAGAATGTGCATACTGATGCGGTCCAACGCCATTATGGTGTACACAAACTGATTGTTTCATCAAGAAAATTAAGAAATGATCATGGAAAATGTTAAGTCCAGTGAACTGCAAAAATTACCCATGTATGCTGCCATGACCTTTTCCTCAAAGAGGTGAAAAAGACCTGTGTGTATGGCTGGAAGATGAGACACAGAAATGACTGTCATTCACTGGTGCTATAGTGAGGGAGAAGGCTATGTTAGTAAATGATGAATTGCAAACTGTACCAAAAATCCTGGAATCTAGCAGTCAAGAAGTCTTTACTGTCCATACTAATGCTGCAAGGCATCAGCAGTTTACAGTTTTGCCCATCTGAACATCGAAGTTGAGTATCTGTCCATTCCAACCACCACCTCACTCCTGCATTTGCTTAATCAGGGCATCATCATAATAATGAGGAGATACTATGCTGACTGCACCTTCCACAGTATATTGGATGCGCATGAGACCTTTGTTAGCATCAGTGAACACTGGAAATTGTACAGTGTAGATAACTTTAAAGTAAATGTAAGGGGTTCCATGGACAAGCTGCTCTGAATGGTTGCTGGAAGAAGCTTCGGCCTGAAACAACAAATTATTTCCAGGGATTCCTCACAAGCAGGGTGAAGTAAGGCAGGTCCTCTGTAAAGTTTCAGCAGAAGGATCCCCAGCTGCACAGGAGGCTCATATCCAGGAAGTTTTGACTCTCATGCCACTGAGTTGACTGAAGACCAACTTGAAGAGTTGACACCTCTCAGTGAACCAGAAAATAAAAGAGGATTCTGATGCTATTGTTGGCAGACATGAGCTGAATATCAGTGCTCTGAAGAAAGGCCTCCAGATGGTGGATGATTTAGTCAATCATTTCTTTGAAATTAATCATTTCACAGATGGGTACTTAATATATAAGCATAAGATAGAGGGTGTCGTGGTACCACATCAGGAGGAGGATATGGACAGTTAGCAGAAGGGCAAACAATTGATGATCACCCCTTGAATCATTAAGAATTCTGTCTCCCCCTCCAACACGCACTCCATGTCACTCAATCACCCTAGCAAGTTTCAGCCAGGAACACCATCATTCCAGTAAACATTCAACACAAATATTTTTGTGTTTATTAACTATTAATTTAAATGTTATCATGTTTTATGTGTCGCTGGTTTGCCTAACCACATTCATCACATAAGGTCTTAACTTCTTGAATCAGTGAGTCACGATTTATAGGAATTTCAGAAATGTAATTGCTATGAATGGCAAGAGTTTGTTGTATGTATAGCCATACAAAGCAAATAGTTAATGTCACTATTCCATGTCCTTTTCTTCCACACATATTAACACAGATTGGTTGGCAAGCATATTTTGGGGTGATAATGGGTTTGTTATTGCATACATGTCACACATCCAAAAATGGTCATCTCTGATAGCAACTACCAGTATATGCCTATCCCATACAGAACTGTATCTGAATGTAAAGTACAGTATCTCCTATGTTAAACAGTGTGACTCGCTGCAATTGAGTAAAGCGATGGATTGAAGAGTCACTGCCCAACTTGATGAATCAGGTGTCGCTACTTGTCACCAATATATTTATGCCACTTTTAAGAGGAAAAGAGTTTCTATAATGAATACTTAAGAAAAGTCTGATTTAAAAAAGAAAAGAATAAAGGAAAAAATGAAAACTCTTCACTGCCACAGAAAAGAAAAAAATTATAACTCTTCACTGCCCTACCAAGGAAATTCAGACACTGATCTCATACAGAAACATTGGTAGAGACATGATGAACCATACATTACATGCTTGGATCTTCATTAACTTGATAAGGTGCAATGCACATATGATAGTGCTGCAGTTTCTGGTTCATCTTGAACTCAGCAACACTATAACAGTACAAACTGCCACATCAAAATACATATACACAATAAAATTTAATGCTTTGTATGCTGCTGAACTTGTAACAAGTAACAATCAGACTGCTAAGCATATTGCCCGAAAGCTGGATTTGAAGATAGACAAATGACTGGAAGTTCCCACTGCGATGGTAAAACTATCAACGCAGCAAGTACAGTGTTTTCTAATGCAATCGTCTTTCAAATGTGCTACCATGAGTGCCACTATTTATAGATCATAATGTAATTTACAATTAATACAGATGGTTTCTTCAGTAACACATGTGATGTACCTCAGTTATTACATTAGAAAAAAACCGCCACCAAGACAAAGCTCAGAATTAGGACAGTAACGTATTATAAAATGGAGGGGGGGAACCTGAAGGGATTAGAAAAACAGGACACCCACGGAAAAGATGGAAGGAACAACTTTACCCTGAGGGTTAAGGAACAGGCACTACACCCAACCCTTCAGAGTTCATGATGACGATGATCATGATAAAAACTAAAACATCATATGTTTGTAAGTGCCTGCATATAATTCAAATTATGAAGACCCTGTTACTGAAAGCACACCACCAACATATAAACTAACATCTATGTTCGTGTGGTAGAACAATGACAAATATTTTATACATGAAAGTATCAAAATAATTAGTGAGTCAACATAATGTAAATCTGAAGAATATGACAGTACAAATCTACAGTATTCAGTCACACATATGCCAGGGGCCCACAAATCATCCAAAAATCTAGCACCCAGCTCCTGATTATAGGTGCCAGAAGGGTGATAAGAAGCAGGTTCCATGCCAAGGACCCATAATTCTGGAGTAACCTGTAAACATCATTGTTGCCTAGTGCTTTCTGCTCAGTGCAGGTGAAATGATACACATTTTTTATGTAAAAAAAAAAAAACACTGCAACAATTATGTTGAAAATGCAGCACTGTACAAAATTTAGTCAACCAGACACCTGGGATTTGTATACCTCTGATCTATACCACTTATTGGTAAACATAATTAAACACATTAAAAGAAAAATAACTGTCAGCCACTAATGTCATTATTGATTTAACCATGTCTGCAATTTGCCATGGCATTCAAAGTTTTGTGATCAGGTGAATCCATCTAGTACACTTAACCACCTGTCATTGCATGTGGATATTTTCAAACAATGTGCTGTTATTCTGCTAACAAAAATATATACTGATACTACATTTAATCTACTACAATTACCAATCATTACTTTCTCATTCAAGATAACTGGCACTACAATTTACTAATTCTACCTACTGTTGTCTGTCATCAGAGTCATAAAGTCAACTTTTACACATTTTCCGAAGTGAATTTCGATTGCAATGGAAAAAGTGGGAATTTGCATCACATTTTCAGGTGCAAAACTTATTGCCCAGATTGGTAAATGAATGTACGACATTCAAAGTGCAGTGCCCTTCTCTCATTTCAGACATAAGGGTGAGGTACTTGTCAGTCAAGTCACTTTTTTGGAAGCAGCAGCATAATTAGAGGTGCTTTCTGCAGTATGTGATTGAAATGCACAATATATAAAAATTTAAAGGGTTGCCTTTCCACATATGTACAAATTTACAAAATATAAAGCTCTTGCAAAGCTATTTACCTACCTACAAGGTTAATTAAAATGTAATGTGCCTTTTAGGACCTCAGTCATATGGTCAGACATTCCCTTCAGCATGCTAGGTTTAAAGTATTTACTACACAGACACCACTGTCACAGCTTAAGGCAGTAGAAACCTTAAATATGCACAAAATAAAATGTTATTGATAGTCCGACTTTAGTTGGATATAAAAGAAGTATGTAATGTCTTCTGCTATATGACTTGTCATACAGACATCCCCTGCTAACTGCTTGTGGCAAACAATTGTTCTTAATTCTCATGTCAAAATGAAATAAACATCATGGAAATGTTCATGCATAAAATACGAATAAACAAGATGACAGAAAAGTGAAATTTTAATTTTATAAGTCCATTCTCTACATATCTGCAATTATTCCTAGGTATGGTGAAAGTATATTCTACTGAACACTTTCAAAACTAACACCACATTACTCCAGCCAATAAGAGGGCAGGCAATGAAACATTCTTCCACAATTACATTGGAAGTCTCTCTTATGGGGGACCCACCATTACATCTGTAGTGAATTTAATAGGCTTACTAGAAGATACAAAAATTTTACAAATGCACACTGCAAAAACTAATTTGTAATTTCTCTTTGTGTTTATGTGAAGTCAGAAAAGTATGAGAAAAACAGCTAATTTACAGGCATAAAAAACTCTATAGGTATACTATGTACTCACTTATTTCACGGTCAAATATATTACTGGAAGTGTTTGGAAGTTATTTACTTTGTTTCACATTTACAACTTCTTCCTAACTTTTTTTTTTTAATTTTTTAAAAATGAATACAATTATGCAAAGACGTGTCTTATGTCATGACCTGTGTTCATCCGAGGATGAAGATAACAATAAGTGTAACTACTTTCAGTTCCTGTGACTTCGTTATCAGCTACGGTGTAATGTATTCCAGTTTCAAGCACTTTATATATCGTTTTCTTTTGGAAATAAACATAGTACAAAATACTGTAACTTAATATACAGATGTACAGGGTGGGCGAGAAGTCACCGAGTCACCATACATCCAGACATTACGCACCTCAGACTCAATATAAGTTCACACAGCACAGCGCAGCACGCAGTACAATGTAAAATGGTACTTTGGCAACAGTGTGCAAGATAGTGCACATGTGATTTGCCACAGCCACAGAATTTAGTCGTGTTTTCCGTATGGCTGACACAAGCAGTTACTCTATCGAGGAGCGCTTGGTGGCAAGTGTGTGGGTGCATGAGAGACAGCACACGGGACAAACCATGTCCCAAGTGATGTCTGCGTTCCGGGAA
>Ga0123355_10010142_pt1 | contig 14401 bp, 9 predicted proteins | sample TergutEmb28metaG_3_FD_89872 | JGI IMG/M metagenome (GOLD analysis project Ga0123355, IMG submission 89872) | Embiratermes neotenicus P1 segment gut microbial communities from Petit-Saut dam, French Guiana - Emb289 P1 | ecosystem: Host-associated > Arthropoda: Insects > Digestive system > Gut ...
CTATTGCTGGAGCAATTACGGCGTACACCCGTTCATTCTTTTGAACTACGAAGACACATTTGACGACATGAACACCCTCGCCCACGAACTTGGCCACGCAATGCACGACCACTACAGCAGCCTCGCACAGCCTTACATTTATTCAGGCAGCACCATTTTCACGGCGGAAGTAGCATCTACTGTAAACGAGGCTCTGCTTATGGAGCATTTGCTGAAAACTACTACTGATACCAACATGCGCATTTTCCTGCTGGACGAGTTTATTAACCTGTTTATCGGTACGGTATTTTCCCAAACCCACTTTGCCGAATTTGAAAAAACCGCACATGCAATGGCAGAAAGTGGCGAACCGCTAACCCTGGAAGCCCTAAACAGCATATGGCGTGGGTTAAATAAAAAATACAATGCCCCGGGCAAAGCATACGACGAGAGACAGGACCTTGGCTGGGCCAGAATACCGCATTTCTATCGCTCATTTTATGTATACCAATATGCCACAGGCTTTTCGGCAGCATTGGCTTTCGCCAAGCGTTTGCAATCCGGCAACCAGCAAGCACTGGAAGACTATATTGGCTTCCTAAAAGACGGCAACAGCGACTATTCTATTGAAATATTGAAAAAGGCCGGCGTAGACATGAGCACACCACAACCTGTGAAAGATGCACTAACCGTGTTTGAGAGATTAGTTGGGGAACTGGAAACAGCATTGTCATAAGAATCATTAACCACGAAAAGCACAAAAAGCACGAAAGTTTTTTTCGTGAATTTCGTGCTTTTCGTGGTTATAAAGTATAAAGGAGACCATTCCTATGAAAACTGAAACAAAAATCGGAATAATTTGCGCAGTAGACACCGAGCTGCACCCTTTCCTACCTCATATCCAAAACCCCGTCATCACCAAAAAAGCAATGTTAGCTTTTCACAGCGGCACAATCCACAATATTCCCATTACAGCTGTGTTCTGCGGTGTAGGTAAAACTAATGCCACCATTGCCACGCAAATCCTCATAGACACATATGGCGCAACTACCATTATCAATTCCGGGTCGGCAGGTGGCATGTGCGACACCCTACAGCTTTTCGATACCGTAATTTGCACCGAGTGCGCTCACCACGACGTTCACGAAGGTATATTAACAGGCTTTCACCCATACTTGACTTCCGTGTTCATCAAATCATGCGAAAACCTAACCGCATTATCCAAAAAAGCTATATCAACTCTTGGCCTAACTGCAAAAACTCACTTCGGCCGCATGGTAACGGGCGAAACCTTCATAGAGGATGACGGCAGGGCAGATATAAATACTCAGTTCTCCCCTCTTTCCGTAGATATGGAAACCGCCAGTATTGCTCACACTTGTTATGTAAACAGCATCCCATATATCGCCATCCGCACCATAACAGACACTGCAATACACTCCGGCGAGGATACTTTTGAAAAAAACTTGCCCAAAGCAAGCGAGATTTCTAAAAACATAGTTGTGGAAATTTTATCGTTGTTGCATATTTATTGACAATTATATCCATCCCGCATATAATGCAAACAGTCGTACATTATACATGAAAGGGGGTGTCCCCGTGATTGTACAAATCCTTCTAACCCTATTGTTTGGCGCAATCGTTGGCTGGCTTGCCGGACTTATTATGAAAAGCAAACATGGCCTAGTCGTAAACATTATCTTGGGTATTGTTGGTTCGTTCGTTGGTAGCTTTATCGCTTCCCTATTAGGCTTTGGTAGCTTTGGCGGCGACTTCAGCTTCAACATCGTAAACATTCTAATCTCCATCGGTGGTGCTTGCCTGGTAATTTTCGTGGTAGGTCTCCTCAAAAAGAAGTAAGCTGAACACAAAAAAATGAGTTGGTACGAAAATCGTACCAACTCATTTTTTATTATTTACTTAACGGGATTGAATATCAGCATGAACAGCATTGATTTCTTCAATTACTGTGCTCATACCGGCGTTCAGCCAACGTTGAATTTCGCTTTGCCATGTTGCATGGTCAATTTCACCTAAGATAAACGCAGCACGTGCTTCGTTAATAATAAGGTTAAGCTCTGTGTTTAGCTCAGATTGTGTGGCAGAAATATAACCGGCAGCCGGGTTACCAATTGCAAATTGCACATTGCGTTGCATTGCCGCTGTTTGCTCGCCACGTAGTGGTGTTGCTGGAGGGCCTGCTAGATATACTTTGTTAGGATGCATTTGGAAGCTAATGAACTGATTGAAACCGCCCATAAAGTCAAGAATACATTGGCCGTCTGCTTCACGATCTGCTTCTGTTCTACGAACTGCATAGCCGTCTGCACCAATATAGTAAGTTACGCCTTCAAGACCCCAGTTAAAGATGTCAAGCATTACTGGCTCACTCATTCTGTCTAGGAAGAAAAGAGCATGGTCACGATGCGCTTCTGTTGGAAGTTCACGTACGCCAAGTGCTACAAGGCCGTTAAAACCTTCACTTGCAGCAAAACGCATGCTTTGTCCAGGAGCTGGCGCAAAACCGTTACCAATTGCCATTTCTGTCATAAGGCCAGCATCATGCATACGGTCTTGAGCTCTTGCAGCATCATCGATAAGACCAGCTGTAAAGCCTGACATTTCTGCAACAAAAGCATCATGCAAGCTCATGCCTTCTGGTACTGCTTCAAAAATACCTTCCGCAAAGCCACGGCGAATAAACTCGATTGCTGCTTCGTATTCAGGTGTTAGCTGAACAGGTACCAATTGACCACCCTGCTCTACCCAACCAAAACCGCCGCCATGCCATGCAACAATATGGTTAGGCATTGCTTCTGGGTTAATGAACATACCCATGGTGGTGTGTGTGCCTGTAGCATTTGGGTCGTTGAATGTGAAAGCATGAAGAACGTCCCATAGTTCGTCTACAGTTGTAGGCACGTTTAGGCCAAGGTTGTCTAGCCAATCTTGGTTCATATACCAACCATTACGTGCAAGGTCACGTAGGCGAGGTACGCCATACAAATGACCGTTTTGAGATGCGTTAGAGATAATGATCGGATGGATATGGCTTAGGTTCTCGAAATTGCCGATAACGCCTGCAATGTCCCAAAGGTGACCATTTTGGCCTGCGTTAAATGTTGCAAGGTCACGACCTACAACGCTTAGTGCAGGTGTTGTACCAGCAGCCATAGCAAGGATAGCACGCTCGCCTTGGTCTGCCATAGCAATCCACTCGAAAGTTGGGATTGTGTTAGTGATTTCGGCAATCATTTCGTACACAACTGCACGGAACTCACTGTCTAGGTTAGCCTGGTCGATACGATGCGGCTCAGAACCTGCCCAAATTGTAAGGGGCATTGGGTCACGAGCCATAAAGTACGCTACGCTACCTGGCTCATATGCAGATACATTGTCTGCGGGTGGTGCTGTTGTTTCTGTTGCTACTTGAGCTGTTGTAGCCGCTGGTGGGGCTGTTGTAGCCGCTGGAGCCGGAGCATCTTCGTCGTTTCTGCATGCTGTCATAAGCGCAAAAACCAATACACCAAGCAGCATGAGTGCAACTAACTTCATGCATTTCTTCATTTTTTGTGTCCTCCTTCTGATTTATCCCCCTAGAGTGGGGATATGGACGATATACTTGACATCTTGCATCATTAGTGCAAGAGTCTATACTAACCCAACTTAGGGTTAGTGCAAAACGGGGTTTTTATTCCCCGGTAATGCCTGTACGTTCAATGCCCTTCATAAATTGCGATTGGGCAATGGTAAAGAAAATCAAAATTGGTGCAATAATCATAGCAACGCCTGCCATAATAGTGGCATCGTTCAAAACATCCTCGCCAATTTCTAGTAGCAGTATGTCAAAAATCTCTTGCGCATCCGGCCCTGTCATGCTGGCCAATACCGATATTTGTGAAGGCAATACAGCAAGTGCGGGCGTTCCCGCAAAAATGGACGCTTGATAAAATTCGTTCCAACGCCACACTACCGACAATACAGTAACAACCAGTATCGCTGCCTTTGCAAGCGGGAATACAATATAAAAGTAAGTGCGCAAAAAACCGCAACCATCAATTTTTGCCGCATTTTCCAGGTCTTTAGGCAACCCAATAAAGAATTGCCTAAACAGGAATATAAACATGCCACCCTTTACGCCATATCCAAAATACGCAGGTACAATCAGCGGTAGGCGTGTGTTAAGCCAGTCCCAACGGGCATAGGTCAGGAAAAGTGGCACAATAATTGTTTGCACAGGTACAACCATACTCAGTATCACAAACCCAAACAATATCTTCTTGCCGGGGAACTCGAACCTTGCAAAACCATAACCAATAAACGCACCCACCAACACATGGCCAATGGTTGGTACAATTGTAACAATCACCGAGTTCTGGAAGAACCGCCAATAATTAAGCAATTCCCATGCAATAATATAGTTCTCAAACATTATGCTGGTTGGTATCCAGTTTACAGCAGCATTCACCAAGTCAGAATTGGTCATCAAAGATGTTATTATCATGTATATGAATGGGAAAGCGAAAACAAATGCAAGACCGGAAAGCGTAAGATATAAGAAAATGGTAGAAAGCATTCGCCACGGCTTAATTTTATACCGCAATTTTCTTGCACGAGCAGCTATGGCACTCATCCTCTTTTCACCTTCCTCTTATGGTTGTATTCAGAACTGCCGGATTCAATATAGGCACGTAGCACCACAAACACAATTACCAACAGCAGCAAAATAAATGTGAAGTAAACCCAGCCCATGGCAGCCGCACGATGGAACCAAATATTATAGAACGCCCTTTCTTGGATAAGTTCCAACATTGGATTACGTGCATGTGTAAAGCTATCGACTATCGAATACACAATTACCAAAAGCATAGTTGGTGAAATCATAGGAATTGTAATTTTCCAAAATTTTTCCCAAGCCGTTGCACCGTCAATATCCGCAGACTCATACAGCGCATCGGAGATGGATTGCAAACCCGATAAGAATAGGAGTATCGGTACACCCGTAGACCATAAAACCTGCACAAGCATAGAGAAGAATTCCATTATCATTTCTGCAACGTCAGAGCCTAGGTAAAAGAGCAAATTGTAAGGTATAAGCCCATCGGCAATGGATAGCACCTGCTCGTCAACGCCTTGGATAAGGATTTGATCCATTACAACACCGGTTCCCAGCAAGAATGGTATAAAGAAAACAGTACGGAAAAAGCCACGTGCTTTAATATTCTGGTTTATCATAATAGCAATAAGGATTGCAAAAATAACAACCAGCGGCACTCTTATTAACGTTGTCTGTACTACTTCCAAGAAAATTGGCATAAATTCCGTATCCATAAGAAGTACATGCACGTAATTCTCTATACCCACCCATCTCACGTTAAAGCCCACAATGTCCACAACATAGCCAAAGCTCAGCCTAATGGATTGATAAATTGGGTACAGGAAAAATAGAGCCGTACCAATTATAAAAGGTGAAACAAAGAATAGCCCTTCTAGTTTATGCCGGTTGGCCATACTTAATCCCAACCGCCTTTTCTTTTTCGGTTTTGGCGTAACCGGAGTCGCATCACTCATACAAGCACCCCTTTTGGTGAAATTCAACTGGTACGAAAATCGTACCAGTTCAAATTACTATAAAATCAACCGGCGGTACCACATGGCCGTCTACAACAACTTCGTGGTAATTATAGTTTATAAAAATTACTGTACCGTCTTCATACTCAACACGCACTACATATTCTTCAATGCGCTCATGACTTATCATCTGCAAGCCAAAGGTGTGGCCTATTCTTGCATTAAGGCTTTCATACACAGCCACAACATCATCCACCCAGTTGCTGAATGTAGATGTAAATAGCATCGAATAGTCTGTGTTCTGCAAATGTACAGAGTCACGATACGTAAGCTCAAACGCAGGAACACTACCAAATTCTACCCAACGTAATTTCTCTGCCTGAAGACTAGATGCTAAATTGCCCATATCAGATGAATGACCCACTAACCCAGACACCACCATTTGCACAAACGGCACACACTCGTCCGTTATAAACAAACGACGTGAGGTACTTGGGATACCATATAAAAAGTTTGCATACCGCAACATAAACGAGTTAGATCCATTTAGCATAACCCTGCGGCCATCCGCAGTAGCGTATGCTGTCATACCGGCAAACATTTCTGCGGCCTCACCACGGTTTACCGGGGCATTGCGGTTATAGTCACTAACCAAAAAACCACCAAGCATTTGATATGCCACGTTCAAATTTGGAGTGTTACTCATATTACTAATAAAGTCACGGTTGCGCTGGACAGAAAACGACGGCCGAAGCGCAAACCAGTTGCCCCATTGGGTTTGTAGAGGCAAACGCACTCCATTTATAGCAACATCACGCCTTGGAGAGAAACCACGACTACTACCTTGTGCAATATTAAACTGGTTTTCCAAATATACATGCACACCAGGGAGTGCAGAACCGCCCATAAAGTTATCCAGCCTTGTCAAGCCTCTGCGGCCACCAAGACGGCTTGCCGGAGGCCATATAACATGCCGCCAGCTATACCCTCCGCTTTGCCAGCCTCGCAGCATTGTTTCCATGTTTTGTACACCACGATTTTGAAACTCGGAAATAATCTCTGATGCCTGGTCGAAGGTAGTCATTGGCACGAATGTGTTAAACAACATGCCCTGCTCTTCAATCCCCATAAATAATTGCAAATATAACGGTAAACTGCCAGGGGCAGTAATATTGTTTTGCAGGCCACCGGTTTGTATCAGGTAATCTCTATACACCCTTGCCATGCCACTATAATTTGCATCCTCGCCTTGCAATATAAAGTAACGCACCTCTTTATCTATCAAGGTGATGTCACGGTCTACACGGGTAGCCATTTGCAAAGCACGCCCGGTTGCGCCGGAAATTGCACTCATATTAATTTCAAATGTGCCACGGAAGTTAAGCCCAAAACTGGCACGATACAAGTTAATTACCACGCCAGCCGGATGAACGGCAAGGGTTGATTTATCATATCCTTCGGTTATTGCCGCAAGGAATGCGTTATCTCTATTTCGTATGCCAAACACAGGCATGGAAACTGAATTTGGCACGCCCCAAACAATACCCTCGGAACTGCCGCTGGTGTCGGAAAATATATGGAAACGTTCGGTTATTAATGCTTGCGGACGGCTTTCCCAATTCTCAAAACGGGTTATCGCGCCACTACCATCCGGATAAAACACGTAACCAATGTCATTCCTACTTGCCGCACCAAACCACGGGAACACTGTTATTGCTGTTATTGCTTGCTGATGGTCAATTAAACGCCCTTGAGCGTTTACTATTGTATACATTTCCTCAACAATTCTATCTGCCGGAATTCGTACAACAAGTGCACCATCCTCAAGCCAGTACAAAACAGTAACCCTCATGCCAAGAGATGGGAAGTGAAATTCCACTTCCACACCATTGTGAATTGGAGTAGAGAAGATAGTCTGTTGCGGTTGATTTGTGTTGGGATTAACCCAGTCTACAAAATCGTAAGAGCGAAGCATAACAACAGGTGCATCACGCAGTAAAATATTCGAATGATGAATTACAAGCGGAGAGCGCATATCTGTAGCCCACAAGCGGTTTACGCCATCGAAGCTGTATATATCTTCACACACAACGCTACGCCAAATGTGGTCATTGCGATGGTCACGCACCCTCACAGCACCCGTACGGTCGTTAAAATACAACTCCAAATAGCCATCTCTTGCCACAGGGCGATATGGAATTGGTGCAGCAAGAACCGGAGCTGCAAAGAACCCAAGAATTATTGCCACAATTGCAGTACAAATGATTGTTTTCATAATCCACCTCAGAACCAAGTCAGTCGTGCTTCGTTATACAATCCAAATGCAAACTGGAACAACCTGCCAACGAGTACGTAAATCATTACACCAATCAGCCATGTCAGCACCATAACAATAATAGTCACAATCATAAGGAAAATCGTCTTCTTAACCGAATAGTCGTTCAGGTTCTTCATACTTATAAAGAACATCAAGAAACTCCAGATGTAACCGAACGTAATAATTATATTAAACATATCCCGCTCGGAACGGCTTAGAGCATGAGAGATAAACATCATTGGGAAGTTAATGAGTATAAACGGGAGCATTGCCATTGCAGCAGAGAAGAAAATTTCGCTCGGCTTTGTTTCTCCGTCAAAGATAGATGTAACGGCAAATGCGGCTATTACCCATGTAAGCGGTATCATTAGAATCTGTACGACTTCCATTAACGGATTAACAAGCTGTGGGGCAACGCGCTGCACCGGGAAATGCACGACATACACAAATGCAATACGCACAGCTACAGCCAAAGCTAAAATGATAATTGGGGTTATCATATTCAATCTATTTTTGTTGTATCGTATAGTCTCCATAGCATCAGACGGCTTAAAAACACCATGAAGGGAAATCATCAGCCCCTCAAAGATACCCATGTGATGGCTACTTTCTATAAAACGGTCATTTATAAGTTGCGCCTTACGGGTAGAAATTTGCAATGTTTTGACGAAAACAAACACTGCAACCACTACCCCAAGTATCACCCAAATAAAATGCTGACGGAAAATTTCGTAACGGAATTCATCAAAAGCACGAGAATAAATATCACGTTCTTGAGCACGTACTGCAGCGGCCATAGAATATTGCATGTACCCACGCTTATAAAAAGCATTAGCAATTCCCCTGTGCGCAAGCTGGTAGTTTTCGTGCTGGTTCAAAACAAGTGACCAGTAATAATATGCTATATCATATCTACCCTCGCTATACGCAAAAGTGGCCTCGTGAATAAGCTGTACAAATTCTGTTGGCCTAAAGACCTGGATGTTGGCCATTGCGCTATCCAATATAAAAATGTTACCATAATAGTCTTTTTCAATTGCGGTTGCCATGCGGAAACCACCACGATGGTCGCCTTCGCCGCCAAATACTGTAATGGGCTGCCCCATTTGGTCGTACTGATATATGCGACCCGTTTGCCTTTCTACAACAGTAACAATACCCCTTGCATCCACTGCAATATCAGAAAAAATGGGGAACATTGGGTAGAAATCCGGTGTAAAACGTTCACCGAAGCGGAAAGTCGGACGCAATCTGTTTTCACCACGTACAAATTCATATATAGCACGGGCAATAGGGTTGCGAGCATAATCTCGAACACCGGTATACTCTCTGAAGATATTATTACCTACGGAGTTTAGGCGTTTGATTTCACCAAAAGTGCTATCTTGGCTTGATGCGAAAATCATGCCCTCGGAATCCAGAGTAAGGTTTGTAAATGCAGGTGCATAGCGGCGGGCAATAAACTGCTGCTGCGTCTCCGAACCGAATAAGCGTATTAAGGCTTCTACCAAATTAAAACCAATATTTACCTGTCCAAGGAAGCCACGGAACTGATTGTACCCGTCAATAATCATGATGCTTTCGCCACGGATAACGTAGATAAATCCGATATCACTTACAACCAGCTTAGTAACTGCAAATGAGCGGTTTTCACCCAACAGCTCTGAATCGGGCAAAACAAAAGTTTCGATATAGTGACCGGCAGGGCAAAGATGTAAAATACGGCTATTACCGGTATCTGCAATATACATACTACCCGTATGATGAACAAAAATGCCTTGTGGGTTACGCATTGGGCTGTCTGGCGGACCACGGAAAATATTATCCAGTTCACCATATGGGGTCATACGCACGATACGGTTATTGCCCGTATCCACAATGTACATGAAACCGCTTGCACCAATCATCATATCTTGCGGGTTGTTTAAGAAGCGAGATTCGCCTTCGGGTGCTTCGCCAATGTTATTGATAACACGTAAAAATTCGTATGTGGCGGGCATTGGGTAACGCATCCAGCCATCATTTACATAGGTAAACATTTGCGATGCGCTTACTGTCATAGTACTGAAAATCGGCATAAGCACAATGATACATAGGAACAGTGCAATTATCCGTTTAGCTATCATATTAACGGCTCCTTTACCCTTTAATACCCGAGTGTACCATAGTTTCCATAACACGGCGTTGCATAAATGTAAATATTACAACCGTTGGCACTGTCATGACAAATGTAGCAGCGGCCAATGCACCTGCACGCCCAAGCGTTGCTGTTGCCGCACCACCTGCAATAGTTTGCAAAGCTACAGGCAAGGTTTGCCGCTGGATGCTTGTAATGAATATAAGTGGCGAGAAAAAGTCATTCCAGTTGGCTACAAAGGAGAATACAACTAAAGTAGACCAAGCCGGGGTTAGTGCCGGCATTACAATGCTCCAGTAAATTTTAAATTCATTGGCTCCGTCTATTCGGGCTGCCTCAATAACATAATCGGGATACTGCTCGATAAACTGCTTCATAAGGAAGAAGTTGAGCGCAACAGCTATATTGGGTAAGATTAACGCCCAATAAGTGTCGATTAAACCAAGCTGGTTTACAACCAAATAACGTGGAATTTGTGTAACATGCGGTGAGAACATTAGTGCTACAAGTACGGTATTAAAAATAATCGCAGAACCTACCGGCTTATGTTTTACAAGTGCGAAAGCACCCATAGACGACACAAGCACTGTCAGCACAACTATAGAAACCGTTACACCGATACTATTCACCAAATAGCGAGAGAAAGGTACTACATTACCGCCAAGTGCCAGTATTAAATCAGAGAAATTACGCACCGTTGGATTGTCTACCCTAATAAAGCGTGGCGGAAACAGAAAGAGTTCATCCATTGGCTTGAATGCTGTCGTTACAACAAACAATAATGGCAGAGCTGTAAAAAGCACAAGACCACACATCACTAAATATTTCATAACTTCTTGCGGGGTAATATGCACCCTACGGCCAAAAACCTTAAATCGTAATCCCATGATGCATCCCTCCTATTCGTCCGACTTTAAGAGTCTAAATACTATACGACCCAATACAAATGTTATGAGGAACAGCACAACCGCTATTGCCGACGCATAACCCATTTGGAAGCGGATAAATGCATAGTCGAAGAGATGAGCTACAATGGTATGGGCAGCATAGTTAGGACTCGGCATACCCGCAATAGACACAGCTATATCAAATACTGCGAATGATGACACGATAGATGTGATTGCACCAAAGAGTAGCTGCGGCTTCATCATCGGAAGGGTGAGGTAGTAAAGTTCTTGGAACCCTGTGCGGATTCCGTCCAGTGAACCGGCCTCGTAATATTCTTTATTGATATTTTGCAAACCGGCAAGGAAAACTAGGAAACCTGTGCCCATACTCATCCAGATTGCTACGAATATTACAACCTGCATGATATGATCCGGGTTTGTTGTCCATTGGATTGGCGTAGTTATCAAGTTAAGGCGAATGAGCCAGTTGTTTAGAAAACCGAAACGGTCGCCACTAAATACATACAGCCACATGATAGAAATTGCCGTGGCAGACGTAATGGATGGTGCGTAGAACGCAAGTGCAAACACGTTACGCATTTTTAATTGGTTGATTACCCACGCCGCCATAAAAGACATAATATAACCAACGGGACCCACCACCAACGCAAACATCAGTGTATTTTGCAGAGCTATAAGGAAAACTTCGTCATCTAAGAAAAGCAGACGATAGTTATTGATGCCCACAAAAGTAGCAGGTTGCAGCATATTGTAGTTTGTAAAACTTATAAAAATAGCTACAAACACAGGGGCTACAACGAAAACCGCAAACAAAACCAGAAACGGAAGAAGGAACAAGTACCCGATATAGTTTTGCTTTACGAAACGCTTAAATTTGCTTAGCTCTTGGGGATTTTTGGGCGGGGGTGCCGCCGGAGCTGTCACTGCTTGCATATCGCACCTCTAGTCTACAAATATTCCGTGTTCCTCTTGCATCCGACGTAGCTCTCGGTTAATGGAGCGCACAGCACGGGATAGTGTGTCACGTGGCGGCTCACCACTAATTACAGTGGATGTCCATGCATTCATTATATGGCGGCTGGTAAAGTAGCCACCAAGTATGATTGGCACTTCAGTTGCCCATCTCCACTGTTCTTCGAAAACGTCCAAATCGCCACGGTTCCAAGGCAAGGAACGGAAAGCTTCCACATTGGCGGAATTCCAGCGGGATTGCATACCCATTAGCGACTCTACTTCTTCTGCAAAGGTAACTTGAGTTTCGGTGCTGGTCCACCATTTTAGGAATTGCCAAGCGGCTTCTTGATTTTCGCTTTGAGACATAATTACGCAAGCCTGTGCGGCAAGACCACCGGCAGAACGATTTACTATGCCGTCTTCCATACGGATACCCGGCAGTGGTGCAATACCCCACATACCCGCAAGTTCAGGTGCGGCAACGCTAAGTTGCAAGTACGTTTGGAACGTACCAATACCCAACGGCATATCGCCTGTGCGGAAACGATTATAGAAGTTTGCAATCAGCGGAATACCGTAGTGTGTGAAAAGCTCTGTGTATTCAGAGAACGCCATAAATGCTTCCGGGCTATCCAGTGCGGAGTAAAAGCCACATTCGGAGTAGAAGGCACCGCCATGTTGGAACAAGAATTGCGAGAAGTTGGCATCCCATGCACCAGCGGATGGGAAAAAGAAATTCATACCATTTTGGAATAGTACAGGAAGTACAAAGCTGTAAAGTTCTTCCCGAGTGTCGGGTACGCCAAGCTCTAAGCGGTGCAAAATGTCACGGCGATAAAACATTACATTCATGCCCATCGTTTCCGGTAGGGCGAAAACGCCGCCTTGATATCTGAATGGTGTCATAATTTCCGGTATAAATCGGTATGCAACTTCGTCGAAGCCAGGCATAGTAGATAAGTCTACAACTGCGTCACGGATGGCAAACTCTACTGGAGAATTTGCGTCAATTCCCATTGCAACGTCCGGTGCACGACCAGATGTAATAGAAAGCATGAGAGCGTTTGCGTTGCCCGCCTGTAATTGAGAGGCAGGGAATACGTTAATATTAATGGCAATACCCGTATACGGTGTAAACCTCGAATCTGCCAACTCTTTTATAGTTTCTGCCCATTCTGTACCACGGGCAACCCATACGTTAAGCTCCGTATGAATTTCAACATCGCCGTCAAGCACACTGCCCACAGCGGTAAAATCACGTGTGTATGAACGCAGCAATGTGCGAATTGTTGCAAGAATACGTTGCCATAAGCTGGCACGGCGGTGCGTCCAGTCTGTTTCGCTACCACCCATCACAAAACGGTCTATCATAAGAGGTGATTGCTGAAGGGACGTGTACCATGTGCCAAGGTTCAAAAGGGCGTTGTTCAAATCCCAAACACCTGTATTTACACGCATTGGGTTGCCTGCAATGTGGTTTAGCGTATCCTGTATAGAAAGGAAGTTACCGCTCATTGCTACGTTGCGGCCACCTGCGATATCGCTTACAACTGCGTTCATGTGCACCATTTTGGCAGATAGAGCGGCAAGATTATACTCCAAGTCCGGAATGGTGTTGAAAAAATCGAAGTTGAAGTTAGGGTCGGGTTCAAGACCCGCAATCATGGTGATGTCCATTATCATATTGGAAAGCATTTCGGAAGAGTCACGAACACCTTGGATAACCTCGGTTAGCGGCCCCATTACTGTAGTCATTGTCATTTGGTTGTAACCGGCCTCGAAGTAGAACTGGAACGGGCCATTATCATCGCCAAGAACAAGGAACTGCCAGTCTGTATCGAAGATGAACGGGACTTCGATTAATTCCTGGAAAGGCACGTAGCCGTTTATAGCAATTTGCCTAAAAGAAGGCAGTCCGTCGAAAAAGTTTTGCCTGTAGCGGATACCAATTTGATACAAACCATTTTCGGGCACGTAAAATTCCCATGTTACAGAGCTGTTGCCTTGGCTCCAACGTGTGCCGCCCAATACATTTAGACGACGGGAACCATCAGGGCTACGTGGCGTAACACTTGGGCAAGGGTCAAATTCACGGCGTATGGTGGACATACTTTTGTCATATACATGGTCTTCTGCACCAAAAATAATCGTGTGTTGGGAAAGTGTACGGCCAAGTGCCGCATGTTCTGCCTGTATTTCCGCCCAAGTGGGGATAATGCGTGGCTGGCGCAAGGTAATGCCGCCAATGTACATTTGGCCACGGATATACTCCATGGTAATGCGGTGTACGCCAACAGGGAAGTAAAAACGCAAGGCTTCACTCACCTGACCCGTAGACTCAAAAAGAGGACGGTCACGCCATTTTACAATTTGCTCTTGAGAAGGACGGGTTTCGTCGCCAAGGCTATTGATAACAGGATCGGAAACATCACGGAAACTACGGAAAAACGATAGATTATTGGCTTCTATAAACGGAAGTTCATCATTAATTTGGATAGAGCGCACTGCGGGGAGATTGCCATCTACGGGAATAAG
>Ga0123355_10010143_pt1 | contig 14401 bp, 12 predicted proteins | sample TergutEmb28metaG_3_FD_89872 | JGI IMG/M metagenome (GOLD analysis project Ga0123355, IMG submission 89872) | Embiratermes neotenicus P1 segment gut microbial communities from Petit-Saut dam, French Guiana - Emb289 P1 | ecosystem: Host-associated > Arthropoda: Insects > Digestive system > Gut ...
TTCATACTCTACAAAGTCTGCCAATCTCATACCGGATGCTCTAAAGGCCTCGTAATCTCCTATATCTATATACTGAAAATAGTCTAGGCCCCTGCCGTGAAGCATATAGTACTCTATTGCGTCGATGCAAATATCAGTCCATTCCTGCTCATCCCATATTTCTTGGAAATGTTGGATTTCCACGTCCTCTGGCCATGGTTCATCACTATAGGGCAAGTCCCACAAAAAAACTAGGCCGTGTTCTTCTATACAAAGCCACTCATTGGCTACGATGCAAAACCATAGTCCGGCTTCTCTCATGGCTAGAAACTCTGACAAGCTCATACCGGTGGCTCTAAAACCTTCATATTCTGCGTGGTTTAGATAGAGGGATAGGTCGCGTAGCCTACCGTGGGTTAAGTAATATTCTTCTTCGTCTGGACAGGCCCATATTACTTCTCCTGTTGTGGTTGTGTAGTCATCGTGCAAATCTTCGTACAAATCCTCTCCCCAATCCCAATAATCTGTTTGGGTTGGGTCTGCTTCCATTCCGCTTAAGGCACCTGCGATTGTTGAGCTGTTTGCTGATACCGCAAGCAATAGAACCATAATAATACATAAAACCTTCCTTGCTGTGCTTTTCATTTTTCAGCCTCCTTGTGTACATAGCTGCTACCTACACTGACATATAGCAAAAAAGCGCGAAACATGCTGTTTTGCCTTTTTCTTTGTCGAGTGTAATATATGGCAATAACTATGTCAAGTGATAATGAGACTTTCTGTCGTATACATGATGTTAGGACAAGAGCCGAGTGAGGCATAAGCGGCTAAATGTCTGGCGTGAAAAAGGTTTGGCAAAAGTATCAAAACCGGAAACCCTTACTTGTAAGTGGTAATATGTACGGTACAATTGCGCATGGGAGCCTATACTTTTTTTCTCAAAATAACCCAATCCCGCGCAGTCTTGCGCATCTTGTTGCGCCCATATCGCTTAACTTTACGGGCCTGCTTTCGCGTGGCCCCATATACTTTTTGAAATGGGGGCTTAAGCCAGGAAAAAATAAGCCTTATGGGCATTAAAATAATCCTCACCACGACCCTAACGACTTTTTTTACATATGTAACAATGGCGATAAACACAACCCGCACCCACCGGCTAAGGGTGACAAGGTATAGCACCAACCCAAGTGTAATGCCAATAAGCGTAAAGGGCCGTATCTCCCCATAATTTCTATGTAGCATATAATAAAATGTTAGTCCTGTTGCCGCCACCCAAAAAAACAAATCTTCCAGTTGAACCGCAAAGCCTGTATGGGGCGCGGTTTTACGGAAGATTCGAAAAACATCATAGAACAAGCCAATAGCCGCCCCCACCAGCACCGTAGAAAGGAAGAGCCAGGCTTGCCCTTCCATGGACAAAATCACTTAAATAGCCTCCCCATTAGGGATTTGGCCTTGGCGGGGCCGCCGGGGTTTTCGTAGGTGATGGAGTCTATTTCTCCTGAGACAGATAGCTCGCCGTTGTCTAGGCTAATTTTGTTTACGTGAAGGTTGGCCCCCCGGATTATTATTACACCCATTTCTGTTTCCCCTATTACGGATTCTTCATCGAAAGATATTACGTCTATCATTCCTGACACATTTACCTTTTCCCGCCGGTCTATTTGTAGGCTGTGCCTGGAGGTGCTTCTTTTGCGCTCGTCTGGTGGTGGTAGTGGCATGTTGGTTCCCCTTTTCTATTGTCATACTCCTGTTACATTATATGGACAGGATAACCCTAATATGACTGGGGGGGTGGGGGGTTAAACATGCAACTCACTTCTTAAACATATCCGTTAACTTTTTCTCGCGGTTATGACGAGTTAAGCCCCTATTATAGCGTTCTGCTTGGGTTTGGTGCTTCCTTGCAAGGCTTATTATTGCAATGGTCGACAGCCCTATTAATATCGCTGCCCCAATAATTGTGAAGCTAATATGGAGCGGACTGGTTTGGGGGTTAGGCCTTGCTGTAACTCCAGGGCTTGGGCTTGGTGTTGGACATGGGCTTGGGCTTGGGCTTGGTGTTGGTGTTGGTGTTGGGCTTGGGCTTGGTGTTGGGATTGGTGTTGGGCTTGGTGTTGGGATTGGTGTTGGTGTTGGTGTTGGGCTTGGGCTTGGTGTTGGCGTTGTATAAACCGCCGTCCATATAGCTTGCAATGTCATGTTTTGATTTACTGTAAGGGGGGGTACAGTCTGCACCCCGTTTTGTGACCAGCCACCAAATGTAAAGCCGGGACGGGTTGGGGTTGGAAAAGCCTGCAACGCAAAGCCAACCTGGCCTGTAAAGCTGGTTTGTGTACCCGCTGGCCATTCCCCATGATCTGGGTTAAAGGTTACGGTGACTTGGGGGGTTGGTGTTGGTGTTGGGGTTGGTGTTGGTGTTGGTGTTGGGGTTGGTGTTGGGGTTGGGGTTGGTGTTGGCACAATGGTTTCCGCAGCGGCCCATGTCTGCCATACCCACGTATCGGCCATTGTTGCGCCGTCATAATATCGCAGAAAGTCTTCTGAAGCAAAAACAAACTCACCCCTGGGGTGATAGGTGGTGCCATTACCTACGTTTTGCCAATAGCCAGTGTAGTTATTGTTTCGCGGAACCGGGGGTAGCCCGCGGCTACTCCCTCCCGTAAAATACGGGCCCAAGGTAATCTGCCGTAAGGAAGTAGCGTTATAAAACATTCGGCCATCAAATGTCACATTGCGCGTATCCCAACCAGAGATATCAAGGGTTCGCAGGCTTGTCGCATTAGAAAACATCTCGTCCATTCTGATGACGCTGCTGGTATCCCATCTGGATAAATCAAGGTTAAATGAGCCATTGTTACGAAACATTCGTCCCATATATCTAACATTACTGGTGTTCCAGTTTGACAAATCTAAGTTATTTAACCAAAATGTGCGATCAAACATACCTGACATGTCTTCAACGCGCCCTGTGTCCCAGGTGGAAATATAAAGACTATTAAGCCAGGTATTACTAAACATGCCTGTCATGTCTTCAACGCGCCCTGTGTCCCAGGTGGACAAATCAAGGCTTTCGTAAAGCCTAAATGCTTGGGCAAACATTTCTCCCATTGTCACCACATTGCTTGTGTCCCATGCCGAAATGTCCAGTGCGCGTAAGCTTGACGCGCCTCCAAATACTGCAATCATATCTGTTACACCGCTAGTATTTAAGAAATGTGCCCCTTCTATGGTGTGCACCCCAGTGAGACTAAACAAACCCCGGATATGAGTTACCTCAACGGGACCTGTAAACCTTATTCTCCTGATATAGCTGCGATAGCCACCCCATGTGGGAGCCGATTGCCGAATAGCCCCGCTATCAACAACCATGGTTCCATCACTGTAAAGCCTCCAGGGTGCGCCGCCGTCGCCCATGGTTCCGGTTGCTCTAACATTAGGATATGGGGTCCACCGGGGGGTGATTACATCGCTATATTGCGTTGTTGAATAATACGGCAGAGGGTAACTGTCCGTATCTTCGGCTAAGGTTATTATGGCTGCTACTGGAATAAGGACAAATAGAAGCACTAAAACCCGCGTGCGAAACTTTTGTATTGATTTGAAATTATGTAGAGAAATCATGTTATCCGCTCCTATCAGATATTATATCTTTCATAAGTTTGTTTGATCCTATACACATTATAACATTTTGTTAGATTAACCGGAAGCCTTGGATACGAAAATATCCAAGGCTTTGAGTCTTTGTAATAAGAATGTAGGGATGGGGTCTGACTTGGCAACCTACTGCATTCGCTTTATTATATATAGCGAATTGTCCCGCCAAACCATAATCCATAATAATGACGCTCGTGCGGCCTCAATAATGCGATTACATCCACTCCCGAGTAATCCCGTAGCCTTGTTAAAAACAAATTAATTTTACCTAACTCTGAAGGTGGAACCGTGGTGGGGTAGTTTTCATAAAAATACCTAAATGTCTGATAGAAAGGCCCCCATCCAATACTTTGCTGGATCCTTAGGAAACTGTACGTCAATGCATCTTGATGATACCTGGGTCTAGCATAATCCCACGGCTCATAAAAGACACGACGGTAGCTCATATTGACTCCGTCATAGAACTTCTGCCTATATGCGGCAAGACCTATACGAACGCGCCCACCGCCTTCATATATAGTTGCATTGTATCTGTCCATAATATAGGCCATTTTGAAGTTGGCAAAAAACTCGGGCGCAAAATTCCATGCCCGGTGATCGAAATTATGGCTTAACTCATGCATCATAGTAAACGACCAACATCCGTGATTTTGTACTGACCTAAACATTTCACCAATAGCGCCTTGATTAAAAAAAATAGTCTCTCCCGCCCACGCAATATCATTAAGACGGTAACGTGAACTCCTAACGTACATTCTCTGACCTCGCCAACGTCTCATACCAGTTAAGCGATAAAGTCCGTCATGTACTGTCTGCTGCCTATCTATAAATGTATTTAAGGTAGCAGGGCTTATGCGATTAGGTGCTACATCTTCCGGCTCGAAGTAAAACGCAAGATCGCGTGTTTGAAAACGGGTATGCCCTTCCAACAGAGTCACGTGCTTCCAAGCTCGTTGATCATTGGCATTTGGAACATGATATCTCTTCCAGGCTAAATACGTCCAGCCTGGTTCTAAACCTTGGTTTGGGTATCTAAAAGTGTATAAACCACTTCTGGCATAATTCCATACCGGAATAATCCATTCACCCCCATATAAGCGCCCATTATATATTCCAATTGAGTTTGCATGGGCACCCTCTACAGGAAATACAACATTTATTGTAAACTGATTAGAGCGTATGTCTGTTACCTGCCAAGAAGGCACACGGGGCGGTTGAAGTGTTATACCATGCCTAGAGTCCGGCCCCCATCTCAAGTGCTGGTGGTCGTAAAAAGTAAACCTTAGATGATAAGCCCCCCCAGGTCTAAGCCCAGTAACAGTATAAGTCCCGCTGCGTGCACGCCCTCCTGGGTATGCAATGGTACGCCACCTGGTTCCATCATGAAACTCAAGAATGTTGCCACATATGCCTTCTACAGGAAATGTTACGTTCACTGTAAAGAATGTTGCCACATATGCCTTCTACAGGAAATGTTACGTTCACTGTAAAGCTTGTCTGCGTTATATTTGACACGTTCCATGACGGAGTCCTCTGACCTGGTAAAGTTACCTCAAGAGTACGGTTTATCCAGCGGCTAACACCCCAGCACCATACAGTAGCGCTAAATGTGTATGTTGCTCCGGGCACTAACCCACTAATTGTACGCCTGCCTGAGTGTATTCTTGGCAACCCATAGTTCCACTCACCAAAAAGCGGAACCCATGAGCCTCCCGGCGCAATTGTTAAATCGTGTTTAGATAACCGGTTAAACTGTGAATCATGGACTGGGTTATAAAATAAGTCAAGCGTTACCGACGTTGTTGTCATTGATACTAAGGCTATATTAACATCGGCAGTGCTTAGGATTTCAATCCCTGGCTGATTCATCAATAGCTCACGTTCATCGGCGTAATACCGCAGCTCACGTTCATCGGCGTAATACCGCAGCTCACGTTCATCGGCGTAATACCGCATATACTCAGGAGGCGCATCAGCCACTGGCTTGGGGTGATAAACGATTTCCATTTGCTCTGCAACCGGAGGTATATCATCGAACATGGCTCTGCTCTGTGTCAAATCCTCTACTGCCAAATACATTGCTGGCATATAGATCATTGTCTCAAACAGCGGGTCTGGCTCAAACGTTACATAAGCCCCCAGATCCTCTTTGAATAATTCATCTGGAGGCACTGGAAATTCCATGCGCATTAAATCAATCTCTGGATAGGGCAATGTTGTAAATGTTAAAATATTTATTATTCCCGCATCCACAAGATTAGCTGGCATATCAAATATCTCACTTGCGTTGTTGCGGATGTCATCTGCTGAATACCAGCCAAACAATTCAACAAACCGTTGCCTCAACTCGCCAGACGAGTAATTACCATCCAAAAGAGCAAAGTAATCACTTCGTGCTTGGCTCGAACGAGCGTTTCGCAGTGCATTTACTGCTTCAACTTCTGCAGCAAATTCGCAGTCTATGATGGAATCAATGTTGATGCCTGTTGCATCAGCAATAGAATGACCCTCCGTGTCATCGCTGGCAAATGTAACACGTGGAATGGATGTGAAAATCATTAGAAAAACCAAAAGCAAAGATGTAAACGTGCACAGTAATTTGATTGTATTACAATGTCTTTTCATCGTGTAATCCCTCCTGTAAGTAAAACGGATGAGAGCATTTACTGTCATACTTGTTATTCCGCACACCTTTTAATTTAGCATATGACAAACACAGCGCATAACTTTTCCAATTCTTGCAAGAATTTATGTTGATTATACCCCTCCCCCGGCCATCGGTCAACACTTTTAGACAAAATAATAATTCCACAATATGGCGCGTGTAATTATCAAAATTACACATGTTGAATATTAATTGATTGCATAAAATGAACCTCCCCACTGCTTGCGACGGGGAGGTTCATTTTTCCTGTAAATTTACTTTATCCACGTTATAATATCACAGCCCCTACGCCACATCCCTAAACTGCTGTATCTCTGCCAAATAATAAGCAATATTATTAGCATGATCCGCGCAGCGCTCCAGGCTTGTAATCATGTTTACGAATATTACGCCACCCCGGGCGTTGTTCTTTTCATTTTTAAGCCGCCGCACGTGGTTTTCCATGTATTCCTTGGCCATGTTATCTATGTGGCGCTCCATATGGTAGATTTTTTCTAGGGTTTCTTCTGATAGGGTGTCAAAAAGCTCCATGGTTAGGGCAATTATTGTAACTGTGGCCCGGCCCAGGGTGTCTAGTTCTTCCATTGCTTTTTCGGAAAGCCGTAGGTTACTTTTCTTTGTTAGTATCTTATGCTCTGTTATATTTTCCGCATGATCCCCTATGCGCTCTATATCTGTAGCAATGTACATTAGGGTGCCTACCTTTTTCATCTCGGCTACGGACTCTACATTTTCTAGCTCCATCAATAGGGATGTTATCTGGCGGTTGAGGTAATTAATTGAGGCTTCTGTTTCCAGTACGGCGGCTACTTTTTCCTCATCGCTAGTCACAAATGCGTCTAGGGCAAGCTGGAAGTTTTCCAGGGCCATCTTGCCCATGCGGTTTAGTTCGTCATAGGCCTGCTCTATTATAACCCCTGGGGTGTGGGCGCTGGCTTTTATATAATGAAGCTCCCTGGACTCTGTGGAGTAGGTGCGCTTTGGCATGATTTTGTACATCAGCTTTGCAAGCTGGCCTACAAAGGGTAGGAAGATTAGGGTAAGGCCTACCTTGAAAAATGTGTAGAACATGGCCATCTGCCGGTCGCCCTCTGCCCAAGTATCTGTAAACCAGCGCAAAATACCAGGGATTAGATAAATCAGCATCCCAAAAACAGCGCTGCCAAAGATAATATAAATCATATTAGCAAGGGCAAGGCGCTTACTCTCCCGCCGCCCTGCAAGTGACGCAAGCAAGGCGGTGACAGTGGTGCCTACGCTTATGCCCAAAATCAAATATGCGGCAGTGGCAAAACTAAGGTCTGCCCCGCTTTGGTAAATAGCTATAAGAATCCCCGTAGCGGCAGTAGAACTTTGAATAACCGCAGTAAAAATAAACCCGGCTAATATAGCAAGAAAAGGATTTTCAAAGGCCGTCAAGAGAGACTGAAACCCAGGGGTTTGGGAAAACACCTCCAAGGGGCCGCCCATTACAGATAGGCCAAAAAAAAGCAGGCCAACCCCCAGGATTATAAAGCCTAAATCCTTGACGGTTTTCTTCTTCATAAACAGGTACATAACAAGGCCGATAAAAATAAACATGGGTGCAACCGCCGTCACCCTAAAGGCAAAAAGGTGGGCGGTAAAGGTTGTGCCTATGTGTGCCCCTATTACAAGGCTTATTGCCTGGGATAGGGACATTAGGCCAGCGTTTACAAAGCCTACGGCTATAACCGAGGTGGCCGTAGAGCTTTGAATCATTATGGTGACAATGGCACCTACTCCTATGCCGAAAAACCGGTTAGAGGTAGCCCGCTCTACTATAGAGCGCATACGGTTTCCGGCCATAACCTCCAGGCCATCTACCAGCACCTTCATGCCATAGAGGAATAGGCCAAGGCCGCCAAAGATTAGGAAAATATACATTACGAGTTCGTTTGTGTACATGTTAGTTAGCCTCTTCTGGCTCACTTGCCTGGGCCATGCTGGCCTTTTTCTCTGCCCTGCGTCCTTGAATAATTGGGACAGCAACCGACGCTACAGCCAGCAATAGGAAAATAAGCGTAAGTGGGCGGGTGTAAAAGCTTGAGACTCCATCTCTCATCAAGGCCTGGCGGAAGTTCATTTCCATAATACGGCCCAGCACTACCCCAAGGACTACCGGCGCAACAGGGTATCCGTAGCGCTTAAATAGCCAGCCAACAACCCCAAAGGCCACACATATGCCAACATCCAGCAAGGAACTTCTAATGGCAAAGCTGCCTATTACCGTAAACAAGAAAATGAAGGTAAAGAGAATAGGCTTTTTGATATTTGTAGTGCGTACCCATAACTTAGTGCCAAGGAAACCAATTACCAGCACAAAAAAGCTGGAAATAAACATGGTGGCAAACATACCATATACCAAGCCTGGCTCCGTCACAAACAGCTCTGGCCCTGGGTTAAGGCCGTGTACCATCAAGGCACCCATGAGTATGGCCACCGTTGGGGCACCGGGTATTCCAAGGGCCAGCATTGGGACAAGGGAACCGCCGGTGTTGGCGCTGTCTGACGCGCCGGAAGCGGCTACCCCTTCTGGTGCGCCTTTGCCAAATTGGGCTGCGTTTTTACTTACTCTTTTTTCGAAGTCATAGGCTAGGAAGGAAGCTATTGCGCTGCCAGCACCGGGCAAAATCCCGATAATAGTACCAACTACACTTGCCCGAAGCATGGGCCATTTTAACTTCCAGTAGTAGATTAGCTTTGGATAGCTGTAGGTGTGTTTTTCGAATTGTTGGTCTGTGGTTTTGTAGTTTTCTAGGTTGTGAAACAGCTCCCCTAGGGCAAAAAGCCCTATCATTACGGGCATTAGGCCAATGCCGTCAAATAGCCTTACTACCCCAAAGGTGAAGCGTCTTGTGCCCAAAATCGGGTCCATGCCTACGGTATTAATCATCAAGCCAAATAGCACTGCGATTAGTGCTTTCTGCCAGTTCTTCCCGCCAAGGGTTGCAACGGTGGCAAGGCCCAGCACACACAGGGCAAAATATTCAGAGGACCAAAAATTTAAGGCCCACCTGGCCATAGGAGACGCAAACAGCACCAAAACAATAGAGCCAAAAATGCCCCCTACAAAGGAAGACCAAAGCAAAATACCCAAGGCTTCGCCTCCTCTGCCGGACTTGGACATAGGATAGCCGTCAAACAAAGTAGGCACAGAGGAAGGTGTGCCAGGGGTGTTTATTGTCACCGCCGGGATACATCCGCTGTAGTTGCCGCCTTTGTAGCAGCCCAGAAGCAGGGCCATGCTGTTTATAGGGTTCATTGTAAAGGTAAAGGGCAGCAGCAAAGCAACCGCCATAGATGTGGAAATCCCAGGGATTGTACCTAGGATAATGCCTACGGCAACCCCTAAAAACACCATCAAAAGTGGCATTAGGCTCATCATTATAACTGCGCCGTCGGCTAGATTTCTAAGAAGTTCCATTAATCAATCATGCCCCCTTAACCTAGTAAGCCCGCAAAAATGCTACCAACAGGTAGCCGGACATGAAGTAATCTTGCAAAGATAAAATATGAAAACAGTATCCATCCTGCCGGCACCGCAATAAGCTCCACCTTGCTACGGGAGCCAAGTACCCACATTGTCACTATAATAAAAATGACCGAGCTAATATAGTAGCCGATAATATTAAACAAGCTGATACTAATCACAAGGGTGCAAAACACAATGGCAATAAGCCGAAGGTTGCCCCATTTAGGGTCAGGTTCTTCCTTGCCTTTGAGAATTGGTATAAGGGTAAGGGCCACTGCGGGCACAAGGGCATAAAACCAGGCCCTGGGAATAGTACCCGCATCCGTTACCGCCCGCAAAATAGGGGAAGGTGCCGGAAATGAAAATGAGATAAGAAAGAACAATAGCCCCACCCAAAACACCCCCGCAAGAACCAACAACTGGCCCGTAAAGGGACGAATTTTGCTAAAGGGCCTAATAACAAGCCACACAAGGCCAAGAAAAATAGCCAAGATAAGAAAATGAAGCGGCCACGCAAGCTCCGCAAGAAAGGTTCCTAGCGCTGTCAAACACAGCCCTCCTTTTTTAAAACAGGGGTATAAATGGTGCACAAGGGTTGTTTTTTACGCAAGAGCAGTCATATTGTGCATGATTGCTGTGGACAATTTTAGTTTTGATATTATTGATAAAAGCGCTCTTGGCCTTTAATCAGGCTTTTCTGTGGTTTTAGTTTGGATAAATTGCAGGCAATTAGATGTAATCGCCTGCAATCTATCCGCATATTCCATAATCAGTAAAAGAACATTCGATTAATCCAGCATACCCAAGTATCTTAGCCAATACTCAGTTGTATCAATGGTATCTTGGATAATTGCCCTAAACTCATCTGTAAAGACTGCTGTTGGGGCTATTGCGTTGCCGGCGTTGTATTCAATCCACTCTGGGTTTTGGGATACTTGATATACAAGGTTTTGGAACCATTCAATCATCTCTGGTGGGGTGCCTACCCTTACTGCGTAGCCCCGCCACATATGCATGTCGTTAAGCTCTGGGAAGCCAAGCTCCGCAAAGGTTGGGGAGTCTTCGAAGCCGGGCATACGCTCTGGGGAGGCTATTGCGGCAACCCATAAGTCACGGCCTGCGGTGTCAAAAGGGTTCCCCATTTGCACATGGGCTTCGCCTCCCAGTACTGCTGCTGCCCCCAGAGGGCCAGACTCAAAGGGGATTGCTGTGCCGTCTGTGTCTGTGGCCTGCCATGTTAGCAGGGCCTCGAAGTGTTTATTGCCGCCTAGCATTGGTACTGCCCATACTTGGTCGCCACCCATTTCTCTGGCTTGCTCTAGTATGCCGTTAAAGTCCATGCCTGCGTCTCTAGCCTCGTTGGTGATAATTATAGCTGCTGGGTCCCTTTGGATTTTGGCAATCCAGTAGTAGCCGTCGATATAGTCGTCTCGGTCAAACTCGTGAGACACTACATTGTTTACATTGGACATTGCCGCGCCAAAGATTGTGTAGCCATCTGCTGGCCGGTTAAGAACTTCCCTTGAGGCAATCATTGTTGCGCCGCCGGTTACGTTTTCTACTACAAAGGTGGCATCTGTGTATTGACGTGCTATGTCTATAAACAGACGGGTTGCTACGTCCATACCGCCTCCGGGGGCCACGTGGGTTATGATGGTTATTGGGCCTGTTGGCTCCCATGTGGTGGCTGCTGTGTACTCATCTTGTTCCTCGTAGCCGTTTTCTTCTTCTGGCTCTGGTTCTGGCTCAGGTTCAGGGGTTGGCTCTGGGGTTGCTACAGCCTCGGGGGTTGGTGGTGGGTCTGGTACAACGGGGGTTTCTTCTCTGTTGCAGGCCCCAAAGGCAAATGCCAGGGCCAGTACTACTGTAACTGCACATAGTAATTTTAAAATCTTTTTCATTTTTTCCTCCTAATCAGTGAGCGAAAATGCAGGTTTTAATGCATTTTCGCGAACGGTTTTTGCCGTAAGGCAAAAAGATTTCCTATTCATTTTCGAAAATGCAGGTTTTAATGCATTTTCGAAAATACATCAAAGGCCAGGCCGTGCCTTAAGCCTCTGTCGCTTATGGTTAACTCCCCTACCCCAAGGCGGCTCATTATTACCTTTAAAATGCAGGCACCAGCCAAGATAACATCAGCGCGCTTTGGTTGCAAGCCTATAATTGCCTTACGCTCTTCTATGGTTTTGGAGCTGTAGGCTTGGATTTGCGCTTCTACATCGGACTGGGTTAGCTTGCTGCCTTGGATAATATCTGGGTCGTAAGTGGTCATCTTGTGCTTTACTGCCCCCATGGTGGTGACTGCGCCACCCATGCCTATTAGCTGGGCAATGGGGCCGTTTACGCCCTTTTCGCCAAAAACATGGTTTATCTCCTCAAGGGCGGCGGCTACGTCTTCCCGCGATACTGGGTCTGACTGGAAATACTTTTCTGTGATGCGGATTGACGCTAGGTCTACACTAAAGCGCTTTTTGACGGTGCTGCCTTCGCCGAAAATAAACTCTGTGCTGCCGCCACCGGTGTCAAAAATGGCTAGTTTGCCAGCTTGTAGGGGCAGGCCAGAGAGTACCGCAAGGTAAGATAGCCGGGCCTCTTCCTCCCCTGAGATTATGGAAAGCTGTACGCCGCTGGTTTCTTTTACTAGATTTACAAATTCCTCGGCGTTTTTTGCATTACGAAGGGCCATGGTTCCTACGCAAAGGATTTCGTTGGCTCTACCTGCTTTGGCTTTTTGGGCAAAGCGGGCTATCGCCTCGCTGTTGCGCTTCATGGCCTGTGTGTTTATTAGGCCTGTTTCCCGCAGGCCCTCCCCTAGGCGGGCGATGTCGCTATCTTCTAATATGGCTTTAACTGTGCCATCTGGGGCCAAGTCACATAGAAGAAATTTTATGGAATTGGAACCTACATCTATTATTGCTTTTGGGCTCATTATGCTAGTCCTTTCCCAGGTTTACGGCGGTTTTCATGGCGTTTATATAATTGATGTTTGTAAGGCCAACAAGGCCTAGCTCCCGGACTGTGGCCATTACGTTTTCTGGGTCTGTGTGTTCTACACAAATTGTACGCATGGGTACGCCGTTAAACTTTGTTTCTGCTATTTCCACGATTGCTTGGTTTATGCTGAAGATACGGCGCTCTTTCCAGACTTCCACGATGCAAAGCTTTTCGCTTGGGGCAATTAGCTCCTCTAAAAACTCTGTGTATGTGTAGGCTTCCCGCTTAAATTGGGGCGCTGGCACTTTAAAGTAGTCCCTAAACAGGGTTTCCAGCTTTGAAAGGGATATTGGGAAGCTATCCTTCATGGCAGGGTACCACTGCTCTAGCTTGTCATCGTTTACTTGCTTTAGGGATTTGATGTCGATTAGGTCGTTGCGTATTTTGACGTTTTCGCAGCTTAGCTTCGAGAGGATGTACCTTTCCTCGCTTTTTTTAAACTCGACCTCCTTGTGGGTTTTTATTTTTTCTTCTGGCTCGCCAAAGGGGCCTTGGCCAAATGTGCGCCATTCCCATCTTGGTATTATCATATTCGCCACTCCTTTGCAATCGGTGTAAGATGCTTACACCCATATAATGACCCCTGTACAGTAATATAATGCATGGATTTATTCAATAAAGTAAATTTTGTGGACCCTACAGGCAAATGGTTGTGATTGAAAAATATGGGTAAGCTTGGTATGATTAAACCTAGAGAGTTTATATTATGTAAAGGGGCGGTAACGGTATGAAAATGTATCCTTCTTTTAATGAAGTTTTTTTAACTGACGAATTGCTAGGAGTATTCTATCCACTGTGCAGCGGTGAACATGGTTTGCATTATGTATCTTCCAATGGCTTATGGATGGATGAGCAGTATGAAACAGAACATAATACATTTAGATATGTGATGTTTGATATAAAAAATGGGAAATATGATTTTAGAGGCGATATCCGGCTTTATCAAGGGCATGAATATGCAAAGAAAGTCTTTCCAATCCTTGAAGAGGATTTCAATGGAAACGGAAATGATTATTTGGCGGGAAAAATAAAACCTGCTCTTTATATTGAGAAAATAACAAAAATCCTCCCATCTCAAACAACAGAAAATTTTGATTTGGGTTATTTTCTAAGCACTTTTTATGAATTTAGCATAAACAAATTGAATTATAATCTGAATGGTAAGTTCGGAGAGTTTAACTATTTAATAAAAGGCTCTGCAAAACCAGATAGCAGCCCCGTTATATATAATGAAAAAGAAGATGGCGGTCATCTAATGGATGGCCATTTGATAAAGGGATATTGCCATCTAGGCGCTGTGATTGGATATGAATTTTTTACCGACGGTAATGATACTGTTCTTTTTTATAACGAAAAAGAAAATAAGGTCTTGTCCGCAAATCACTATTCGTAAAATAATACGAATCTTTGACACGTCAATCTAATTTGGGTAAAACTGCACAAATGATTTTCTCACAGAGTCACAGAGTGCACAGAGCAAAACAGTCTTTTCTCTAAATTTATTGCTTTTTATCTCTGTGTTCTCTGTGTCTCTGTGTGAAAAATGTTTTTATTAATATCATTGTGCAATATTACCTAAATTAGATTCACGTGAATCTTTGAAAATCACTCAA
>Ga0123355_10010144_pt1 | contig 14401 bp, 9 predicted proteins | sample TergutEmb28metaG_3_FD_89872 | JGI IMG/M metagenome (GOLD analysis project Ga0123355, IMG submission 89872) | Embiratermes neotenicus P1 segment gut microbial communities from Petit-Saut dam, French Guiana - Emb289 P1 | ecosystem: Host-associated > Arthropoda: Insects > Digestive system > Gut ...
GCTCTCTATGTTCTCACGCCTTGCACCCGGTCTTGCAGCCGAAATCGAGTCAGAGGCTTGCACAAGGCATGCAATGACTGTACGAGGCTCTACATCACCGTGATGAGCGTGAATGGCGTGTAGTATCTCGTCATTTTCCTTGTACTTTCTGGCAAGATCGACACCTATGCTTACATGGCTTCCTTCAACCTCGTGGTCAACCGCTTTTCCGAGGTCGTGCAGAAGTCCTGCACGTTTCGCCTGCATAACATCAGCGCCCAGTTCAGCGGCAAGAAGTCCTGCAATGTGCGATACTTCTATCGAGTGGTTGAGTACATTCTGACCGTAACTTGTGCGATAACGCATTCTGCCGAGTAGCTTTACTACTTCAGGATGCAACCCGTGAACACCTGTTTCAAATGTCGCACGGTCACCTTCTGCTTTTATCGTCTGGTCAACTTCCTTCTTAGCTTTGTCTACCATTTCCTCTATTCTAGCCGGATGAATACGTCCGTCCAGGATGAGCTTTTCGAGTGCAATTCTTGCAACCTCACGGCGAACCGGGTCAAAGCTGGATAGGGTTATTGCCTCTGGAGTATCGTCGATTATAAAATCTACTCCGGTAAGTGTCTCGATTGCTCTTACATTGCGCCCTTCACGACCGATGATGCGACCTTTCATTTCGTCATTGGGTAGGGGAACCACAGAGACGGTCGCCTCGGCGGCGTGATCTGCTGCGCACCTTTGGATGGCTAGAGATATGTGTTCTCTCGCCTTTTGATCGGCTTCTTCCTTGAGGCGATCTTCGATTTCCTTAATCTTAATCGCTGCCTCATGGGTTACTTCCGATTCGAGATTCTTGATTAGATAGCTTTTCGCTTCTTCGACGGTGTATCCGGAAATTCTTTCAAGCATTTCGTACTGACTGCGCTTCAGTGCTGCTACATCATCGTGAGCATCTTCAAGCTCTGATGCCCTCTTTGCGAGCGTTTCTGTTTTCTTCTCGATAAGCTCAGTCTTCTTGTCGAGCATTTCTTCTTTTTGCTGGAGTCTTCGCTCTTGCTTCTGAATTTCTGCACGTCTTTCTTTTACTTCACGTTCGTACTCGCTTCTGTTTCGATGTATTTCTTCTTTTGCTTCAAGCATTGCTTCAAGTTTCTTGTTTTCAGCGGCTTTTATTGAATCGTTAATGATTCTCTTTGCCTTTTCTTCTGCGCTTTGAATCGCGCGTTCGGAAACTTTCTTCCTGTATGTGTATCCAAGAAACAAGCATACTATTGCAGCGACTATAAGCGAAACTACGAACACTATGATTGTTATCAGTGGTGATCCAAACATTGTAGGTTCAAGCACCTCCATTTCTTTCATTCTTTTTTGATGTCGGATATCAAAGCATACCCGCTTGCGTGTCCTTATGATGAAAGCTTCCCACGGCTTTTTGTCAAAATTAGTGCGCTTTTTAAGCGTTTTGACCGCTTGCCTAAGCTGTTTTAGCCATGATTGCCTATTAAATCGTGAAAATGTCCCCTAGATATTTCACTCACATCATCCAAACTATTTTATAACTCAGACAACCGCCTGTCAAGGATAAATAACATTTCGTGACTCATAATTTTAAATATACGCCTTTACCGAATCTTCTCCGGCATAATAATATCCGATAATATCTCAAAAAAAATTTGACAAAAACTCCCGATTGTGCTAGGGTTACGCTATAATTTATGTAAATTCAGTAAGAGGAGCACAAATCAATGGCTCACAACATTACACCTATAAACACAAATTTTTCTTTTTTTGGTTATCACTTTATCTGCTACTTTAGCAGCTTTGATGAGTGATAGTAATTTGTGTTATGTGAAATGATGTGCGGTATTAATTAAATGCACCAAAAATGACACTACACAGATTACACATCTGGGTAGTTATTTTTTATAATACGGTGTATTGTCAGGAGGAAATGTATGGTCGTTGTTGTTAATCCGAATGTTTCGGAAGAAAAAATCGAGCATTTAATCAAGTGGTTAAACGAAAAAGAGCTAGATGTACGCATATTTCAGGGGCATAAGCAGTGTGTGCTTGGTCTTATTGGCGATATGGCTAAGCTTGATATTGACATGCTCAGAAGTCTAGACATTGTAGAGTCTGTCGCAGAGATAAGCGAGCCATTTAAGGCAAGTAATCGGCGAATTCATCCGGAAGACACGGTGGTTGGCTCTGATACTGCAGGCCCGCTCATTGGCGGTGGTCATTTTGCGCTGATTGCAGGGCCGTGCTCTGTGGAGTCAGAAGAACAAATCATACAGATAGCACAGCAGGTCAAGGCAGCTGGAGCAACTTTCTTGCGTGGAGGGGCATTTAAGCCTCGTACCTCGCCATATGATTTCCAAGGACTTGGGGAATTCGGACTTGATCTTCTTCAGAAAGCTAAAGCAGCGACAGGTCTGCCCATTGTGACCGAGCTTATGGATATTCGCAGCATAGAGCTATTTGCAGATGTCGATGTGATTCAGGTTGGCGCAAGAAACACACAAAATTACGATCTTCTTAAAGAGCTGGGTCAGGTAAAGAACACCGTACTCTTAAAGCGTGGTTTGGCAGGCACAATTCGTGAGCTACTAATGAGCGCCGAATATATCATGGCAAGCGGTAATGAAAATGTTATCCTCTGCGAAAGAGGCATCCGCACATATGAATCCGACTATGCCCGTAACACACTGGATATATCCGCAGTGCCCATATTAAAGAAGCTTACACATCTTCCTGTGATTGTGGATCCCAGCCACGCAACCGGGCGGGCAGACTTAGTGCCGTCTATGGCGCTTGCAGCGGTCGCTGCCGGGGCTGATGGTATTATGATAGAAGTTCATAATGACCCACCACGGGCATTGTGCGATGGCGCACAGTCGCTTACTCCGGAAGAATTTTCAGATACTGCACGCAAGATATTCGACGTACGCAGAGTGCTTAGTAAATAAAATAATCACAGCATCTGTTTTTAAAGCCGGGGATAAAGAATCTCCTTCGGCTTAAGAAAGCCCAGCCAGCTTAACTTCTTATGGAGGTAATTGAGTCATGACGACTGTGCAAGTAGCCCTGAGGCAAAGCTATGATATTGTAATCGGGTCAGGATTTTTGCCAAAAATTGGAGAAAAGGTCAAGTCTCACTTGCCCACCGCAGAAAAAATTGCCGTGATAACTGATGAAAATATTGCGCCCATATATCTGGACGTGGTAGCAAAGAGCTTGAGCGATAAAGGCTTCGAGGTCGTACCTCTTGTCATTCCACCGGGCGAAGCTTCAAAGAGCGGCACTCAATACCTTTCTTTGTTAAGTGCATTGGCAGAAGCTCAGCTCACCCGCACCGATGCGGTCATCGCACTTGGTGGCGGTGTTGTGGGCGATTTAGCCGGATTTGTCGCAGCTACATACTTGCGAGGCATTCCCTTTATCCAAATCCCGACTACACTCCTTGCTGCTGTGGATTCTTCTGTTGGCGGTAAGACTGCCATTGACCTGCCGACCGGCAAGAACCTTGTAGGAGCATTTTATCAGCCTTGTCTTGTCCTCTGCGATATAGATGTATTTCGCACTCTGCCGGATGATGTCTTGCACAGCGGTTATTCAGAGGTCATTAAATATGGCATGCTAGGCAGTGCTGATATTCTCACGCAATTGCAATCTATAGCCTTGGATACTCATATTGCACTCTCTGATGATTCTCTTGAATCGCTGATTGCCGCTTGTGTTTCTATAAAGCGAGATTTAGTCCAAAAAGATGAATTCGATATCGGAGATCGGCAACTGTTAAACTTAGGCCACACTATCGGCCATGCCATTGAGCGGCTAGACGATTACAATATCTCGCACGGTTATGCCGTCGCTATCGGCATGGCAATAATTACAAGGGCAGCAGTCCGAAAGAGCACTTGCCCGCCTGAGTGTCTTGAGATATTAGACAAATTACTTTTCAAGTTTAGCCTTCCGAATCAGACGGATTTTCCTCCCGAGATCTTGTTCAAGGCATCATTAAGTGACAAGAAGCGTGCAGGAAAAATAATTACCGAGGTAATACCTATCTCTCTTGGAAAGAGCGAACTTAACAAAATGCCAATCGAATCTCTGCTTGATTGGATAGAATCGGGGTGGAAAGCATGATAGCTACAGTATCGCCGGGAACTTTTTCAGGTAAATTACCTGCAATTCCCTCTAAATCTCATCTACATCGTCTACTCATTTGCGCCGCTTTAGCAGATAAAGATACAGTTCTGCTCTTGGGCAGCGTAGCGACGGAAAATTTGTCGAAGTCCGTTTCGGACTCCGACCATAGGATAGCTCATCCCCCTTTAGCCAATGATATAAAGGCAACTATATCTTGCCTATCTGCCTTGGGTGCACATATTGAGCACATACCCGGCGGTCTTGCCGTGCGCCCTCTTAGGCTTGATAAATTGCCTGAGACTTGCATATTGCCTTGTATGGATAGCGGTTCGACTTTTCGCTTTATGCTTCCGCTCGTATGTGCATTGGGTGTTTCCGGGGAATTTCATCTGGCAGGACGTCTGCCTGAGCGCCCTTTGGCTCCACTTGACACAGAGCTGACCCGGCACGGCATCGAACTTTGGCGACCTGCTCCTGATATTTTGTGTTGCCGAGGCAAGTTGCATTCGGCTCATTACACACTGCCCGGCAATGTCTCATCGCAATATATCAGCGGTCTGCTGATGGCTCTGCCACTTCTTGATGGGGATAGTGTGTTGCATATTGAGGGGGACGTGGAATCTGAAGGTTACATCGACATGACTCTGAAAGTAAATGCGACTTTTGCCCAGCATCCGAAGCTGGACGGAAGCGATTATATTATATGCGGTACTCACAATGGCAATCCCTTTGTCAGTCCGGGCAGGATTAACGCCGAAGGTGACTGGTCAAATGGTGCATTCTGGCTATGTGCCGGAGCTATGCCGGGCGGAAATGTCGAGCTCTGCGGGCTGAATCTTGACAGCACTCAGGGCGATCGGGCAGTTTATGAGATACTCACACAAATGGGTGCAAGGATTTCCGCAGAAGATAATTCTATCACCGTTTCCTCACATAAGCACAATGCCGTAGAAATAGATGCTCGTGCAATCCCTGACTTAATACCTGTGCTCTCAGCTGTTGCAGCCGTCGGAGAAGGTATTACGATTGTCCGCAATGCGCAGCGCCTGCGCCTTAAAGAGTCAGATCGCCTGATGACAACTGCACAAATCCTAAACACTCTAGGGGCAAAAGTAACCGAAATCGGGGACGAGCTGCACATAGAAGGTGTGCCCCGCTTAGTTGGCGGTACAGTAGATGCACATGGCGATCACCGAATTGCCATGACCGCTGCCATAGCATCTGCAGTTTGTGACTCCCCTGTTATAATCACAGGAGCGGAAGCGGTAAATAAGAGTTATCCGCAGTTTTGGGAAAAATTGTCCGTTTTGGGCAAGAATGTGGAAGTGGAGTGATAAATCTATGAGTAGTGTATGGCAAAGCAGGTTATCTCTTTCAATATTCGGGCAGTCTCACGGCCCTGCCGTCGGCATGACATTAGACGGCATTCCCGCTGGTGAGGCTATCGACTTAGAGCTCCTGCAAGCATTCTTAAATCGCCGTGCTCCGGGACGTTTCCCTTGGTCTACGCCCCGAAAGGAAACAGATGTGCCGGAATTTCTATCCGGCATAGTAAATGGTCATACATGTGGCGCACCTATTACCGCTATTATTCGAAACGAAAACACACGTTCATCCGACTACATTAAGTCGTCAGACGTTCCTCGCCCTGGTCATGCGGATTTTTCCGCTCACATAAAGCACGGTGGCTTCCAAGACCATTCAGGTGGCGGTCATTTTTCCGGTAGAGTGACTGCAGCACTTTGTATAGCAGGCGGTATCTGTCTTCAAATTCTAGCAAGACGTGGCATTAGTGTCGGTGCACAAATTGCATCGATTGCCGATGTCAGTGGCGCACCATTTGATCCGGTCAATATCAGCGAATCAGAATTTGTGCGCCTGAGAGCAATGGACTTCCCCGCACTAGATCAATCGCTCGCTGCACTTATGATAGAGAGGATTAATGAGGCAAAGCGTGATATGGATTCTCTTGGTGGCAATATCGAATGTGCAGCTATCGGTCTGCCTCCCGGCTTGGGTGATCCGATTTTCGACGGCATGGAAAATCGATTGGCTTCTCTGCTTTTCTCTATTCCTGCCGTAAAAGGCGTGGAATTCGGCTTGGGCTTCGACGGCGGTCTCATACCCGGCAGTAAATATAACGACCCATTTTATTGGGATTCAGACACAGTCAGAACCCGCACTAATCATCACGGTGGCATATTGGGCGGTATCACTTCCGGAATGCCCCTTGTGTTTCGTGTAGCAATAAAACCTACCCCTTCCATAGGCAAATCACAGGAGAGTGTCAATTTGACCACCAAGGCACAGGATCGCCTGACCGTTACAGGTCGTCACGACCCCTGCATTGTGCCAAGGGCCGTGCCTTGTGTTGAAGCAGCAGCAGCTATCGCTATCTATGATGCAGTGCTTACAGGCTAATCGCTATCTATGGTGCAATACTTACAGACTAATCGCTATCGAATCCCCTCAGCTTATAGGCTAATCGCCTTCGCAGTCTAAATCACAAAATTAATCAGCACTTTTCCAAAATCGAATTAAATATAAGGAGAATGAATTATGAATCCGGATAAATTACGTGGAGAAATTGATCGAATCGACGACGAACTGCTACGCCTTTTTGAGGAGCGCATGAACACAGTCTCAGAAATTGCAGCAGTTAAAGAGGCAAGTGGCTTGCCTGTTTTGGATCTTCAGAGAGAAGCTGCAAAACATGCTTCCATTGCCGGAAAGATACGCCCGGAAATGGAGCCATATGCTCACATTTTGTATGATATGCTGTTTGAACTCAGCCGCAGCCATCAGAGGCGTATAAAAAAAGCTCCTTCGCCACTTTATAATGAAATATTAGAAGCTATCGCTAATACGCCGGATATGTTCCCCCAAAAGGCGACAGTAGCTTGCCAAGGGGTAGAGGGTGCTTTCTCTCAACGAGCTGTAGAAAGGCTATTTAAATGGCCGGACATTTCATATTTTAGAACATTCGACAGCGTATTTTCCGCCATCGAAAGCGGTTTTTGTGATTATGGCGTCCTACCTTTGGAAAATAGTACCGCAGGTTCGGTAACAAAAGTGTATGACCTGATGCAACGCCGCAATTTCAAAATCGTAAAAAGCGTGCGCATAAAAGTCGATCATAATCTCGTTGTAAAAAAGGGCGTAAAGCTTGAAGATGTCAAGGCTATCTTCTCACATGAGCAAGCTCTCAGCCAGTGTGCCACCTTCTTAGATCAGTTTGGTCCGGATGTAACCATCACCAGGTGTGAAGATACCGCCGGAGCTGCTGAGGCTGTTGCAACTACAGATCGGCGTGATACTGCTGCCATTTGCTCAAGTAGCTGCATAGAGCTTTATGACTTAGACTGTCTCGCACGTGATATCCAGGATAGAAGCAATAACTATACTCGATTTATCTGCATTTCTAAGAATTTGGAAATCTATCCCGGCGCAGATCGTACCAGCATAATGATGGTCGCCCCTCACCGCCCCGGTGCGCTCTACAAGGCACTCGCTCGCTTCTACGCTTTGGGCATAAATCTAAACAAGCTGGAGAGCCGGCCGTTCCCGGATAGAGATTTCGAGTTTATGTTCTATTTCGGCTTGGAAACGTCTGTCTATTCCAAAGAATTTGCTGAGCTATTGGACGGCATGCAGGAAATTTGCGATGAATTTAAGTATTTGGGTTCTTATACTGAAATAATTTAAGCTCTCGTAAATTATCAACCTAGTAAGTCTCTATTTTTGTCTTGACTTTGCCGCTTGTATATCTTATTATGATAGTCGCAAATGAGTGTTATTCTTTTGCTTCTAACTTAATGCGGAGAGATGTCCGAGTGGTCGTAAGGTGCAGCATTGGAAATGCTGTGTAGGGCAACCTACCGAGGGTTCGAATCCCTCTCTCTCCGCCAATTCACCATGAGCCATGCTGAAAAGTGTGGCTCATGGTGTTTCTCGTTAATCACTCTCTCATGCAAGCGACCTGTGAATAGTAACTTAAAATGTGTAAATAACGACTTATTTTCGCAAAAACAGTTGACAATAACATCCGCATGTGCTTTAATGCCTTTGCACTTTAGTGCGCAAAATAAACATAAATTCCCACACTTTTTCGAGGGCGTTTTGTTTTTTAGCACTTCTGAGCATTTTTTTAAGGAGGATATTTATTATGGCACAGCTTACGAAAACAAATCGGAGTGTGTGGTTCTACATTCACAGCGCAATCGGATTGTTTTTAATGTTTCTGTTTGGTAACATCGGCATAGAACCGATGTACCCGCTTACCGAAGTGGGCATGCAGATTATAGGTCTCTTTGTGGGGCTAATCTGGCTCTGGTGCTTCGTCGGCTTCTTATGGCCGAGTTTGCTCGGAATTGTCGCCTTTGCACTGACAGACTTTGCAACATTTGGACAAGTTGGAGCTATGTCTTTCGGTGGCGGCGTACCGATTCTGTTGCTTTTCTCCATGATTTTGTTCGGCTCACCTCAACATGTAGGTGCAACAAGCTATATAACCAGATTCTTTTTGACCCGAAAGGTCTTAAACAACAGGCCGATTGTGTTTAGCTTTATATTCTTTTTTGCCACCTATGCTCTGTCTGTAGCGGTAAACGTAACGCCCGCTTTGATTCTCATGTGGACGGTACTTTACGGCGTTCTCAAGGAATTGGGCTACAAAAAAGGCGAAAAATTTACAACACTTATGGTCATCGGTACTTTCTTAGGCGCAATATCCGGTCAGGCTTCATTGCCGTTTACGGGCTCTACGCTTGCAATCTTGGATGCCTTCGAAACCGCTTCCGGTCTAGATGTGCCGGCGTTACAATATATCTTGCTTGGCTTTATCAACACAGTCATTGTTATGACAATTTACTGTCTGATGATGAAGCTCGTGCTTAAAAAGGAAGAACTGACCAAAGTCGCCAATGTTAATACCGACATGTTCGAAAGAGAACCGCTACCTCCCATGAGCAAACTCCAAAAAGCAAACTTCCTCAGTATGCTGGGCTTCGTCGTCCTGATGATTCTTCCACAAATTCTTCCCGATGATTGGGGTATATCTCGCCTACTCAACACTCTCGGGGCAGGCGGCGTGGCAATCCTCCTAACCGGCCTGATGTGTGTAATAAAGGTAGAAGGCGAGCCCATCTTAGATTTTGGTCCGGTAGCCTCAAAGAGTATCAATTGGGACGTTTATATCATGGTTGCAGTAGCTCTTGCGCTCTCCCAAGCCTTAACACATGCCGACACAGGCGTTATGGCTCTGATGACCCAAGTATTTGCGCCTGTACTGGGCGGACACTCTGCTATTATACTCTTTATATTGACTCTATTAGTTGCAATCTTTATTACAAGTTTTGCAAGCTCTATGGTAATCGGTATTGCCTTTATGCCCATTCTCGTTATCTTCGGTGCAGAAGCTGCGGTCAATCTACCGGCACTGGCATCTGTAACCGTCCTCTTGCTGCACTACTCCATCATTCTGCCATCCGCTTCGGTGTTTGCAGCTATGCTGTGGAGTAATGAGGAGTGGATTAAGCCGAAAGAGGTATTTAAATACGGTGCGGTGATTGTAATTGTTGCCACGGCGGTTGCCATAGGGATTATGATGCCGATTTCCATCGCTCTGTTTTAATCATTTCATCTAATTTGTAATAGAATTCTTGCTCCGGTCGCAATACTCTGATATACTATCGCCGCATTATCACCGCAATTTTTGTGCAACGAAAGGGCAGTAATATATGGCATGGTTTGATTGGGTTTTGTATTTCTTTAGGACGTATTTGTTCAACCTTGATTTTATGTCAGCACACTTTGGCGTATGGTTTCTATTCGCAGTTGCTACTTTTGTTGTTGGCAGTATCATTTTTTCCATCCTCTCGTTTATCATAAGAGCATTGATACCAAAGCCTCCTCCAAAGATCCCACCAAAGCCTACAGCACGACCAAGAATAGTTGACACCCAGATCCATGTCGCACAAGCTGCCGATGAACTTACCAAGCTAAAAAATTTATTGGATATGGACGTTATCAATCAAGAGGAATTTGACCGCATGAAAGAAAAGGTAGTGAGCGATGCAACAGATTCTAGCTCTTGAGTAAAGGAAATAAATGATAATCCGAGGGATCGACCCCTCGGATTATTTTATTATATCGCTACAACCAAGGGGACGATTCTGTGTCTGTGTCACAAAATCGTCCCCTATGCTAAATGAATTGATTAATAATACTACCTTATCGCTTTAGTTTCGGGTCAAGTGCATCACGCAGTCCGTCTCCCAATAGGTTAAACGCAAGAACTGTGAGCATTATGAATATGCCCGGGAAGGTTGTGAGCCACGGTGCGCTGCGCATAAACTCTCTACCCATTGCAATCATCGTGCCCCACTCAGGATGCGGTACAGGAACACCAAAACCGAGGAATGAGAGTGATGCTGCAACGATAATTGTCATACCGAAGTTTACAGAAAACGCTACTATTATCGGTGACAATCCATTCGGCAATGCCTGCGAGAATATGATTCGCAAGTTAGAAAGCCCTATCGCCTTCGCTGCTTCAAGGTACTCACTATTTCTAAGTGTGAGTATCGAAGCTCTTGATATTCTGATGTATATCGGTATACCCGACACACCGACGGCGATAATCAAGTTTTGCAGATTTTGCCCAAGCACTGTTATAATTACCATTCCCAACAGCATTCCGGGTATCGATGCTAAGACATCTGAAAAACGCATTATCAAATCGTCAATCTTGCCACCGTAATAGCCTGACATCGATCCGAGGAAAATTCCGAAAAATCCACCGATAATCGAGGCTCCGAATCCTATGGCAAGGGTGTATCTCGTTCCGTAAATTACACGCAGAAGCGCATCTCTACCCATACCGTCAGTACCGAACAAATGCTGCCAGTTAGGCGGGGTCAGCCTGATTTGGAAATCACGGGCATTGACTGTTTCAAGGCTCATAAACAGCGAAACTATAAACATAGACACTAGTACGCCGATTATTATCAGCCCTGTAAGTGCGCCCTTGTTCTTTCTGATCCTGTAAAAGGCATCGGCAAGTCGGCTACGCTTTCTGTACTTATCTGAAACAAGACCGCTCTTTGTGTTTGTTTCGAGTACTTCATCGCTCTTTTCAACTTCTTCAAAGACCGTCCTGGTGACAAAGCTCTTTCTTGGTCCGCCCTGAGGTTCGCTTCGGACTTGCTCTGCCGATATCGTCGGTAAGCTACTTACTACCTCATTACCGCCGGAAACAGCAGCCATAACAACCGGTCCCGACTCCGCAATATCCTCTACACTCTCATCATCTGTGACGACTTCGGTGCCTTCAGGGGTAGTATCTGCCAATTTTCCTTGATTGGAAGAAGCTGCGACTTTCTTCTTTCTTTTTCCTGCTGAAATATATTGCGCTTTGATTCTAGGATCAATAAGTGCATACAAAAGGTCAGTAATAAGTTGCAACAATACATATATTATTGTTGTCATTATTATTGTTCCCGTCGTCGTCGTAACATCTCTTTGGAATACAGCCTCAGCTGCCATGCGCCCGATACCGGGCCACGCAAATACTGACTCTACTACTACCGAACCTGCAAGCTGCATGCTCAAAGATACACCGGCGGCAGTAATAATCGGAATCCATGCATTGCCAAGAGCATGTCTTCTGATTACGACAGTTTCCGGAACTCCTTTGGCTCTTGCTGTCCGTAGATAGTCGGATTTCAAAACTTCAAGCATACCGGCTCTGGTCTGCCTCGTTGTAGATGCGGTAAGCGAAAGTCCGCTACAAATTGCGGGAAGTATAAGGCTTCTAAGCCCATGATCCATGCCGCCCCCCGGCAGCAAGCCCAATTGGAACGAAAACAGGAGCAATAGCAGAAGTCCTATCCAAAAGACCGGCATTGACATTCCTATAAGTGTAACTCCTGTAGTCACATTGTCAATTATCGATCCTGCTTTTCTAGCAGCAATTATGCCCATAGGAACAGCTACTACCATACCAATAATAAGAGCCGAAAACGACAATATTAGTGTATTCGGGAGTCTTGTAATAAACATGCCCCACACGCTTATGCGAGTGACGTCTCCCACGCCCAAATCCCCCTGAAAGAGGTTTAGCATATACAGGCCGTACCTGTAGAACATAGATCTGTCAAGATTGTGCTCTGCTCTCAAGGCTGCTACTTGTTCAGGTGTCATACCTTCGGTAGCAATGGCATCCAAAAAGTCGCCGGGAGCAAGTTCCATTAGAGTAAATACGATAAATGAAACCGCTATAACGACCGGAATAAGTGCCAACAGCCGTTTTAGCACATATCTAATCATTTCTTACAACTCCTTTTCCCAAAAAGCCGGGGCGCGGAGCCCCGGCTTCTTAAAGGTTTATTTAGCTCAATGACTAGTCATCCAATACCATGAACATGTATCTAAGGTCAATTCTGTGAAGGTCAGATCTTAGAATCATGCCACCAACGCTGTTTTCAAAAACAATACCGTTTATACGCCATAGTAGATTAGAAACCGGTTGGTAGTATGCGATGATTTCTTGAATCTCATAATAGATCGCACGACGTCTTGCTTGATCGAAAGTTACAGCAGCTTCGTCTATTAGTGCTGTTACTTGTGGATTGTTGAAGTTACTTCTGTTCTGAGCTGCTCCCGGATAGAATGCGTGGCGGATAGAGCCTGCGTTCGGGGAGAGTTGTGTAAAGATAATGTTGATTTGGCTTTGAGTATTACCGTATGTGACATATGCAAGAAGGCTCGGTGTGTCCATAACGTTAATAACAGTGTTGATGCCTACGTCAGCAAGTTGTGCTTGTACAACTTCTGCTGCTCTGATGTTTGTTACGATAGCTGTTGCGATTTCGACAACTTCGCCATTGTATACAGAAGCTTCTAGATATTCTCTTGCTCTGTCAAGATCTTGTGCAATAAACGGAATGCCGGGAGCTCTTAGCTCTGTTGTGAAGCCCCAGAAGTTACCGTCTTGAAGGTCACCATCTGCCCATACACCGGCAGCAACTGTGGCTACTTCTACTCTGTCAAGAGCATGAAGAACTGCCATTCTGAAGTTGCGATCGCCTGTGATAGGATCGTTCATGTTAAAGTTAATGCCTTGTGGGTCATTAAATATCAGTGGTTGTACTGTCCAGTTGTCAGGATCATTTTCGAACAATGGGATATCTTCCGCACTTGTACCGAAGCTGATGTTGACTTCTCTGTTTTGGAGCATGATCGCACGTGTTCCCATTTCAGGTACGAAACGCAGGTGCATACGTGCTGTTGGAGGCATCATTTCTGTGTTCCACCAATTGTCATGGCGTTGCATAAATACATAGTCGCCTGTTAGGAAGTTGATAACGCTGAAAGCACCTGTTCCGATGAATGTGCCTGTTTCTGCGTTGGCTCTCATTGCATTTTCGTTAACAATGCCTGCCATTGGTCTTGTAAGACCGAATAGGAAGTCAACGTTAACTTCATTCAGTACGAATTCGATTTCATAATCGCCGAGAATGTTTATGTCACGAATCGGACCCCATTGGTCAAAAGCAGCTGAACCCATGCCGTATGTTCTTGCAGCATGAATTGTCCAGTAGACGTCAGCAGATGTGAATTTGTCTCCATTGTGGAAGTAGACATCTTCACGCAGAGTGAATCTGAATGTTTGGTAGTCGTCAGTGTGATGAGCAGTAGCAAGTTCAGGTAGAATGTTGCCGTCATCATCAATGTCGAGCAGTCTGTCGTAAATCATTGTAAATACCCAGTTCGTAGGCGGGTTGTTCGCTGCAGGGCTGAACGGGTTGAGTACGCCGATTACGTTGTTGTCGATGATTACACGGATTTCTTCGGCTAATCTTGCATCTTCCGGTGGTGCTTCAAATGCAATGTCACCTTGTCCGCCGCCCGGAGGGGCTGCCGGTGTGGTGGCTGGTGGGGCTGTCGGGGTAGTGTCGCCCGGTGTTGCAGGTGTTGCATCGTCACCGTTTCCGCATGCTGCGATTAATGGTAAAACCATAAATATCGCCAGCACTAGGGTCAGTATTCGCATGTTTCTTTTCTTCATTTTTGTTCTCCTTCATAATCTTTGTTTTTTGCTAAAAACTTACTTATGTTCTGCTGTGCCGATAGGCATATATTCTGCTGATTTTCCCCAAACTTATGCAAAACAACACACCTCACAGCACACAGAATTATACCTAAAAGAAGTGAAGCTTGTCAAGTAAATGTTTTTACAAAAACCTTTTAATTTTCCAAAAAA
>Ga0123355_10010145_pt1 | contig 14400 bp, 14 predicted proteins | sample TergutEmb28metaG_3_FD_89872 | JGI IMG/M metagenome (GOLD analysis project Ga0123355, IMG submission 89872) | Embiratermes neotenicus P1 segment gut microbial communities from Petit-Saut dam, French Guiana - Emb289 P1 | ecosystem: Host-associated > Arthropoda: Insects > Digestive system > Gut ...
AAGGTCGAAACATGTAGTAATAATATTATTTGTTGCTTTTAGCAAACATTGTTGTGTAAGACGGTTTTTGATACATAAATATTGATCTATTATACACAACGTGATGGAATACACAAATATTTAGTAAATTCACTGACTTCCGATCCCAATGGCCGCGCGGTTTCAGGTGTGGGTCTGCGGTCGCTCGCTTGCTGGGATTGTGGATTCGAATCCCGCCGGAGGCATGGATGTCTGTCTCTTGTGAGTGTTGCGTGTTGTCAGGTAGAGGTCTCTGCTTGGGGTTGATCACTCGTCCGGAGTAATCGTACCGATTGTGTGTGTCTCAGTGTGATCGTGAAGCCTCGACATTGAGGAGGTCCTGGCCCACTAGGGGCTGTAGCGCCATGGAGGGGGGAGTCAGTGGCTTCCAAGCGTCATCGTTCCTTATTACACTTAATCAAACCCCCCCCCCTCCCCCTCTTTTCTTAACCTTGTGTGTTTTTTCGTTTGTATATGGAACGCCTTATTAGTGTCCAAGACGCAAAATTTTAATTCTTTATTCATTTTTTTTATTCATGGGCTAGTGGCAGACTTGAAAGAAAGGTGTCTGCACACCGGATGAGAACCGCTGATTTAGGCCGTATGGCGTGCTGCTATATTGTTTTAAATCAGTTCGCATTTTGATATGTCATTTGCTCAGGTACGAATATTTGTTCGCTATCCAGAAGATCAGGTCGCACTTAACGAAGTTTGTTTGCTTCGAGGGTCTGAAACTCGAATTGTACGTGGGCCAGGCGGACAGTTTTGAAGTAGTTTGCCAGCAATTGATCGCAATATGAAGATAATGCCCTATTATTATTATTATTATTATTATTATTTAAAAACTTGTCCCTCTTGTTTCTTCGCTGATGTATCTTGAACGTTTCCCTTATCTTCATTCACACATCCAACACAAAATTCTTTTCAAGAAACTGTTGAGAAACCAATGGATTTCGTGCCATAAATATTACTGGTCTACTACTTGGTGTAATCCCAAATTAGCAACCATGTATCTAGGAAGTACATCCAAGGTCATTCGGGCCTCCCCACAACACGACCCAAATTAAAAGGAAGAGGAACGTGCCTCTTCATAATACCAGCGGACCAGAACTTTCAAACTTGACGCTAGCCACTAGCACTACCATGCCTCTAGTCCGAGCATACCACCACATATAGAAGTTACATTACGCAATAAGGCCCGTATGTAGAGATCTCTGTACCACGTGCGCACTCAATGTATATAGTTCTCTGGAAGACAACCTGAAGATGGCCAGTAAAGGTCGAAACATGTAGTTGTCTAGTATAGCCATTAAATACACCTTAATTGACATAGTTGTGTTTGACTACATACCCTTTCCAATTAGTAACCATGTAGATTGGCTGGAGACTTAGCAGTGTTTGGACTGGAATAGGGTATGTGTGCATGACAAAATAGTACTGGAAAATACGTTCTTTACGGATTTGATTTGCCCGCCTGCTGTCCGAGATCGATTTTCGTCTTATTGTTATTTACAAGAGAAAAAAAAACCTGCCCACGCATAATATTGCAATCATTCCTCACACAAAATACCTGAGTGAAGGAATTTTTCGCTTGGAAAGTGAGAATAAAAGTCATGCAGTTTTGATTCAGAAACCTTGTTTCAGGTGAGTGCTACACTGCAAGTGGTTAATTTCATTTTGCAAATTTTTTGGAGTTTTATTAAATTGCATCTTCAAAGGAAAATGAACAAACATAAATGCCAGCTTCATAGTTCTGAAGGCCTAGTAGCGTTCGTCGAGTCTCTCACATAGCAGAAAAATGCTCCTGGGATATTCTTGAATATGCTCATGTAAAATAAGTTCTAATAACTTAAGGCGCGGAACCTGAACTAAGGTACCCACATTTGACTTACCCACACTGAAAGTTTAACGTTGAAAGCCATGATGCTGCCAAACATCTCTGTAATGAGCTTGCCTTTGTCTTATAGCTTTTCGTTGAGACAATCAGGTAACTCAGATTCACACAAATAAAGTAGATCACATGCGTCATCATCCCGTATTTCAGTTCTTTTGCTTTTTCCTTTCCATGAATATTTCGAGCTTGAACATATCAAAAGGCACTTAATACTAGTGTAGTGAAGTATTTAAACTTATTCACTTTCTGTTTCTCCTGTTAATGCTGAAAAATAACACAACCGTATTTTGCAGGCAGTTCATATTTGCTCGGAGTCACCACGTCATGCACTCTTATTGGCACAGCGTCCGAAGTTTTACCGCTGATTAAAAGTCCTCATCTTCATGTCAGAAACATTGCAGTATCCGTAACATGTGTGCTTCCATCGTTTTAAGTTAGATATGGCACAAAGTTGTTACATCTTTTCTTTTTACGCTGACACTATGTTTGGTATTGGTTCCTTGCAATTTGTGTACACGTAGTAGCAAAACTTGTACCAACTGCTAAAATTCCTGGGAGAAAAGGTAAATGATCCAAAACTGAAGCGCGCTGCATTCTGTTATTAAAACAGCAGCCCTGCATTGACTGTATAAATGAACTGGCGAGCCCCATATTGGGATCCTTGCTGGTACTATCTGATTGGACCTGTCTTCCTACGAGGGCCGTATGGCAGTCTGTTTTAAAATTTTACATATTGGTGCGAATTGACCCCAACACACCCATGGCTATGCCATATCATTACTGTTTTACTCGGTCATTACAGTAGAACCTTGAATTAGGGTAATTTCCTCCTACGTTCTTTCCATTTCATCATTCATAACAATCATGTCATTCTGCGCCACGTGACGTACACAGTTTGCGTAACGTAGCATAATAAACAAACAAACTCGGCGGTATCCTTGCGGGTGACTTGAACCAATTGAAGTGTTATAATCCATAGTTATCGATGGTATTCCGGGCCACTTGACTGTTATGATTGGTCAGTCTGAAAATAACAAGATTCTATTTAATTGGTTATTGTTTATTCGATACTATAAGTTATTCGAAATCACTATTTTGAGTAGAAGACTGTTTCTACAATCGTTAAATATCATTCGTCATAATGAAACGTGCAGTGGTGGAAAAAGTGTGAAACGTAGTCAGCCCATTCCTGAAAGTGGATATTATCTGTAAGTAGAAAGAGAAACTGGCGTTAGTCACGGAAGCCAATGAAACGCTTCAGGAGGCAACTTCAAGACACAACGCGATGAAGAACAGGGACATTCCTACCGTCGCTCTAAGAAAATGTGACCCCTGTAAGGGACCTTTTTGCAGTGCCCAAAACGTGCTGAAGAACTGAGGAAATGACACCATTCTGAGTGAAACAGTTGACGAAGTACTTAACGACGCGCACAGCATACAGCTGACTTTCGTGGGTCACTTGCAGGCCGTTGACCATTTATTCCAACTAACGAAACAAACACTGAAAATGAAGTACTTTCATAGCTGTGGAGCGGCGAATATCAGTTGCCACTCAGTATTGACACTCATGAATTTTTTAAGCGGAAATATCGGATGCAAGTTCTTTCAACTGTTGCTACCGAGGGCTACCCACACCGAAACATTCAAAATGCACCTGGACCTTTCCTGATAGGTAGACCTACAATCAGATCTGTCACATAGTGATGGACAGGATGGCATTTGGGTGCAGCCTACTTGATGTGCGATCTTGGAGGGGAGCTGACTTTGAAACTGATCGCTGTCTGATGGTTGCAATTCTTAGGGACCGATTCTTGGTAAGCAAGAAAGCAACACAGAAGCTTGATGTGGAGAGATACTTTCTCAACAAGTTAAGGGAGATGGAATTTACGGAACAGTATCGGATTCAAATCTCAAACAGGTTTACGGCTTTGGATAACTTACATAAGTGTTTATCAAACTGAGTTCTGCGAAGGAGTGTCAGGGCTTACGAGAGACACACATGCGTAATGACGGAAGAGTTTTGTTGGCGGTCCGAAATTTGTATGTGCGAAAAAAAATTCGTGTGGCGACATTTGACACAGTCATACCGACACTGATAGCACGCAATCAGTCGCTGCTTCAGTCGAGGAGCTTCCTGATACTAAAGGTACCCATTCACATACATAGTGTCGGAAAACCGTGGAATGAACGGCCGTGCCTATTTATATCCGCGCATTCATTTCAATCTTTAATGATAGCTAGGAAATAAATAGGGCTTGGGAAAACATTAAAGAGAATATCAAAGCCTCAGCTAAAGAGAGTCTTAAGTCTGTACGAAGGGAAGCAGCATAAACCACGGTTTGACGAAGAATAGTTACAATTTTTAGATTAAAGGAAGCAGGCTAGAATGCATTGGTTAGAAGATCGAAACTAATGTAATGTAGATAATCTGAACAATGTGAGACGTGAAGCTAGTAGACATTTCAGGAACAAAAGGAGGGTGTATCTGACAAAGTTAATGTACTTGAAACACAGAGGAAGTTTAATAGTTGGAGGAGTCAGTTCTCGCAGTTGTGGAATGTACATGGGGGTTAGTGATGATAGGCAGACTGCAAAACATACATTAGAGCCACTAGTATCTGAACCCAGCGCCTTTGGGGATGAGGTGGCTATTGAAAAGCCAGAAAGGCACATCACCAGGTACTGATCAAATAACAGAAGAAATGATTAAAGGAGGAGGGTCGAAAATTCCTCCTGAAATCCATAACTTATTTGTTCAATGTGAAATAAGGAGGAATTTCCTGAGCACTGGAAGGAATCAAGAATTGAACTTATTTAGAAGGAGGGTGATTAAACAGATGGTAGTAATTGTCGAGGCATATCACTCTTATAAACTACTTACGAAACTTTATCCTTCATACTTCTGTCAAGGTTAACTCCATATGCAGATGAAGTGATTTGGGAACATCTGTGTGGATTCTGATGTAAGAGGTAAACTATGGATCATATGTTTTTCAGTCGTCAAATTACTGTCTCTTGACTTCTAGCCAGCGTATGACTGATTTAAGAGGAAGTTTGTATAATGTTCTTACTGAGTTTGATGTCACTAAGTTACTGACAAGGGCTATAAAAATACGTTTAAATGAAACCTGTGGTATAGCCTGGATAGGCAGACATATGTATGACACGTTTCCTGTGAAGAAAGGTTTGGAACAAGGAGATGCTTCATCGCCTCTGCTTTCAAGTTTGGTTTAGAATATACCATTAGGAGGATTCAGGCAACCAGGAGGACTTGAAATTAAATGGTAGACATCAGCTTTTGATTTACAGTAACGATGTTAATATGTCTGGTTAAAGCATACGTACTCTGAAGAAAAGCACAGAGTGTTTATTAGTCGCTGGATCTCCGTGCAACATGTCTAAAAAATATCATGACGCAAAGGGGATTGTGGGAAGATTCGGTAAGCCATAGGTTTGTATCTCACAACAGTGGCATGAAAAATGTCGGAGATTCGAAAAAATCTGTTCACTTTGTAGCATCCAAGCGATCGTATAGTTTAGTAACCGGTGTCTTCAGTATGAAACAGTGACAAAAGATATGACAAAGAATGGTGTGTTTGGTCAGATGAAAGCGAATGTGTACACCATTGAGTTCCAGAAGCGCGGATTGGAATAACGGCGAAGATAAGATCGACACTACAGAAAAGAGTAGATCGATACATGTACGCTGAAATTCCAGTACACCCATTGAACCAAAATTGCGCGAGGTTTTTGGGCGAATGATGATCCGTGGAATGCACAGTGTGATGAATCTAAACATACCATGTGTGGAAAACAGTGAGCTCAGCAAGAAGTTTCCAAAGCTCCTACTCCAAAGCAGGATTACAGAGATGGGTTTCTTTTGCGTCGTCGCCCAGCAAACGTGCAAATTCAGGTATGAAACCGTACATTTGACGGCAGATTTTGTTTGTCATGCAAGGAACTGGTGACTAGGAACATTTGCCACACGAGTGTGGAGTATGCCTTTCACTGAGAGCCATTCAGCGTACTTCCTGTTACAGTTGCAGAGTTTATGTTGTGCATTTCATGTGGCTTATGTAGCAACTCATTTTGTTTGTAGAGTGGCAACTTCATTTTTCACATTTGCACTGCTTTAGGACAAACGGGTTTCGCCGCTTATATTGGCGTCATCATCTGTGCGGACGATAAACGTCGAAACGCACATGTGCTAAAGCAAGTCGACAATTGCGATAATGGCGCTTGGTGCTGTATAACACGGTAAGGCAACACACACACACACACACACAAAAGAATATAACTGCGCTTCTGTGGCGTTGTCCATGATAAAATTCTGCAATATCTCGGTGCACGTTATGTTTGCGCAATGAATTTGATGCGGAGACTGTTAAAAATTCACTGTATGAGTTCTCTTCGCGTCTGTCGTATTGCCATAAATCTGCCTGATAAGTCGCTTCACTTTCTTGAAGGAGCAGGCGATGAAGTAGCTATGGGAGCACCTAACCGGATCACACCGGATGAAAGTGCTAAACAATTTCGGTATGCTGAGTTGTGCTGTCATGTGTTTGATCTTCGTGGAAAGCGATATAAAGAGGTGCCGATATAGCTGCCTCTATCGTGCAAGCTGTAAGCCCGAAGGATAAGGAAAGATTTTATTTAAGACATACGACAGCATGTTCAAGGAAAGGCCCAAAATTTTGATGGCCTCAGTAACGTCGATGGCGACAGGACTGTTCCTCCAGATCAGCTGTAACTAGAATGAATGTGACTGAAGATGACAGTCTTTGTATTCGGTGTTTTGATGAACAGTCGAATTACATTATGCGCAGGGAGTTCGAAAAAACGTTTGCGATTCTCCAATGGATCCAATGAATATGTTTGAAATGTACAAAGAGTTTTCGGTGGAGGCTTGCGTTTGTTATGTCTGTGGATTCGGCTAAAAAGGCTGTTCGGGTGATCGATGATATTTTTCGCATATATGGCAATAAATATCCTGATGTCTGACTGGCAGTAACAGGTACAGTCATGACCCCTGAACGAGAACGCATCCCTTAATTGGAAGTACAAGAAACTGAGCGTTTGGTTTTCCCATTCAGTCCAATGCAAAGAGAAATTTATGATGAAATTGCTTGTGATTTTAACAGTGTAGGAGCTGAGAGCTGCGTTTCGCGATGGACCCGGAAATTTAGGTAGAACATGTCTCATGCAAAACATATGAGCCGTTTCAGAGGACGATGAAAGGTATTGAAAGCTTCTTTACGAGCATCTATAAGCACCGGGACTGCTACTGGTTTACTGAAATGTGGTCATACATGTTACACCGGATTTGAAATTCCTATTTACCCTATGTAAACATCAGTTCCAAACGTGAAAATTCCATCACGCTCTAAGGAATTGCGGGAAGCATTTTTGCTGCTAGTACAAGACGTTCGATTTTTTGCGCCATAGACCGGCACTGAGATAAATAATGAACGACACCAGATCGTTTGGATGAAACGTTGTAGTGTTAGGCGATTTTTCGCCACAAGAATACTGTTCCCCGAGGAAGTGTTACAAATTTTCGTCAGGTGTCTAACAAAGATTCTCTGGAATGGAGTAGCGAGAAGTGAAGCAGTGTGATGATAGACGTGCTGTCAGCTGGGCACAATCAGTTCAGTGAATGGTTACTGTAGCTAGGAAATAGGTGGTTGAGATGTGGAATTGATGCCTCAAATTAATCGTAATCTACACAACAGTTTAGAAAAGTTAACTATTTAAGAATTTTCAGTAATTCTAAGTGGCATTTATTGTTGGTAGGGAATGCGCAGATCTATATACAATCCGTGGATTCCTACAACCATGCTATATGAGCCGCACAGGGCGTAGACGTCAACTGTCTGTTGCGTTTCTTTCCTTACCTTTGCCATTACATCCCTGGTCAGTGATGACAACACTACGTCAGTCATCCTGCGCTCCAGTACAGAGAGACAGAGACAATTCTTGATTTAACAACGCTGTCAGTACTAAGAATATACTGCGTCTGTGACAGTTGAATGAAATGCGAATGTGGGGCACTGGACGCTGGTGGAATCATACTCAGACAAGTTCCTCATAAATGTAAGCAGGTGCACCGTCTGGGAAGTTGAAGAAATTGGAATCCTCATTATGGTGGGACACAGACTGCCTAATTGACATATCCAGCTAAATTATGTCCAGTTATAATTTGTTTTCTGCAATAAAGAAAGGGCCATAAGTTTCGTAATATGAAGTGGCGCCAAACATTTAGTTTTTAGAAGCCCCGTTGGAACTGAATGACTGGGGTAGATTTGAGAACACTGATGTGGTGGCAATTGACGTTGCCACTCAGGTGAAATGTAGCTTCGTCACTGAAAACAAGCTGTGCTGCCGTGGCAGTCAGCTTTCTCTTTAAATTGACCGAGCTCATTGCTTTGGATGGGTAAAGACGTGGAAACAAAATTTGAAGCATGATATATGCTAACTTGTCCCTGACGCGTCATTTTTGCGAACTTGTCAGGCAGTCCCTACTTGTTTGATCGTCGGGACGCTTTCGGAACATGTTTTCTGTGAAGCAACAGTGCGAGAGATGGGAGGGAAGTAGAGTTAAGCCTACAACTAGCGCGATATGGTGTTTCGATTCACCCATTCATAAAACGTATGTATCCACGCGTTGGTGTTAAGAGGGGGTGGGGTAGTTGGAAATAAGCAAGGATTACATGCGCATGTGCGGCCTATCAGAACGGGCGTGTTGGTTACGGTATGTGAGTTGCCATGGGTGACGACCCGGGCGTGTTCTGTACTTCTCGACGCGTTGTCGATGTGGTGTCAAGTCTTGTTCCCATCACGTTAAGTTGTATCAGTTTGCTTTGGCACTTATAAGTCAAGTTGTGTTGTTCATCAGATGTACCCCCTCGCGTTGAATCGCTTTGACTGTAGACAATAGTTAATTGTAATTTGACGTTGAAGTTCCGTCCTAGAGCCCCGTGAATTAATAAATATTAATATATATTATGCGGCTGACAGTTCTGGTAATGAAAGTGAGTTACTTTGTGAATGCGAAAAGCGAGGGTGAGTGGAGGCTGGAGTAAGGAGACTTTACATCCGTGCTGAACCGGCTGCGTCGAGGCGACACCATGGTGGAACGCTGCGGGGACGTTATATCGCCCACCGTGCATGATAAGCAAATAGAGGTGAGATGCTGCTTTAGTACTCCAATCCCCCCTCCTCCACTATGCTGCATAAACAGTGCTGGTGGATAAAACGACGCGCCTCAAAGTTGCTGATCTCCAGACTGAAGTTTACTTTATATCTTCACATGGATAACCAGTTTTACCGAATAAAATGCAGTCAACAAAACACTTACTGTCATCCTAAGAGCATGCGTGGCCGTCATGTTGCCATGCTAATGCATCATTATCATCATCGTCGTCATCATCATCATCATCATCATCATCACCATCATCATTAGGCCATAATTTTTTGACAACGTACTCACTGAAACTCGTATACATACATTATTCCGTATTAAATTTTTAATTTGATGATTATTTTATGTTATGTAAATTATAGTGTGCTTAATTTTTATGTGTTTTGAAGGGGTTGTCTGCAGTGGATTTACTATCCATATATTTTGACGTTTTGCTGACCGTGCGTCTCAGTATATTTATCTCAGTAATTAACCAACTTGATGCACAAAATTTTTGTTTTACAATCAGTTTATTTCATGCCTCTACATGTTTCTAGCACATGTGCTCATCATCAGGAGGTCAAAATTGCATTACACAGCCTCTGGTATCATCACACCTATAGGTGTGATGATGAGCACATGTGCTAGAAACATGTAGAGGCGTAAAATAAACGTATTGTAAAACAAAAATTTTGTGCATCAAGTTGGTTAATTACTGAGATAAATATCCATGTATTATTGACATAAACTCCGTGAAACCCACGTCAACATTGAACATTGCAGCCTATAATCTACACAGTGTTGTGTATTTTTAATTTTAAAAAGTTAAAATTATGTAGAACCAAAATATGTTGTTACAAGTATGTTTTTATTATTCCCTTATATAAGACAGTTCGAAAAGTATACCACAGCATAATGTGATGACGAAAGTTAGTTACAGCTTAAAGACTTCTTGAATTTGCATGCGTAAGTGTAGATTACCACATTGTGGGCTGAACATATCTACGAGAATAGGGAATTATGTGTGTTTGTTTGCTTGTTTGTGTTTTTGTTTGTTTGCGTATTTGCATGCTTGCTTGCTTCTACGTTTTCTGTAGCCTATCGTTTGTTATCTGGTTTCTATTACAACTTAGTATTTTACAACGAATAACTGTTATGTTGGGAGACCTGTGTTGCTTGTGGTGCCAGTTAAGTGAGACCGATAACTTACATGTTAAACATTTTTTATCTGCCGTATTTGGTTGGTAAAATGTAAGGAAAATCTGATACCTGTCTCTAGTACAGTACAGATGGCTTATCTTTTTTTACGCTTTTAGTTCCATTCTGATGAACGAACTGTGAATGTAAGTCTTTATTTTAGGACAACTTCTGGAATACGGTGGGTGACCATAGAAATATGTTCATCCAGTTACATGTGTGTAGGCGTACAAACATAAATCACTAACTTGTTAACCACATGGACGTAGGTAGTCTGTGTTTGCTGGTCGTGCGTTTAGTGTGTCTAAGTGACGTTCAAGACAAACGATTCCTCGCTGTGGTCTCTCTCTTGTATCCAGATAAAAGTAGTTTACTGACTGTCATTCCGTGTGTGTAACCATTCTGTTAGTACTTATCCTAACTCATGGGATCAGAAGCTCATGGTCACTCGGCTAAACAACGTACTTCCTGAACTTTATGAAACGCAATTTTTTTTTTTTTTACCGTATACATAAGGTCCTGCTACTAAATTCTGCCCTGAGATATGTGAATGCAGTCAACATCGCACCACCCTGTTTATTATCTATGTAATGTTGTTATTCCACGTGGCCTGTTCAGTTAGGGTCTTCATACTAAAGTTTTGTGAGCGTTACTCACCCTGTCGTGCACGCTGCTTCCCTACATCACATCCCCCTCTATTTGATCGCGTTAATAATATTTCGTGACAACCATAATAGAACTTGGAAAATAATATTAGTTTTCATTAGTACACTATTCCGTATTCCGCGCGGTTTTGTCTTTGTTTGATTTACTAAATGGATAATGGAGTAAATCATACACTGAGGATATAAATACAGCATGTCAGTCAATAACACAACACTTTATTTTATATACAATAAAATAGTATATTGTCAAGGCGACATGTTTCGACCTTTGTTAGGTCATCTTCAGGTCCTCTGAGAAAACACATCCAAGAGCTATCCATATTTCATTGCATTGTGGGAGCCCAAATGCTTACAGATTGTGTTACAGGAATGTAAAATTCATAAGTAACACAATCTGTAAGCATTTGGGACCCCACAATGCATTGAAATATAGAAAGCTGTTGGATCTGTTTTCTCAGATGGCCTGAAGATGACCTAATAAAGGTCGAAACATGTCGCCCTGACAATATACTATTTTTATTGTATATAAAATAAAGTGTTGTGCTATTGACTGATACGCTGTATTTATGTGTTAAAACACTTCGGGGTGGAAAATTTTAAATAAATACACTGGGGAACCATGTTAAAAATGGCGTCCGATTTTGCAAAGTGCATTGGCAACCAAAAATGATATTGAAAATATAAAGGCTTAATTCAGTCCATATGCACAGCGTCCAGGAAACGTCTGCCAAGCTTCAGGTGATTGTTTGTTGGCTTACTTTGAATGACAAATGTTTCATCAACGTAGGCTGTAAAACGCAACCATGCGTAGTTACGTGTAACGTAAGATGGTACGTAACGTATTTACTGAAGCGGCTTGCTGATCGTAATAACGTCCTGCATTCTCTAGGTATAAGCCAGCTTAATTGAAAGCAGCATTTGTTTTATTCCATATATTTCATGATCGCTTCGTATGAGCAAAGGGCTGTCCACGGCAAGCAGTAAAATTTAATCTCGTGTTTGCAAGTTCTCCTTATATAGCAGTGCCAGGCATGGGGATCTCCACAAATTTGCAGTTCCCATAATATCATTTTAAGCACCTTGTGTCCTGTGGACCGAAATGACTGAAGTCCCGTCATATTCTCACTAACTGTTTATTATGGCCTGGAGAGAAATATCTTCCAAATTTAGTGGTAGCTGGTCCTGTAGAAAATGCAGGAAACCGTCGCTCTTAAAAGTCCCGCAAAAGCGACTGACCCAGTTAGTTATGGTCGGTAAGTTAGCATCACGCGTTTGCCGGAAAACGGTGTTGGACTTTGCTTCCAGTGGAAAGATGCAGATTGTTGGGGGACCATGTATGGGTCTGTGGTAACTGATTTTCCCATCTCGCCTAAATTGGGCGTCATAATAAAACGCAAGTTGTTTCACATGCTAACGTTGTTGTACAAACCAACAATAGAAACGTACTCCAGCTACATAATCCTTAGGTTGCAGAGCGTGCAGTCGTTAACATGACGTGGATGCCGACATTGGTGCAAAGTTCAATGTACCTGCATTCGAAGGATGTGCATTTGACAGGCAGTTCGCCGAACATTCGCTGTCGGGTGTTGGACGCTTCGCAAATTTTTTCTTGGTCATAAACAGGGTACTTGCGGTTGGTGATCCCGGATTTTTCAGTCGCTGAGATGTAGGCCTACGCTTCTAAATACCTCCCTGGCTGGGTGGCTGCGGCTGGGAAACCGACGTCTCTATTTTTCGACCGCTGCCCGTGTGTTATCATCACACAGTCCATAAAGGATGAATGAATGTCGTCATGTATTCATCGTTACCCTCAGGGAACTTCTCGTGAGCAACAGGACAGGACAACGGTGGGTGGGTGAGTCCACTACTCTAGTAAAGGTGGGAGCGCTGTATTGGTATGGGGGGAAGCCATTTCGGTTGAGGTATCATCTGTTGACCTAACAGTACATAATAAGCCAGTCTTCACGCGAAATATGACAATACGTCACTTGAAACTTGTCACATGTTGTGGAATTTGCTGTTTACTTCCACAAAACAAGAATACCCACCGCCTCCTGAATGTTGTAGCAGTGGAATTTTATCCACGGATAATTTTATGCAGGTTCTTATACATAGTGTACTGTGTTCTGGGCTATGACTCCACATTAGATTGTAGACTGGTACGTATCTACCTGGCCAAATGACGTTACATCTTAACAGACATTCGTCTTGCTAATCACTACCGTTAGAACCTCGAATCTCATGTTTCTTCTTATATGCTAAAAGAAAGAATCATAGATATTTGCTGCAGAAGGAAAGTGAAGTGCAGTATATCACGAATGAACGAGACCTACATTTCCATGTGTTACTGACCTTTGTAATTCGGTGATGATTTGGTCCCATGCATACCTCGCTGTTGATTCACTTTATTTTGAAGGGTGTCAGCAGAATACTCCCATTTTACAGTACTGGAAGCGTCTGTAGCACTCTCTTTAGGTTGCACGCATAGCACCAGTGTCGGAGAAGATGCCGCTTCTGCACGGCGTGCAGTGTTCGCCGCTCGACTGCGAGTAAACACATTTTCGACGATACAGCACAGAATATCCGCACTCGTCATAGTGGTTTAATTTTCATTCCCTTAAATTATGCCATGCATATTCTTGTGATGTTTTTGTAGAAATAATTTGTTTGAAAACCGAAATCTATTGTGCATGTGATAGGTGAGTTGGGGTATAGGCATGTTTAATTTGTGGAGTGAACGTTCCTTCGATGAAATTTAGATTTTCATCATTTTAATGTCACTTGTATGAAGTCATTCTTTTTTTAAATACAAAGCTGAGGAAGACTTGTCTTGTAGCTGAAGTACTCCCCTCACCGACCCAGTGGGGCTAAAAAAAAGCGAATTGTTTGCGGTATACAGGATATGGGTTAACGGAAAGGAATCACTATTTTTCAAATACTGTGGCGATCTTCTGTAATTACTAAGGTGATCAAGCGAAGGTGAATGATGGGGAATATACAGGGTGTTTCAGGAGGAATAGTAAATATTTTAGGAGGTGGTAGTATGGACTATTCCGAGTAAATAAGTTCATATAAACATGTGTCCAGTTTTCAGTGGGTGTGGAGATACAGCTGTTTGAATGTTACGCATAAAAAGCCTTGGAAAAGTTATGACGGAAAGACAAATGACGTATTGATTGCATTTATTGGTTATGTAATGCTCTCAATAAATTTCAGCAGTTCAAAGTAAGTGTTCAAAAATCCCACCGTCGACTTCAATACACGTTTCAACCCTGTTGGAAATAGTACGTGTAGCTCTCCTGAGGTCGTCTTGGCCTTCTTGCTTTGAGGGCAGCACTGTTCATAATGCGAGCGACCAATTCGTCTCTTGTGTTTACTTTTTCTTTGTAGACTTCGCTTTTCATCCATCCCCACAGACAAAAATCTAATCTGTACGTGCCAACTTC
>Ga0123355_10010146_pt1 | contig 14400 bp, 12 predicted proteins | sample TergutEmb28metaG_3_FD_89872 | JGI IMG/M metagenome (GOLD analysis project Ga0123355, IMG submission 89872) | Embiratermes neotenicus P1 segment gut microbial communities from Petit-Saut dam, French Guiana - Emb289 P1 | ecosystem: Host-associated > Arthropoda: Insects > Digestive system > Gut ...
GCCGCAATTACCGCAGGGCAAGCTGTACTGGACAATCTCAATTCAACTGATCAGCAAATTTCTGATGCAATTGACGCCTTGACCAATGCGATGGCAGCCCTCACGCTCCGCGCAAACTTTACAGCACTACAAGCTGCAATCACGGCAGCCGAGGGTCGCACGGAAGCGCATTACACGCCTGCTTCTTGGATACCATTTGCAAACGCACTTACTGCTGCTCGGAATGTATTGGTAAATCTAAACTCTACGCAACCACAAATAGATAATGCGACTGCTGCCCTAAATAATGCAATGGGCAACTTGGTACTTCGCGCAGATTTCACAGTGTTACAAGCTGCAATCACGGCAGCCGAGGGTCGCACGGAAGCGCATTACACGCCTGCTTCTTGGACACCGTTTGCCAGTGCACTTATTGCTGCTAAAACGGTCTTGACGAACTTAAACGCCACGCAACAACAGGTGGATGATGCGGCGGCTACCTTGAACAGTGTAATGAGTAGCTTGGTATTGCGTGCGGACTTTACAGCTTTACAAGCTGCAATCACTGACGCCGAGGGTCGCACGGAAGCGCATTACACGCCGAACAGTTGGACAGATGCGAATCTTGCAACAGAAATTGCCACAGCGCGTGCAGTACTCACGAACCTAAACGCCACACAGCAACAAGTGGATGATGCAACTGCTGTTTTGCACGCGGCCTTGGGACGCTTGATCATAGTGGCCGACTTTACTACTTTGGCTTCTGTGCTGGCAGCGGCAAGGGTGCGTGTGGAAACAAACTATACACCAAATAGCTGGAGTGCGGCGAACCTCTCTGGTGCGATTACCGCAGGGCAAGCTGTACTGGACAACCTCAATGCGACTGAGCAGGAAATCGCCAATGCAATCACCGCATTGAGCAGTGCAATGAGTAGTTTGGTGCTCCGTGCAGATTTCACGGCGCTACAAGCGGCAATCACTGACGCTGAGGGTCGCACGGAAGTGCATTACACGCCGAACAGCTGGGCAGATGCGAATCTTGCAACAGAAATTGCCACAGCGCGCGCAGTACTCACGAACCTAAACGCCACACAGCAACAGGTGGATGATGCGACCGCTGTTTTGCAAGTAGCTTTGGGGCGCTTGATTATAGTGGCCGACTTTACTACTTTGGCTTCTGTGCTGGCAGCGGCAAGGGCGCGTGTGGAGAGCGACTATATACCAAATAGCTGGAGTGCGGCGAATCTTCCGGCCGCAATCATCGCAGGGCAAGCTGTGCTGGATAACCTCAACTCGACTGCACAGGAAATTGCAGATGCAATCACTGCGCTCACCCAAGCAATGGCGGCCTTAATTCCTCACGCAGATAAAACAGCATTACAAATAGCAGTGGACGCAGCCTTACTGCGTGTTGAGGCGGACTATACAAGCATGACTTGGGCACCATTTGTAGTTGCTCTTTCGCAAGCACAAGATACTTTGGGCGATGTAAACGCACTACAATCTCAAGTGGATCAGGCTAGGGCTGCATTATATTTCACGGTGAGTTTTTTAGCTCGTAGAGCAGACTTTACAACATTGCAAGCAGCTATCACCGCGGCCAGAAGCCGCATCGAGGCACATTATACACCAGCAACGTGGGGACCGTTTACAACCGCACTTGCCATAGCAGAGACAACCGTTACCAATCTAAATGCAAGCCAACAGCAAGTAAATGACGCTTTAGCGGGACTCAATCAAGCGATGACTGACTTGATGTTACGGGCGAACCGCGATTTACTGCAGACAACAATTGCAAGTGCAGAGAGTTTGGTTGAAACAAACTATACACCGCTTAGTTGGAGTCAAGCGGATTTGGGTGCTGTTATTTCGGCGGGACGCATTGTGCTCCATGACTTCAATGCAAGTGCACAGGATATTGAACATGCCGTTACTGCACTGACAGACGCAATGAGTGTTTTGGTGTTACGAGCAAACTTCTTAGACCTGCAGTCTGTAATAGCTGATGCGGAGCGCCGCATCGAGACGAACTACACACCCGATAGCTGGACGGATACAGACCTTGTGAGTGCAATCGCTGACGCTACACTTGTTCTGCAAAATCTAAACGCGACACAGAGTCAGGTGGATATAGCTGTAGATGTTTTGAGCACAGCACTGGGACGCCTGATTATTGTGGCAGACTTTAACACACTCCAATCTATTCTAATAACAGCAAGAGGTCGAGAGGAGGCACACTATACACCGAATAGCTGGATTGCAGCAGATTTAGCCGATGCAATTACCACTGGGGAGACTGTGTTAGCAAACCTAAATGCAACACAGCAAGTTATCTATGACGCAATTTCAGCACTCAACGATGCGATGGGACATTTAAGGCTAAGAGCAAATACGATTGCGCTGCAAGCGACCGTTACTGTCGCACTACTCCGAGTGGAAACGGTCTACACAGTAGCCACATGGAATCCATTTGCAGAAGCAATTTCAGAAGCACAGACTGTCTTGTCCAACTTAAATGTGACACAGCCAGAGGTGAATCATGCACTGGAAGTTTTGAAAGAGGCGATGGTGGCTTTAGTTGTTCGCGCTACCGGAGGAGGAGGCGGCGGCGGAGGCGGAGGTGTTACACCTCCGGTTACATCAACACCTCCAACGGTACTGATACCGGAAGATGATGTACCACTAGGATTAATCCAAGACAGAATTTGGTTCGTACGAGGGTTCCAAGATGGTGGATTCCGTCCGGACGCACAGATAACAAGAGCTGAAGTTGCAACAATACTATTCCGTTTAGTGGATAGTGCAACTAAGTATCAATCGCAAACAGGCACATTTACCGATGTCGCGGCAGGCGCATGGTACGCACAAGCAGTAAATTATCTGACAGGCCGTGGAATATTAAGAGGATTCCCAGAGGGAGATTTCCGTCCAAATGCACTGATAACAAGAGCTGAAATTACAGCAGTTATGTCAAGATTCTTTGAAGTACAAAGTAATGGCGTAAGTAGCTTCACCGATGTTGGTGATGAACACTGGGCATTTGCATACATCAACAATGCAAGCCGTAGAGGTTGGGTAACAGGATTCCCAGATGGTACTTTTGCTCCAAACAGTGCAACAAGCAGAGCAGAAGCAGTAACGATAATCAATCGTGCGCTTCATAGAATACCTAACCCGACATCAATTGATTACAACTTGAACATCTACTTAGATGGTGAAATGTTGTTTAACGACTTAACAAGAGCACATTGGGCTTTCTATCAAATCATGGAAGCTGCCATCGAAAGAACATACAGCGAAGATGGGAACGGAATCTGGACAGTTGTTTACATACCTGGAGTAAGTGAACGCACAAACTAAATAGCGTGAATGGGAAAAAATCCTTTCATGATAAATCATTTAAAAAAAATCAAAGAGAGAGAATCCTTCACTATGTGGGGGATTCTCTTATCTAGCATAAATTATCTTGATATGGAGTAAGTAGGGGTTTTATGAATAAATTAAAATTATTTTGGTTTGGTTTTTACATTGTAGCTATGGTATTAGCTTTTTTCGGACCTGGGTGGACGGTGATTTCAGGATTCATGATTGGTATGCTCTTGGTAACAGATAGTATTTCCTACTTCCACGTTAGAGGCTTAAGAGAATGGAAAACCTCCAGCGTAGTCGTACAAACTATGGCAGGTAAAGTAATTTCGTCTGCTAATAGCACACCTATAATAGTGTACATCCTTACATTCATACGTTCTATATGGGGAATTGGTATCATTGTATCTGCCTTTATAATGTACGCAAAAACGCCACGCTTAGATATTTTCCCGCTTGCATCATTTCTGGAGTATGAAAGTGATATGGTTTTCGTTTTATACGTTAGTATTTTTGCGTTAGTCGTTGCAATTGGAGTTCTCTTATCTAACATAAATTATCTTGACTGTTGGAAAGAAGCGAATTGCTCAAGATATACGGCTAATTACTTGATTTTTTCAAATGTCGCAAAAAATTAGTGTACTATTAAATAACAAAAAGGGGAAGAAATAGAATACAAGTCAACAGATTTAATTCTGCACCTTCTCACTTTTCTTTTCATAGCATTTACACAATCACAAGACACTTAACACAGAAAAAGCTCTCGATGGGAGTTTTTTTCTGTTCACCAACAAAAAAACATTGCAATATTGCAATGGATAGATCATATTTCGATGCGAGAAGCGAATTACTCGTAATATAAAGCTAATTGCTTGTTTTTTTTCCTATGCAACAAAAAATGGTATATATTAAACTCATGAGAGGGAAGAAAGAGAATGCGAGTCTATTGATTTAATTTTAATCTTCCGAATTTCCTTTAATAACATTTAACACGACCGAATACTTTACAGGAAAAAACCTTGGCACAAGGGTTTTTTTCTTTTTCCCAGTAAAAACATTACAAATCGCCTATTTGTAGCGAATTACTCGTAATATAAAGCTAATTGCCGAGTTTTCCCCCACGCAGCGAGAAAGTAGTGTATTATTAACTCATAAAGGAGAGAAGAAAAGAACATAAGTCAAAAGATTTAATTCAATCTTCTCGTACTTTTCTCTAAATTTCGAACAAACACTTAACAAGGAAAAGCACCCTCTCATACGGGTGTTTTTTCTTTCTCAAAATAAAAACATTGCATTTGATAGGGCATATTTCGATGCCAAAAACGAATAACATAAAATATAAAGCTAATTACTTAACTTTTTAATATGCACCAAAAAAATGATATATACTAAGCTCATAAGGGGGAAGAAAAGAATATAAGTCTATTGATTTAATTCTAATTTTCTCGACTTTTCTCAACATTTCAAAACTAAATAAGACACAAATACTTAACAACAAAAAACTCCCTCTCATACGGGAGTTTTTTGTTGCAATGAATATTCGTTAGTGGTATAATGAGGTTTACTCAAATTGCATAAATCGAAGTGTGATTTGAAGGAAAGAAATTCACAAAGGAGAGCCAAAGATGTACGAGGGACGGCTATTTGTTGTTTCAGGCCCGTCAGGTGCAGGGAAGGGAACGATTTGCAAGATGCTTGTTGAGCAGAGAAAAGACATTGCAGTGTCGGTTTCCATGACAACTAGAAAACCTAGAACTGGGGAAATAGAAGGCAAAAGTTACTTCTTTGTTTCTCGTGATGAGTTTAAAGACAAGATAAAAGAAGATGAGTTTCTTGAGTATGCTGAGGTGTTTGGGAATTACTACGGAACTCCAAAAAAAGCTGTTTTCGATACGTTAAAAAAGGGTATAAATGTAATACTAGAGATAGATACGCAAGGGGCTCTTGATGTAAAGAAACATCACCCAGAAGGAGTATTTATCTTCATATTACCACCGTCGGTTTCTGAGTTAAAAAAGAGGCTTAAAAAGAGAGGCACAGACACTGATGAGGCAATCACCTTTAGAATGGGTGAAGCGAAGCGTGAGATTTCTTTAATCGGCGAATACGATTACTGTGTGATAAATGACGATTTGAACGAAGCATTCAATAAGGCAAATGCGATAATTACAGCGGAACATTCAAAGGTTACGCAGGCAATATATGAAAAGATAAAAGAATTTAAGGAGGAACTATAAATTGCTATATCCATCAATAAATGAAATTAGAACAAAAGCTGACAGCAGGTACACGCTTGTAATACTTGCGGCAAAGAGAGCAAGAGATATTATCGAGGGGAAGCCAAGTCTTACTGAGGAAGATACAGAAAGACCGGTTTCGATTGCGGCACATGAGATTGTCGAAGATTTAATCACGTATAAAAGGGAAGTATAGGCAGCAGTTTGCCACGATAATGACGTTTGGGAATATTAATGAACACGATTTACGATAGAACAGAAAAATTGCTTGGTGCGGAGAAAATTAACAAGCTAAAAAACAGCAAGGTCATAGTTTTTGGTCTTGGTGGAGTAGGTGGACAAGCTGTAGAGGCACTAGCAAGAACAGGGATAGGTAGGCTTGGAATTGCGGACTTTGATGTTGTAGATGTCACTAACGCAAACAGGCAAATTATAGCTCTGCAAAGTACTATTGGGAAGTACAAGGCGGATGCATTTAAAGAAAGACTTTTGGATATCAACGGGGTTTTAAAAGTTGATGTCTATAAAGAAAAAGTAGCAAGTGAAAGCATTGATAGTTTTCCGCTTGGAGATTATGACTATGTGGTAGATGCGATTGACGATGTTCCGGCGAAGATTATGCTTATCAAAAAGGCAAAGTCTTTAGGCGTACCAGTGATATCTGCTATGGGGGCAGGTAACAAGTCAAATCCGTCAAAGTTTAAAGTAAGTGATGTAAGCAAAACTCATACTTGCCCACTTGCAAAGAGAATAAGAAAAGAACTTGGAATTAGCGGGATAAAAGACGTTAAAGTGGTGTTTTCTGATGAAGTACCAGAACGTTTTACCGAAAACGTCGGTCCGCCAGCGAGTATAGCTTTCGTTCCTGCTGCGGCAGGGCTTATGATTGCTGCTGAAGTAGTTCACGATTTACTTTTGTAAATTATTTTTTAAATAGGGGAGAGGGGTGAAAAATGGAAAACAAATACATTCCAATAGTGAACAGGGAAGAAGCGTGTAAAGTCTATATCGATGATGTTTTGATGCTTGAGCAAGACCTAAGAAAAACATTTATCCATACGGAAGGCGAGAAGTTTTGGCGATATGGCAAAATAGAAGAGCTTGCAGGGTTTTTGGATAGTAGGTTTTTCAAGTGTCACAAGAGTTATATCATTAACATGGATCAGGTCGTCAAGATGAAAGACCAGACTATTTTCTTTAAGAACGGTGAAACGATTATGATTGGTCGAGATAAGTTTAAAGCCGCAAAGCAAAATTTTGCAGGGCGGATGGCAAACGAAACTAGAACGTGGCGATAATTACACGAATTTAAGAGAAAATTACACGAATTCAAGAAAAAAATACTTGCAATTAAAGCAGTTATATAATATACTATTCAGTGGCTTTGGCGATAGCTTTAGCCACTAAAAAATTCACACATCGTATGTGGTGAGAAGGGTGCCTTAGGGTTTTTTCACAGAAAATACGGTGGAGGTAAGAAACCATAGGAGGAAAAAATGGCAGTTATATCAATGAAACAATTATTAGAAGCAGGTGTTCATTTTGGACATCAAACAAGAAGATGGAATCCAAAGATGGCTCCTTATATCTTCACTGAAAGAAACGGGATTTATATCATCGATCTTCAGAAAACAGTTAAGAAAATTGACGAAGCTTACAAATTCATGAAAGAGGTAGCTGACACAGGCAGACCGATTTTATTTGTAGGAACAAAGAAGCAAGCAAAAGCTGCAATCGTTGACGAAGCTAGAAGATGTGGCATGTTCTATGTTAACGAAAGATGGCTTGGTGGAATGCTTACAAATTACAAAACTATCTCCGGCAGAATCAAAAGACTTTACGAAATCAGAGAGATGGAAGTTGACGGTACTTTCGAGAAATTATCAAAGAAAGAAGTTATTAAACTTAGACTTGAGCTTGAAAGACTTGAAAAATTCTTAGGCGGTATCAAGGAAATGAAAGGAATGCCAGGTGCACTTTTCGTCGTTGACCCTAAGAAAGAAAGAATTGCAATCAAAGAAGCAAGAATATTGGGAATACCTATAATCGGTATTGTAGATACAAACTGCGACCCTGATGATGTGGATTATGTTATCCCTGCAAATGACGATGCTATAAGAGCGGTAAAACTAATTGCAGGAAGAATGGCAGATGCTATCATTGAAGCTAACCAAGGCGAAAGCTTTGACGACAGCGAGGGAAGTGAAGAAGTGGTAGAGCCTGTAGCAGAAGTTACTGAAGAAGCAGGCGAATAATTTTAGGAGGTAAGCATTAATGGCTATTACAGCGGCACAAGTAAAAGACTTGCGTGAAATGACAGGCGCAGGCATGATGGATTGTAAAAACGTACTCGTCGAAGCAGGCGGGGATATGGATAAAGCAGTAGAACTTTTAAGAGAAAAAGGTCTAGCTAAAGCAGCAAAAAAAGCTGGCAGAATCGCAGCACAAGGACTTGTAAGAGTAAACTTTGGAGCTGACAATAAAACAGCTTCTATCATCGAAGTTAACTCAGAAACAGACTTCGTTGCAAAGAACGAGGAATTCCTAGAATTCGTAGGAAAGTTAGCTGACATCGCTCTTGAAAAAGACATTGCTGACATGGATGCTTTCATGGCAACTCCTTACGCAGATGAAGGTTCGGTTCAAGACGTTCTTGGAAACAAGATTGCAAGAATCGGCGAAAACATGAACGTTAGAAGATTTGAGAGATTTGCAGAAGCTGGGTGCGTATATGCAGGATATACTCATGGTGCGGGAACTATCGGCGTTGTAGTAGGGTTCAAAACTGATGCAGCGGCTGCTGATATCGCAACAATGGGTAAAGACGTTGCAATGCAAATCGCTTCTATGAATCCTAAGTTCATAAGAGAAGACCAAGTAGATGCAGATTACATCGAAAGCGAAAGAAAAATCCTAACACAACAAGCTCTAAACGAAGGTAAAGCACCTGAGATGGTAGACAAGATTGTAACAGGTAAGATTAAAAAAGAAATCAAAGAAGTTTGCCTTATCGAGCAAAAGTTCGTAAAAGACGGTGAGCTTACAGTAAAGCAGTATGTAGATGGCGTTGCTAAGGAACTTGGCAAATCAATCGAAATCGCATCAATGATTCGTTACGAAGTTGGCGAAGGCATCGAAAAAGAAGAAGTAGATTTTGCTGAAGAAGTTGCAAGACAAATCAGTGGCTAATACTTAGAACAAATACAATCAAAATGAGATTGCGGGTCACGCCTGCAATGACTAGACAAAATTCAAGCCGGTGGAGGTAGTTCCATCGGCTTTTTGTGTGGTTTTAAAATAAGCTGTAGATAAAATACAAGTCATTTGATATAATTACCCAAGAATAACCAGAGCGTGTTTATGGAACAATCAAATTATAGTGTTCAAAGGGCAGAAAAATGGAAAAATTACGATTTAACTCACTTACAATTAAGATAATAGCAATGATAAGTATGGTGACGGAGCATACATTGCGAGCTTTAGTGACGATTAATAAAGCGAGTTTTGCATCTGTATTGGCATACTCGCGTGTTCAGACAGTAGCATTTTTTGTGTTGCCAGTTGTAAGGAGTATTACTTTCCCTTTGATTGTATTCTCCATTATTGAAGATCTTACGCATACGCCAAAGAAAAACTATCCACTATGGCTGGGTATATTTACTTTAATTGCACAAATTCCATTCACAATGCTTTTTGGAGATGCATTGCTGGCTGGACAAAGATTCTTATTAAACGGAATGTTTGCTTCGCTTTTAGGAAGCTTAATGTTGCTTCTTTATGTAAGACTATACCTTAGTGACGCAAGCAATGAGAAAAAAGCGAAATTTTGGTGTATTTTTATATCGCTTTTAATTATAATCGTTATAGGTGCTCTTATCTCTGGCATTTATATTGAATACGGCATTTCGATTTTTGCTCTCGTATATATGTTCTATTTTGTAAGAAATGAAAAAGCAAGACGAATTGTGCCGATAGCGATTTGGGGTTATTTCATATTTCGTGCGTCAGAGCATCTTTCAATACAAGAATACTCTCTGACTTCAGCGGGCTTAATTATAGCGGCTTTAATCTTACTCATTTACAATGGCGAGTGGAGTGAAAAAACAAAATATTTACTGAACGGTTTTTATCCAGTACAGTTAATAGTTATAGCAGTGGTGATAAATGTAATGTTTTAATCAGATAAAATTTAAGTCGCTGGATATGTACCATCGGCTTTTTTAGTGTTTTGGTCTTTGAGAAATGCTTCTTCATTGCGGCGATACTCCAGGCGTAAATTCAAAAATTATTGCAAACCCCATTTCGTTACCCATCCAATCGGATTGGTTATCAGCTAATAAAAAATATCGTCTTTCATTGTAATCATCAAGGAAAGAAAATCCTCTTTGTGGATTTGTTCCAAAATGACCCCAATTTACAACAAAAGGGCGGTCGGCTGTTATATCGCCAGGAGCATAAAGTTCACTTCGCATATAATAATACCATGGTGTGCCCCAATAAGAACCAAGATGAAACCATCTAAAATCACGAAGCGTAATATTAGGGACGATTGAAATGCTTGGATTACCACCGAAAAAGCTACTCGGATCAACAAAACGAACATATGAGGAATATCTGCGAAGCCTTTCTTCAGTTAGTCTCGCAACGCCAATTGAAAAGCCATCAAATCGATTTTGGCTGTAAGAACCGATTACAACTTGCCCGTCAAACACTTGTATTTCAAACGGTTCAGAGCTGAGCATTCCAAGTTGAGAAATCATATTCCCAGTCACAAAGACTATATCATCAACAATCCTTGGTGCTATTTGATTAGGCATAGTAAAGCTCGTTTCGATTTGGTATAATGAGGAATCACCAACTTGGATTATGAAGTCATTATCAATAACAATTTTTTGTTCTTGCTCATACCACACAAAATCAAGTCCAAGTGCTTCTACAATTGCAAGAAGCGGAATCATAATCTCTGAATAATTCATTAGTACAAGGACTGCATCTTCATTGTAATATCCAACAAATCGAAAACCGTCACCTATATGCATAGACCTTACCAGCGGTGCATCGATTATAACACCGTTCACGACAATTTCGCCAGTAGGCTCAAAACCTGCAATTTTCGAATAAACATTTTCCCGTTGATATGGTTCAATATAATGTGTTGTTCTTCCGAAATGTGTTGTAGTTTCAACTGAAATTGCAGATTCAAAATATCTTGCCACGACATCATCCATATGAGAATAATTTGCAAGAGCATCATCAACTTCATAAATAATGTCAGTTTCGTAATTTTCAACGTAGCTATCGACTATTGTTTCGACGCAACCAGAAAAAACAACGAACATAAATAAGTATAGTGCTATGTAAATTGATTTCTTCATGAATCTAGCGCTTTCCACGCTTGCTAGGTGGGTCTTGGCGGAAAAACGGTGGATATTTATCGACTTTATCTTTTAAAAATTTAGCTAACAGTGTGGCACTTGTAAATGGTAAAAGACCCCATTCGATGTCTTCTTCGACAAACGTGTGCAAAGTTGTTTCATCACAAAAGTCTTGCCAGTGTTCTAAAATAGATGCCATACCCGCTTCGGTCAGTATAGGACTGCCTATATCATCTGTTGTAAAATCACTGCTACTTACCTTGCCTTCGTTGATAAGCTCTATGATAAATCTGTCAGCAAAAGCAGCTTTAAATTCTTCGAGAAGGTCTAGGACAAGAGATTTTCGGTCTGGCTTATCAATATGAAAAAATCCCTTATATGGGTCAAGTCCTAAAGCGTGTACTGCTGCTTCACATTTTTCTTGCACAAGTCCATACGCAAGTGATAACAAGATATTTACTGGATTCATCGGAAGTTTAGTTGAGCGTCCTTTAAACCAGAAAAAATCCTTTTCGCGTAAGATAAGGTCACCAAAAGTAGCGTATGTTTCTGCTGACGCACGTTTTCTAAAATCATAAAGAGGTTCCATTGACTTAACTTTCATCGTTTCATCAAGCATATCTTTTAATATCTTTTGCGTCTTCTTAATGTAACTTAAATCAATCTGGTCTTGATATTGGTAATGTATTCTTCCTATGAGCCATCTCGAATTAAAGATTTTCGCTCCAATGATGTGGCGTGCAATCATAAGTTGTGCTTGTGTACCGTCTGCTAGATAATGCTGCTTTTGAATTAGCCTAAGACCATCATCACTTTCGCCAGATGTAATGTTGGACATAAGTTGTCCGTCAGGATGGAAGATGCTGATTCGCACATTATGCTCTGCACAAACATTCATGAGCTTAGGGCGTATCGAGTGATAGCCAAAATAATAAATTGCCTCAAGTCCTTCGATAGGCTCACGCCAAACTTCCTCATCATCAAAAGAGATTACGATATGCTCGTCGTCAACTTTCATGACCTCGGGTGCAGCTACATATAGTGTATCAAGTATCTTCTTCATTAATTTACTCCTTTTGTAATTTCCATTAGAATTTCTGTTTTGTTCATTAGATTTGCTTCAACCACTTTATAAAATGGCATAATATCTTCATTTTTCAAATATTCAGTGATGCTCATATTGTATTCCCTTTGGCTAATATTTAGCTCAAAAGCATGATACCCATTTTCCATGAGATAATAGCACATAGCAGCTCTTGCGACAGCCTCCGAACAAGAATCAAAAGGATAGACCTCGATAATCTTGTGGTGAAGGCAAGCGGCTTTTAATATCGGATTTGTATCCATATCATCCGAATAAAACCAGTTCATCAAAAATTCCATTTGCTCATCAATCTCTTGTGGATGTGGAGGGTTGTAATTAAAAGCATCAATTACAAGATTTGATTTTCTGTAAGAAATATCTTCTGTGTCCATCAACTTTTTTGCAAAAGTAAAAAGCATTTTTTTGTTCAGAGAAAACGACATTTCAAGCATATTAGCGGCACTATTATATAAATGGCGATGCCTTTCGATAAGTGCGTGATCATTTAAACTTATATCATGGATAAATCCGCCTTTAAGCACATACTCCACTTGGCTTCTTGTAAATGCACTGCCAGCCAGTTTCATAGAACAATATATCCAGTCTAGTGCATCTAGCTCATTTATATGGCCTTGAATCTCATTTGTGTAAGGCTTTCGGCTATCTAATATCAATTGCTTTTTCTTAATTTCCCTAAACATAACGAACCTCGATTCATCTTCATACTAACTTCTTGCAAAAACATGCTCGCACAGTCTTTTTTCCATTTTACGACAAAGTTTGATACTGTGCAAGTGCGAAATTATATGTTATGATTAATAAGATGAATTTGAACGAAAAGTTCAGTCGACGACTGAACTTTTATGAACATGTGAAATTCACGCAATACGAAATTTCAAGCGAGCAGGAGGACTTTAATGCCAAAGGACATCAAAAATTTTCGGAACGGACTTGTCTACGGAATAACTCTAATAGTTCCCGGAGTCAGTGCGACGATTTTTGCGATTATGCTTGGGTTTTATGACGAATTACTCCACACGATGAACCACTTTCGTGAAGATTATCGCAAGAACATAAGATATTTTGCTGTGTTTTTGCTTGGAATCATCACAGGTGCGGTGCTATTTAGCTCGGTAATCGTGTTTCTTTTATATAATTTTTCGCTTCCTTCGATGGCTCTTTTCCTAGGTCTATTGCTTGGGATAGTTCCATTTATTTATTCAAAGGCGGCGGCAGGAGAAAAAATTATTGCAAAAAAGGAAACCGCACTTGCAGTACTTGCCTTCATAATGCTGTTTTTACTAGCACAGATGAATGCAGCAGAAGTAAGTTCGACGTATGTGGTGGGAAGTATAAGCACTGCGTTAATCATATATATTTTTATCGCAGGAATCATAAATGGTGCGACTTTAGTCATCCCAGGGCTTAGCGGAGCGTTTATCCTTTTAATCATGGGGCTTTATCCGCTAATAATTTCGGCAGTCGCCGCTATTGGAAACTTCATCATAGATGCAAGCAGTGTTTCGTTATTTTACGATATTATCATAATTTTATTGCCTTTTGGAATCGGAGCACTTATTGGCTGCCTTGGCATGGCAAGAATAATGGAAAAAATGCTTAGAGATTACAATAAATCTGTTCATGCAGTAATTTTAGGATTTCTCATAGGCTCTGTTGTCGTCTTGCCGATGGACCCTGTAGTTTTCCAAAGTGGAACAGAATTACCGATGGTAATAGGCGGTATAATCATGCTCTGCATTGGTTTTGCAGCATCGTATCTCCTAAAGAAAAAAATGTAGAGAGGAAGTTACAGTTTGAAAATTATAGAAAATTGTAATATGAGCGAATACTCATCTTTCAAAGCGGGTGGCAATGCAGACGTTTTGCTTATTCCTGAAAATTTAATAGAACTAAAAGAAGCTCTTGCGAAATTATCAAAGTTCAGCTCCCCTTATTTTGTGATGGGAAATGGGTCGAATATTCTCATTACGGACAAAGGCTATAGAGGAACAATCGTTAAAATCGGCGAATCTTTTGCAAGAGTAAAAATAGAAGGAGATGAAGTCACCGCAGGTGCAGGAACTCTCATGTCGTCTGTTTCAAATGAAGCAATGAAAGCAGGGCTTAGTGGACTGGAATTCGCATCAGGCATACCAGGGAGCTTGGGCGGGGCTGTTTTTATGAACGCAGGTGCATACGAAGGCGAAATCAAAAACGTCGTAAAAAAGGTAAATATGGTTACAGCAGACGGAGCTAAAGAATTCACGATGAGCGGGCAGGAGATGGAATTTTCGTATAGGCATAGCAGATTGCATGATACTAAGGACATAGTGACAAGTGTAGTTCTAAAGCTCTCTTA
>Ga0123355_10010147_pt1 | contig 14397 bp, 12 predicted proteins | sample TergutEmb28metaG_3_FD_89872 | JGI IMG/M metagenome (GOLD analysis project Ga0123355, IMG submission 89872) | Embiratermes neotenicus P1 segment gut microbial communities from Petit-Saut dam, French Guiana - Emb289 P1 | ecosystem: Host-associated > Arthropoda: Insects > Digestive system > Gut ...
ACACACACACATATACACACACAAAACACACACAGAAACACCCACACACACACAAACACACACACACACCCCCACACCCCCCCCCACACACACACACACACACACACACACACACACACAAACACACACACACCCACACACACACACACACATATACACACACAAAACACACACAGAAACACCCACACACACACAAACACACACACACACCCCCACACCCCCCCACACACACACACACACAAACACACACACACACACACAAACACACACACACACACAAACACACACACAAACGTAATTCCGTAGTGCCTAAGATTTCTGGCGCCTTAATTCTGTTGCTTTATCTGAATATTATCCATAAAGTTCCGTTATAACATCATAGGAATTCTTCGTACCTTTGCAGCAGATTTAGAGTTTATCAAAATCGAGATGTCATAAGGGGGGAAATTTGCAATAGATGTTTTTAAACGCTGACACTCGATGTTTTAAATGCATTGAGATAGCTGATTGACGTTCAACTGTTTCTTCAGAATAATCTCGTTCCACAGAGAGGAAACTCTGTAGGTTACAAATTTTCTGATTGTGCCTCGTCGCATACTCCACAGAGCACACCATTTCAGTTGTGAATATCTGCATGGTGACAGATTTTAAACGTATGTAAGCCTTGATGTAAAATTTCTCTTAAAATGGTCTGATTTTTTGTATGTCAACAGATTTTAGGAAATATATCAATTACGAAATTTCAGGAAAATCCTGACTGTGGGATATTTTCTGTTCATATAGAAGGACAGACGGACAGACAAGACATAGTTGCAGTTGCTTTTCGTAGCTGTTTTGCCAACAAGCTTAGAGAGGACGTGAAGATAAAATGACACATTGCCATGTGACGAAAATGACGAGAGGTGACTTGAAGAATACGGAAAGGAGGTTTGCTTTAAAGTAAAAAAAAAAATGAGGGATGATTATGACAGAAATTGTTTGGGAAGTGTGAGACAGGGAAGAGAGGTAAAAAAACTTCCGTCAAAAGCTGAAACTGTGCTGTGCTGTGCTCAGCAACGAATGCAGATCACGTGTAGCGGAGGGAAGGTGCGAGCTTTAACTCAGGCAACACGATGAGGTCACGGCTTCGAATATATGCCCGTAATATGGATGTTCGGTGTTCTGCTCTGGTACGCTGCTATGTGTCTCATCCAGACTATCGTAACTTTTGTCTGAATATGGATTGAACAAATTGTTTACGCCATAGGAATTCCTCATCTAAGTCAGATTTGTATGCTAGATACGATTTTGTTTATTAAGATGTTTATATATTTATATCACTATCTGATGCTACGTTCTGGACGGCCTGGGGATCGAATCCCGGTGGAGGCGAGATTTTCCGCATCTGTCCAAAACGGATCTGAGGTCCACCCAGCCTTCTGTAGAATGGGTACCGTGTCTTTCCCGGCAGTAAAGCGGCCGGAGCGTGGCGTTGACCACCCACCCCATCTAGCGCCGAGGTTAAAGAAACAATATAGCTATACCTCTACTCCCCCTCTGGGCCTTTGTGGCCCGTTATATGGTGAACTTTAAATTTTTACCTTTACGTCACTACCAGAGGACACATCAAGTTGAAAGCTGCAATTTGGTTACGAAAGTGAGATCTACGCTCTTCTGCGCTACTATGCAGCGTATAGTGGTAATTTATTACCGACGTTTCGGAACGACCTATCGGTTCCGTCTTCAAGGGTCAAGAATCTTTGACCCTTGAAGATAGATTGTTACGGAACGTCGATAAGGAATTACCTCTATATGTTGCGGAATAGCCCAGAAGAGCGTAGATCTCATCTACTTCGCGGCGGGAGCCTGCAGTCACACACTGTTACAAAAGTGTTTCCCAGGTGATTTTTCTGGGCGCCCAGGAGTTCCGCGAAGTAACAATAATAACGGTTCCAGAAATAAAATCGATTACAAGACAAAATTTATTATTATTACTTTTTTCAACTTTTGTTTGGTGACACAAACTTGGTAGAACCCGATAAAGTTGCAGAGGGCACTAAAAACCATTTCAGTTTCTTGATACCAGTACTCGCCCTGGGTTTGGTCTACCCCACTAAACTTCCTTAACGCCTTTTACTTTGGTTGCGTCTTTCTTTTTATTTCACTGGTCCTGATATAAGCAAAGCCATGAGGCTACAAAACATTGCGTAAGTCTGCCAGACTTGATATTCTTCCAGGTTTCATGATTAATTATTTTATTGATAATACTGTTTTTGCATTTGTTGTTTTGTTTTGAATAGACGCATCATGAAATATTCGTCTCCATGAAAGACATTGCTTTTAGAATCCTTATTTAGGTTACGCGTCATAAAAACACGCGAAGTTTAGTTGAAATTCATATATCCAGTGAATATAACGTGTAAAGACTTGGAAAATTCTGCGATATGCAGGGGCTGGAACGTACTTTTAGCGAGGGTGGTGTTCCAAGTCAAACGAGCCGACAGGAGGTGACAAGCAGTAGTTTCAGTTAAATAATATCTCTCTGTCTAAGAGGTCATTAGCTTTTCTTTCCGCGTCTTTCTCGCGTAATTCCAAGTTCACAGACACTCCATTAATGGATACTGAACTGAATGCACCATGAAGGGTAAATAACTATCGTATAAACCAAAATGTAATATAGTGAAAATTGGAGTGACAGCCTGGGAGACTGTGCAACTTTGTCGCTAAACAGACATAGATACCAAAGGAGCACCTTATAAATCCAAATTATATTGTTATGCCGCCGCCAGCTTCGATACAATTAAGCTGTTAAGTAAAATTTATTTAGGGTGGGAGATTTCGGGGCCGTGCTTTTTGTTTGCAGAACTTCTTGTTTTAAAATAACCCGTCTTGAGAAAGTAATGCGAAGGAGCTGCACGGTAATAAGGCGGAGGAGGGCTTTAAGAAATCTCACTGATCCCAGCCCGCATCATCACTCTTGCAGACACTTAGTGTTTATCGCTTACTGAGTCTTGTATTTTAGCAACCACTTAACTTTAAAAGCCACAACAAAGGATGTTGCGGCATTACTCGGGAATGTTACAACGGCAACTTACATTAAGATCTGTCCCAAACCATTCCTTTTCACACTGGGAATCTTTGTATTTCAGAAATTTCTGTCAATTTATTCTCTGTAGTTCGTGTTTTCAGGTTATTTTCACGCCTCCATTACTTTTTAGTGAAATCGTATCAGGGTCTCAAATCTACTTTAGGTTGTTTATTGTTATTTTGAGACACAATCTGCTAGAAATATAAAGCGCTATCGATTTTAAACTTTGTAAAAGAATATGCAGTCATTTTAGTGATAAAGCTACGAGTTGGATCACAAAAGAATCGTCGGTCGATTTCTAGCGGCAAAAGATGGGCGACCAGTAACTGTCAAGCTTTTGTTCCCCTGGATTAGAGCGGAGAGGACGTGAAGCTGAACACTCAACCGATCCAGTGTCAACATTAAAGATACATGCAGAGGGACTGTAGCTTTGCATACAACGGGACAATAGAAATGAACTGAGTGGAATTACAGAAAGTAATAAAAACGGGAGTTTTTTATTTACGCCTATGTTCTTTTGACAGTAATTTTAGTGGTGTGAGTCGGGAAATTATGATTCCCTGGACACGCGGCTCAAGTAACTTATGTTAGAAACAAGAAATGTGTAAGGAATTCGGTTTGTGTCATCATGAAGATAGATGAAGACTTACAAATTTTGCACTGCGCTGAATTAAACATCAAGGTATGAAGCCATAGGAGGGGGGAGGGGGGAGGCGAAGTTGTTGCTTTACGCCTTCTTAACCTCGGCACTAGACGGAAGTACATGAAAAGCGCCACAGTTCTGCAAATTTTTCGTCGGCGAAAGAGTCACCGATTCCCATTGAATAGGAGATCGGGTGGGTTTTAAAGCAGTTCTGTTGCTTTGGAGAAGAAAATCACTGTTGCTCTTCTGCCGTACAAACCGTAACCTAGTCACTGCACTACGTCACCCAGGCTTATCACAATATGACGTTTATGCACAGTAGTTTCAGACAGTTCCTGGAAACACTTTATTTCTGAGAAGTATAAAATATTATAATTATTTAACTTACATTTCCTTCAGAATAGTCCCCTTATGCATCCATATACTTCTGCCAGCGACTGTAATGATGTTTGAAACATTCTTGAAAGCCGCTTTGTGAAAACTTTTCAGCTTCTCCGTCGCATTCTTCATAATATCTCCCTTCAGTGCTGCTTTCTGTCCACAGAACGGGTACAAATTAGCTGGATGCAGGTCAGGAGATTATTATGTTACTTCGGGTTTGTCACATTGTTCTTTGATGAGAAATCCTTTACCACAACCAACCGGTGTGCTGGGGCTTTTTCGTCAAGGAGAAATCAACTGTTGTTTCTCCATTTTTGGGGACGTTTCTTTTTGACCACATTGCTAAGGCGACGAAGGATGTTAATGTACATTTCTTCATTCACAGTAGCAATTCCTATACATTACACCAGAGAGTTTCGGGAAATTCTGGAAGGCACTACTGATTAACCTTTTGGCGCCGAAATTATTTTTTAAATTTTAGCACACCTGTATATAAGATGTGAATAAAACAGGAACCAAATACGTTAGAATTATGAAACACACTTCATTTTGAAGAGAAAAAACGGACAGTATATACCATGCTTAAAATATTCAGTACCTATATTTGTTGAATAAATATATAAAATTCAACGTTTAGAGGTTAGCGTTGAGGTACGACCACTATAGCGGTCTTTAGGCGTCAAAGGGTTAAAGGGATTCTAACCGACACAGCATGTTCTTTGATTCCTGCATTGCAAGGAAACCATAATACGATATCAAAAGCTCGATTTATCCACCGTATTTTAAAGAATGTGAATGGAATGGTATTTCCTTTCTGGAAGAAGCTGCTGAAGAACTGCAGGACCGCGTGTTTCGATGAAACACCGCTGGAGATGCAAAACATTGTATGTGTTCTCAACGTACACACCTGCTGTAACTGCCCTAAGGTAATACTACAGATAAATATTGAGGGGTGGGGTTCGGAGTTTCTAGGCCTTAGTCAAAGGCCCTACGGCCTTCTTTCCAGTGCTCAGGAAATTTAATATCCAACCAATTTCCTTACTATGTGCCTTAATGCGCCGGAACGCTGTCTTGCAGGAACCTTATTGGATCGTCTTGCGGATTCACGAAACTGGGGAACGCTGCTTATAGCATCTCCAGGAAGTTTTCTTCCGTGACTGAATCATTGAATAAGTGGCCTAAGACGCGGTCTTTTCAGATTTGACAGAACATCGTCAAATTCTTGAAATATTGCCTATTGCAAGGATCAGAACTTTGTGAGATTTTCTGGCAGCAGTGCCGCGTGTTACGCCGTCGTGAAGTTTCATTTCCCTACACAAATAATCTTGTCGTCTACCCCGAAAAAACAATAGAAACAAGGTCTGAATGTTGCTGGTACTGATTCACTGCCCATTCACAAATTTGTTACCTTCTGTTCGGGGGTTTTTTTTTTACTGCAGCAAATTCAGTGTGTACGGGTGTCACTTTTGTATTTCAAAAATTGCAGAATTCTGTGGTTGTTGATTGAATCTCAGTAGACATCAAACGAAGTGATTTTCGTAGGCTGGGGTCAGTCTGGACGGAACATTACAACATGTAGATTGGTCGGCGTAGCGTTGTGGAGGCTTCCTTTGTTCTTTTTCCCCTGTTCTTGGTCATCAGTCTCCTGATGGAGTTCTGTGTAATGGGCAAACTGTTGGTGTGTAGTCTAGAGAATTCTTCTGCAACTTCCTTCTGACCTCGGCTGTCAACATGCCCGATATTCTAAATAATTTTCTCCATATTCAGCCTCCACAAGTGCATCCTAGAGTAAAGTGCAATACAAGAGAAAGTATACTCCTAGCTGCAATAAACTTCACATGTTAACCTACGGCACGGGACATACGGAACGTTCTGTACATTGCTCCGAGGGTAACTGAAGTGAAGTTTTAGGGTTCGTGTCACTGGCATGTACAGTTTTACCTGTATCGGGTCTCGAACTCTGTTGCAATGTGACTTGTTGCGAATTATTAAGTATGAGGAAATTCGCTGTAGCGACCCTCTTTGTATCTTCACCTTGCTGCAGTCAATAAACGGCGCACCTACCGACAGAACTAATAACTCCTTTTTAAGACAGCAAAGTATTCGTTGGTTTTTTCATTTCCAGCCGAATCAGAGAATGTAATAAAATTCAAATTGAATGATTTATTTCAATGTTTCAAACCCTTTTTCCCCTACATTTTACCCGCCGCCACACACAAAGAATTAATGCTTACCAACAGGCGTTGAAGATATTAAAAATATACGTTCTTATACATTCTAACGATGTAACGCTTTGTACAGTTAAAGTTAAATATGAGACTGTAATACTAGAGTATTTAGGTAAAGTAATTAATGACAACGGTAGAAGCATCAGCTAGTTTTGATGAAGACAGCTATCGGATTTTAGGTGTAATAGTAATGATGGAGAGAATGTACTCTGATTCCAGCTACAGGTAATTTCCCTTGCCTTGATTTCGTGGCAGAAAAACTTCTTCCCACAAGTGTGTTACATTAAAGATAACAGAGTTGGCACTACACTTCGCCCAAGGGACTAATCCTTGCCGACTTCACACCAGAATCCCTTCCGAAGTCACCTGAATCCGGCGGTGGTCATTGTATCATTATATCATAGTACCATATCATATAATATTTTGTCACGTTACAAATTGAAGGTTACGTAAGCGGATAAAATAATCTCGCCGCTGTCACCATTTTGTCATACAGCGGGGTGAAATCATCCGGGAGGTCACCCCGCTAGAAGGGTAGCTGCCACCAACCCACAATTTAGAAAGGGATCAGGTCGTGTGAGATCGGCCTGACCTATAATGATTCCGAGCCGTGACAGGCACTCTCGTAATGCCTAGGGTTCGCGGGGGGAGAAATCAGGAAGAAGTAGTCTTAATAATATTAATCAAAATCATTAAAATGCCATTATGCTTGTTACACCAACGGGGATGTTGCACATAAAGTTTATACTGTCTCTTGTTAGATCACTTAAACTGTCTCGAATGTCATTCGTGACTTAGCCTTAAAAGGACAGCCTTGATACTAATGACGACATTATTCACTCAATGCCATCACCTGAGCCTTCTGTCAAGGAAAGGAAGTATGCCAGCAATTGCTCCTACATATTCCGCAAGCCTTGTTATTTTCATTTTCGTTAAGGGTATCTAGCAACATAGGAAGCGCTGCCAAATTTCCTGCTTTCACTCATTTTTGGCATTGAGACAATTTTATATGACAGCCTCATTTTTCTTCCATTGAAAAGTGTTATTTCTGTCTAAAAGGTAAATTAAGTCGTTTTACTATATATATATATATATATATATATATATATATATATCAGGAAAAGCCAGGCGTCCTCTTTCATGGGCGATGATAGTGAAGACACATTCTTCAGAAATAGATGACATACGTACATGTCGCAGTTCAAAGAGCCGTTTCGATACGTACAATTCCACTGGAAAGCCATCAAATTTCACTAAGAGGGAGAATGGCTGCATGTTCAGAACCCTCTTATGAACAGAGTTGACAAAACAATATAGTATTCAGCCATCGGTTTTCGATAAAAGTGTTCCTTTGAATGCTCCGGCGAGAGTTCAATGTAATAACAGGATCACCTTCTCTGAAGCAAGAGCTTGCCTGTGCATGGCAAAGTGATTGAAAGTAACTGAATTGTTTGCAGTTTTCATCAGTGAAACCAAGCCTGATCGCATACCTGTGATCTGTATGTGCAGCTTCATACCATTGTTCATTCAAAAATTGTTTTTACACAACAAATTTCTCTTCTATTTCAATTTCCCTTTAGGAACTTACAATTTTCACTTCATCTGCAACCACCCAAACGCTGCCAATTAAATTTCATTAAGTTATTTCATCCAACTGCACCATTCTTTCCACAAATTGACCAGTAACATCTATTGTCATTTCTAAAAGCATCTTTGCACCACTGCTAGAAAAACGTACTGCTGTAATTTGCGACACAACGTTGTCGTTAAACTTAATTGATGCAGTTTCTATTGTAGATGGCAGCACAATCTCCTTAACAAATGTGCGTGATGTTTCACATTTCGTCACACACACGCAGAGAATCAGCATAAGATAACTGAACATGTGTCAGCGAGACATTCACGTTTTTTATGTGTTTCCTGCTGTAGTGATAAATGTTCCCCTGCTTACTGCGGTCTCCATTCTGTGTCATTTTGGGTTATTACTTTCTTTATTTTTCTCACAAATTATTTACTTATTTCATGCTCACCGTTTCCATTCTTACCCTCAAAACATTGAAACCACATATTTTATGTTGGTGATTCTGCAAGGGTGTATAACTTGTTTTGCTTCAGTAGTAACCATAGTTGCAGATAAAATTTTTGAAAGGAGAAGGATAATCAGGATGTTTTAACACCCTCAGGTCTTCTGGCCTGACAGCTGTTTGACGTTTTTAAACACGTTAAAATATTCAATCCACAGTAACAATAGACGGCAGAAAACAACCCCATTTATATTCTGATAACAAAATATTATTTTGTTGCAACCATTATATTTTCTTTCCGTTTCGGAATTCTAGAACAGTTTAATAAAACAATTAATATCTTTGAAATGTATTTATGAAAACCCCAGAAATTTCGGCGTAACACCAAACTACAACAACCCCCCTCCATCGCACGTCATAAGTGGTATGTGTACCAACTTTTGATCAGCGTTGGCCTTACAAAAAATATATGAAGTATTTCTTAGGAGGTAACAAATTTTTGAATATTAAACTTTAGGCTGTATAAAGCAACGTCACTCATATCGTGAGAATGCTACGGCATTTTTTTAAAGTTGTTTCTATCGGCACGCCGGATCTTTCAAATCGACACATTTTCTTCGCTTTGCTCTGCCTCTGAGGTTGTTCCCAAGTCCGAGTTACTTCTTCATGCTTTCCATGGTGTTCGTTTGGTTTAAGTTTATCAAATTTCACCCTATGTGCTCTAAAGACTGCCAACGAATCTTACTTTTGTTTCATAGCGACGTGTTTCGGCACCAATCAGTGAATCAGGCTTCGCTGTTACTTTCTCAAAACACCAGGCTTAATTGTAACGAACCTAACGCCTTCAGTTTTACGTTTCCCTTTTCGTAATGACGAGGGGAGAAACCTGTGAACGTTCACCGAAGAAATGTTCGTTCTCGTTTAAAATAGAGTGTATCTCGCGTTTCCACATGACGCTGTCTTTGCACGTACTCATCCTCACCTCATTTATGTGAAGGTAATTTCGCCTGCTAGCACTATAGGAAACCAGGCATCAAGAACCGATTTTAGGACTCAACGTAATGTAGACTTTCTAAGGAGTGGAAACTCATTTCGACGCTAGCGCTCTCTAGACGTGCAACCCACAAAAATAATAGTCCCGAGGGTGGCGGGTTACACAAACTATAGGACTGAATATGTGCGGGTTCACACGCTAATTTGTTATGCTGGCAGTATATCCCACTGAAACCTCCCGCAGAGAATCCTATCTGTAGGAAATGTGTTACTTCTGTATATCTGACACTGAAATACTTCTAGTCGGATATATCATTTATAATCGTCATTATAAATTTGTCTTCTTCCACTCTTCCGACTACAAGGGTGCCGTTCTGCCCAGTATTAACTTCTTCCTGTTGGTTTGTCTGCATAAAATGTTCCGATAAAATCCTCTCTCCAGTCTCTTCATACTTCGGCAGTCATTTTTTACTCGGATTTTTGTGGTATGATTGATAGCTTTCTAATGCGCCCGGTCATTTTCTAACCAAGTATGTCGTTTTGTTGGTTGCCTTTCCTATTCTGACCTGCTCTAGTAAGAAGGTGTTTTGTTTTGCACAATGGCGCCACGTCGGATGAGTAGGATATACAGCCTCGAATGTAGAATAAGAAGCTGATGGTGAAAATGACATAATGAAACTGACAATAAATGATCGTCATTTTGTTATTTTTGTAAATCGCCATATATATTTTAGGATTTGAAATGAAGGAATTTACGACGTTTTTGACATTCAACTCGATTTTCAGAGCGTTTATTTAGCACTTTTTTTTAAAAGAACACTCTTTCAAAACGAGAACTTCAACGGTTGAGAAGTGATGGAAGCTGATTAATGAGAGAAACTTTCGTCTTGTGTGTTTCATGGGCTCGAGATCGTGTCCAAAGGCGAGCTTTACTATCAGCGACGTTAAATTTTCTGTCTTCATTGTCACAGGATTGTGTACGGTGACATTTGTCTGAGACCAATACGAGGAACCAAGCAGAGAGTAAACCACGACAATTCGATGTTCATAATCTGTATGCTGTTGTCACCACATTGTTTGGGTTCTGTCAATGTACTTGTAAGGGTGAAAACCGCACAAACTAAATTTTTCCTTCGTGTTGCTAATTTCATGTTGAGGTGATTCAAAAGCATGATTCCCTTAATTTTTTATTACGTTGGATTTCCGATGGCAGTTTCCAGTTCAGAGCACTGAGAAGTAACAACTGACGACATTTTCACTCCCGCTAGCCCGTAAAATGCGGGATGCTGGTTTATTGTCTTGGTTGTTGAGTAGCGCAGCACACAGTAGTCTGTACTTCACTCCATACATCGACCTGCCACGTGTTTCGACTACCGAGCCTTCTCACAGTCTCTCAAATGCACATTTCTCTGGCGTTTGTGGTCGAGTTAATGAAGCAAGATTATGTGGAAGTCCCAGTTTTGTTATACACTGAGTACGTTCTTCATTACTTATATTCAGATGTCTACGTTCTCTCCCCATTTGCGTGCAAAGAGAATAATACGTGGAGCCTGAACATGGAGTCAGCACGTTCCTCTGAAATGCTGACAACTCTCTTCCGAAGTACAAGGCGTCATATCCCGGCAAACAATTACAGATTTTCTCAATGTTATAAGTAAGATAATCAAATAAAGGAGGTTAAGGGAGTTTGTGTATTTGGCTAGGATCACAGACAAGAATTTACAAAAATTTGGACCGTAAAACCCTGTTGGAATTACTCGAGAAAAATGGGAAGATAAAATTATGAACTATGTCGGAAAGTAAATGGTGCAGATAGATATCGCTAATTTAGTGTTTTGACCAGTAGCAGTATGTGGTATTAGGCGTACGTAAAATTGAGTTTCTCCCATGCAAGACGTTGTATATCTTGTGTAATGTCACTCATAAAAAGCAATACGTCATAACCCACACAGTTCGTCAAACAGATTCCCACATTAGTAGACGGTTGAGTTACAAACATGTCAAAATGTTTTATCCGCAAACAATTGCGTTCTCTTATATGTTCTTAAAAAAAACATACCTGCCTTAGTGCTGATATATTAAGAACCTGTCGAAATATTCTGTCTCGTATAAAATCGTATATCCGTGGGTTACCACGAATTGCTGTCTATAGAGCGACATAATTTGAAATAATATACAAGTGATATACATATGTTTATGAACACATCATATTCGATTTCCTATTGTGCTTTGAATGACTCCGATGATGATTGTGCAGTAGTTTTTCAGCAGGATGCGAGGAACTGTAAATGGCGGAAGGAGGAGAACAGAATTGAAAATCAAAATCTGTGAATAAAGGATACTGTATCCCATATATTTAAAATAAACGGCTATGTTAACCTTTTAAAGACTAAACGTAAATCTGCTTTATATAAGGAAACAACCCGTACCGCTCAGTAAACGCTTTCCACCACGGTTATAAAAACCAATCGGTTCATGATGTATACAGCAAACTTCGCCGTCTGTTCTCAGATATGTACAAAACACTCAACGCAAAGCGAGCAACATGTTGAATTTTTGAATGTTAAACCTGGTGGTACGTATGGAAACCGCTAAGCTTTAAAATGTTAATGAATGTTAGCGAAAGTTTCAGCCCATTAGACGTAATATAGGACTCTGCCCCACGACGGAGTTGAGGTCTCCGCGTTGTCTAGTGACATTCTTAAAAACACAGAAGAAAATAATTGTGTCTCGCCCTGTTAGAGTTTAAAACTAAGCAAGCAGTTGTGTACTGTGATAGATGCGATGTCTGGTACACCTAGTTATAGTTTAGTTCTTCTGACAGCGTAATTTGTCATCTTAACAGAGCTGTGCAAGTATTTTCTCTCTCTTGTTTGCCAGGAAAACCTGACAAACTTTGAGTTGTTGGGACGTGTTTACTCTTACTTTATCACAGACTACATGCATTGATGCTGCGCACGTATACATTAACTTTACAAATTTTGAGTTGCTAACGCATGTGCATGCTGTTACAATATTACTACCTATAGGCCGGTGTGGTGATGTTGACCGCACATACACAAAATAAAAACGTTTGGATTGGCTGCGACATGTGCTTTCTGTTACTGTGTTACTGACTGCACTGTAATGCTGCCTGAACATACAAAATCCAAGTATCTTGAGTTGTTTGACGCGACTCGCTACGGGTTGGACGGTCCGGGGATCGAATCTCGGTGTGGGCAAGCTTTTCTGCACCCATCCAGACCAGTCATGGGGCCACCCAGCCTCCTGTACAGTGGGTACTGGGTCATTTCCGGGGGTAAAGCGATAGGGGCGTGGCTGTGACCACTGACCCCCATCTAGAACCGAGATTAAATACTGTAGAACTATACATCTACTCCCGCTATAGGCCTTCATAAACTGTTGCAAGACGAAATTTACCTTACTTTTTTACTGTGTTTATGTTTGATGCTCTCCGCATAAGTGAAAGACTGACAAAATTGAGTTGTAAAAGCAAGTGTTTATGTCAGGGGTTTCCCAAAGTACCTATAAATTAAATTTTGTATTTTCGTAAAACCCATAAATACATAATGTCAGTGGTAGCTTTTTTCCCTTTGAAATACAAGTAACAAAGAATAAAGTATGTAAAAACATTTGTAATTGTTGGCTTAAAAGCAACAGGACTTAGAAAGATTGTAAATATGAACAGGCACTTTCTCCCTACCAGATTTCGCATCCTTGTCTGCCGTATGTCGTTAGTTACCGTCTGAAAACTGAAAGCCAAATAAAACTTCTCACGCTAATATATGTAATAAAGTACAATTACCCTAATAAATGATGCGCATTTATTCAGCCTTTTTTTGTCACCAGACATGATTCCAGACGCCAAACTGAAGCTATTGTCACCCGCAGCACACAATTACGGCTGCCCATGATGATATTGCAGGCTGCAGCAAAATGAGGATGACGTGGCTGCGGCTACAATATAAAGCCATAAAGTCCGTACGCCTATCGAGCTTCACGAAAATAAGTTAACTTGTTCAAATGTAGGGCAGACAGACACAATATTCACACAGACGCAGAGCATGGTTATTTCAGAAGCCTAATTCTTTCCTTTTGCGGAAGAGAAATGGGGTCCCCCCCACCTCTCATTTATATTTAATTGTTTACACCCACACGCTGCGGACGTTGGGGAAAAGATGGAAATGGCACAGAACAGAGCACGGCTGGCGTTTTTCATAGAGAACTCAGTTATTCTCTTCGTGTGACAGATGTCGTTACTCATCACACGGCCTCGACCCATCATCCGGTAACTAATGTACAGTACATACTATCGCATCTGTTCTGAAATAAGCTAGTCTGCACTAGCTTCCTTGTGCTGTCGCAGGATGAAGGCTACGGTGGGAGGCTGAAATTACATAATAAATGGCGCAGCTCTTGCTATGTGCACCAAAAGGAAAGAGAAGAAGAAGCGGTGGAGGAATGAAGTTAGGATGGACACATGACAACGGGAAAGTAAGGCGGAGGGAAAGACGGAAGGATGTAAGACTAGGTTGGAGATAAATGAAAGGAAGAAAATGGATGCAGCTTAAAGATAACAAAGAAATGATTTTCCTTGAGAGACTATGCTTAAGTCTGGAAGGTCATGGGCATGTGGTGGGATGTTATGTCTGTTTTCGTGTATACAACAAATGAAGATAAACTGAGAACTGAAACTTTCAGCAGAGAGTACACCATTTCTTTAATTACGTAAGGTCCATGAGTCTGGGTGTATGTATGTATGTATAACGTGTAAATGACTTTTTTTAAACGAATGGCTGCTTTTCATTAAACTCAGAAGAACGGTCCACCGTTAACTTCACCTGCTTATGTTATTCAGGTTTGTTTTTAGCAGTTATGCAGCATGTAGTTATGAATGCAATCAGAATGCCGCCATAGAATTTCTTGCGCCCCTGCAGAAGTGTTTTGCAGTATTGGCAAGGAGGCAGAATGTGAACACACCTCAGTGTTTTGCAGTATTGGCAAGGAGGCAGAATGTGAACACACCTCAGTGTTTTGCAGTATTGGCAAGGAGGCAGAATG
>Ga0123355_10010148_pt1 | contig 14396 bp, 8 predicted proteins | sample TergutEmb28metaG_3_FD_89872 | JGI IMG/M metagenome (GOLD analysis project Ga0123355, IMG submission 89872) | Embiratermes neotenicus P1 segment gut microbial communities from Petit-Saut dam, French Guiana - Emb289 P1 | ecosystem: Host-associated > Arthropoda: Insects > Digestive system > Gut ...
AGTAGATAAGCATCCCAGCTGACAGCTATCGTTCTTGGACCACAAGGAAGTCCACAATTTTCAATTGCCATTATCTCCCAAACCATTCAACTTTGGATATAGGTGTTTTGGGTTATATCGGTACAGTATAACATAAGGAACACCCTCCCGAAGTCTGGTCCGTTCCTCCTGTTACACCCCGTTTATACAGGGTGTCCCAGGAGGAATGTGCCAGACTTCGGGAGGGTGTTCCTTATGTTAAAGTATACCGATATAACCCAAAACACCTATGTCCAAAGTGGAACGGTTACGGAGATAATGGCGAGAGAAAAGTGAGGTCTTCTTGCGGGTCCACGCACTGTACCTGTCGGCTGTCAATCTTCCCCCCATCGGCCTTGAGTGTAGTTTCATATGACGCTATTTCAGCTGGCGGTGGCCAGTGAACTTAACTGCATAATAAATGCGCTGTGTGCACTGCATACGCAGTTCAGTTTAAGGCTGCTTTGAGAATGGATGGCAGGTTAGTTGTACGCTGTTGCTAGAATGCCTTTTGTGTTTTCCCACGTGGAATATTGTGACATGCATTTTGTGTATGGATTTTGCGATGGAGTCAGTGTGGAACATAATGTCATGGCAGTGCATCTCACCGGAAGTGACTGTGAAGGGTCAAATGCAGTGGATGAGGCTGATCATGATGTGGAATGTCTGCAAAGAGGATGGACATGTTAGGGGAATGACAGCGAAGGGGATGGCATGTTAGGAGTGAATGTGAGGAAAATGAGGGCACTGACCATGCAGATGGAGACAGTGACACTGATTGGTAACGGTAAATATAATCTGACATGCTTCCCTTGGCAGACATGGTTTTTTTTATGGGGGTCGTCTTAGATCAGAGTCGTCTTGCATTTGGGTAAATGTGGTATATTTTTTTCATGTGGTTACATGTTTGGGATTGAATTAATCCATCATTGGGCCCCTACAAGATAAAATAGCAGGTATAATGCAGTTGTATGTCAAACATATGGTCTTTACATTTCTTTTTTGTGGGATCTCACATTACAAAATTTTCCTTACAATAAAATTGTAGTACTTAGTGATATAAAAGTATGGTTGAGTTAAAACAATTATTAAAATTGTTATCATTATGCATGTGAAATATGTAAAATGGGTAATTGGAAAGGATAGTTACAAAGTGTTAAAATTTATCAAAGTCATTGGACAGACATGCGTGAGGATAAGATGTTTTTCCTCTTATCTTTTCATGTGTAGTGTGTCAGGATGCTGAGCAGGCAAACTTCAATGCCAAGTTTGTTACCCTATTTCTTGTGTGTGTGTATATGTACACACACACACACACACACACACACAAGCTCTTAAGTCTGAAAGAGTACAATACTATTTGAGACTTAAAATTCATGTAAGAATGCAGTAACAAGAAACATTTTATGGTTTAAATAATTACTTACAAGAATCTAATTTTCTATTCAGTTGGATTTATTCAGTTTGAAACAGGTAGCCACAAGATATACAAGTATAAGTGTTTCTGAGGATTTGTAGTGTACCTTTATTGAAATTTAGCAGTTTTAATGTACCACCAGTATTTTTTGTATTTAAATAAAAAGCTGAAATTAGAAAGACGAACTGACAGTGGGGATGAATTTTATACTGTTGCCTGTACTGCTGTGTGTTGGCAAATATGAGTGGCTTTTTTTCTATTTATTTTTAACATTTTTATTTTTATTTATATTTGAACTTTCTATTCAGGCCTTGTACTGGTAGCGGTACGCATACTGCTGATTGAGAAACCATGCTTAGGCAGATACATGTTTTGTCAGTTGGTCTTCACTAGTTTGCTTTGAGTTATCTATTTTCTGTTATTAACTGAATAACTTGACAAATGTTCTTGACTTAAGATTTTTGTCCATAGGATCTGGAGGGCAAATGCCCTTGTCTTAAAGTTTACCCTTTGTATTCATCTCTGCCAACTCATCAACAATTGGATGTATTTAGGTCAACTCCACGGGGAATGAGGAAAGTTATCCTTAGTACAAACATAGCTGAGACATCAGTTACAATAAGTGGCATCAAGTATGTCATTGACAGTGGTATGGTTAAGGTCAGGTAAGTGGCTCTTACTAGGTTTCTTCAACAGGATCTGGACACTAGACAGTCCCTTGGCATGTAGCATAAAGAACACTAGCAAAATCTGAGACAAGGCTTATGGAAAAATCAGATTTGTTGAATATGTATCTGAAGAGGAAAGCAGCTAAGGTTTGACATGTTGATTCCAATTGCACATGGAGGAAATAAAAATAACTGTCCATATGTTATGAACAACTTACCAGTTGGGTCAACCTTGTTTGATTTTCTCCCATGTTGGCCTCCTTCATTAGTAAGAGACTGGAATGATACAGTGACATGACTGTGTATGTTTCCAGCTTTACTAACATAGTCAGTGTAGTGGCTAGGTTACAGGGTGGGTGGTCAGGAGTTCAAACCCTGGTAGGGGCAAGATATTTTTCTCTTTAAAATGTCCAGACTGGTTCTGGGGCCCAAGCTGCCAGAGGCTTTTTCTCCAGGGGTGGAAGTAACCAGGGCATGATGGTGACCACTCACTTCCATATAGTGCCAACATTAGGAATCAGTGGAGCATATCTCCATTCCCCCTATATACCTTCATAGTGAGTAGAGAAAACTTTACATTTCTGGGGATGTTCATGCTGTAGACACTTCTCTAATCTATTTCAATTTGTGTGTTTCAGAGTGTTTATCATTTTGGGATTTAACTGCTGTGTCGGTAATGCATTCTCGATTCGCTGATTTTTGACTGACATGATCGTTATTCAAGGGACATTAGGAGCTTTTTGATCCTAAGTAGTGTCTCACATACTCATTGGTAGTACATTAGCTCTTGTGTTAATTCATTCCATAGTAATTTTCATACAACCATGGTCTCTTATCTTAAAACCTTCAGGTGCTTTTCTCATTTTTGTATGGTCCTGTGTATTTGATGGTTTTTATTGATATTTAACAGGGAATCAAGAAGTTTTAATTTTAGAGTTTTTTAGGCTTTTTTAAATCTCATTTATTCCTCATTTAATTTAGCTAATGCAAGTGTTCTGATGTTATATCAGTATAGACACTGTTTCGTGTTTACGGTCAAAGAGTGGCTTTTTCTAATGGGCCCATTTGAGTAGGTTCTTCCCTCCTTGTTCTGCCTGAAGGTGGAGGCAGGTCCAGCCAATGAAACATTGTGCATTTCAAATCTGTGCTGATGGACAGTGCCCAGAATTTCATTCATGTCTGATGTCTGATGCTCAGTTTGCACCCTTCCCTTAGTTTGAGAGACTTAGTGTCACACCTGTACAAAACAACAGATGGCATTACAGTTTTATTTGTTTTAATCTGTATAGTTTTAGATGGCAGACGTGAAGACAAATGATTCTGAACTGGAAAGTTGCAAACATTTCTGGAATTTAATCTGTTCCTAATTTGTATGTGAATTGTTTTTGGGTTTGTTCATGTTTTTCAAAAATATTTGATCTTCTACTACATTTTTAAAGGGTTTGTTATCTATGTACTTTTTTGGGGGTGGGGGGTGGGAGGTGTGGGGGCATTGTGGTGAGAAAACATGAACATCTACACATTGTCTCAGCTTTTACATATAGGCCAGTTTCCTCACTAGTAACTAATAGGGCATTTGTGCCTTCCTTGTTGTATTTACGTGTTCATTCAGTAAACTAACTGCATTGGCATCGACTAGAATGTGATATGTCGCATTCCATTGGAATCCATTCCATTGTTATTGACCTTTGCTGATAGCACATCTGAGGCAAAGTTGAAAAGCTATGTTGATAAAGCTTGTCCTTGTTTCAGACCTTTCTGAGTAGAAAACATATCAGATACGTGGTTACCTATGTGGACTAGAAAGTCATATATATATTTATATCGTTTAATGTCCAAGCAAACCTGTAAAAGATAATGACCAATTGTAAAATCTTTTATCCCATATACATATTTTGTTATACATTATACACATTGCATTAAGTCATTACCTTCATTGCGATCTTCAGTTTACTAACCCTTACTCATTCTTACATCCTTCAACATTCCAGCATCCTTTCTTAGCTCATCTGTCTTCATAATTGCCATATTCTTTCTCAAGTTTATGGTTACTGTCATTCCTAACAACGTCCAACCACATTAATAAATATTTCTTTTCTGGGAAGGGCCACTTTTGGTTTGCAGCTTGAATGGTGTTGTTGGGCTGTTGTCAACACCATAATAGGTCTTTGGGCTTCATAAAAGTTCATGAATATCTTGACCAACTGAGCACCTGTCTTCTTCTGAAGAAGTACTTATTTTGTGGGGTTACGTAGTTCATGTATTGTAGTGTTATGTACTGTTTATTGCCAGAACCCATCATCCAGGGACTGGACTAGATGTATTAAAAGTGCAAAGGATATCGCAGGCCCAAGCATGGCAACGGACAGGAAGAGCTGGCAGAGAGTCATCTGGCTTTTGTTACCGAGTTTATACGTGGCAGGTACAATCATTGATATAAATATGAACATTAGTGTACTGCGGGTTGGCACAACTGCAATGAACGTGGCTTGTGTCTTAGTAGCTACCTGTTGAATCCCAGCTGTGGCGTTGGCTGTCATGATGGAAGTTTGTGGTCATTTTTGACAACTCTTCCTGGGAACTGCCACATCATTACCTTGAATATTGACCTTCTGACGCCTAATGACGACTATAGTGGTCGTACCGCACCACTAACCTCTAAATGTTGCATTTTATGTGTTTATTCAACAAATATAGGTACTGAATATTTTAAACATGGTATATACTCTCCGATTTTTCCTCTTCAAAATGCAGTTTGTTTCATAAATCTAACATATTTGGTTCTGTATTTTTCACATTTTATATACAGGATGTGCTAAAATTAAAAAAATAATTCCGGCGCCAAAAGGTTAATAGACACTTTCATTTCATTCAATATATTCATTCTCATTACATGCCCACTGCAGTTGATGCGCACTCTGTTAGGTAGTCCATGCATCAACCAAAAATTCTATCTCTGTTTCCAGTTTCATTCCATTTGTTTGTGCCATTTTTTTCCCCCCACCAAGAAATAATTAGCAGAGTTAAGGATCAACTTCTTTGATCGAGTCTGGATTTTAACAGTATGGCTGGGCAGCTCAAAAATGAGTTGAAGTCTGTGATGCACTATAGAAAGTGCAGCCAGTAATTGAACTTGACAAAATATGTAGATATTTAAAGATGTGATAAGGAGGTGTTAATTGACTGAAGTGTGTTCAGGTTACACTTGAAGACTTGTGCAAAGTGCAGCATGCAGATTGGGTCATTATGTAACAGAAACAGGATGTACAAGCTGCAGTTAATGGCTGTATCAGCAAGGAAGAAAATCCAGATCCAATTGGAGAAGATTCATTAACTGTATGGGGTACATAGGCACAAAAGAACAAATATGAAAATGGAGACAACATTATATACATGGATTTTTGTTCTAATCATGTTATTTTTGTCATGGTTCTTAGATAGCATGGTAGTTAGATGTGGAACAGTCTGAGCAAACATAGAAGGACTACCTTTATTCACAAAGAATGCCAGGTTGAAGAAAGGTGACCTGCCCAGAATTTGGAGTTCTTGTGATGATTAAATGTGCTTGCTTGGCATGATGCCAGAAGAGTAAACATGTTGTCTGCAGTAGGAAATACTGGGGTTGCAGAGTTGGGATTGTTCTCAAAAATATGAAAACCAGCTGCATGTCAGGCACTGTGTTAGTGAAGTAACTTGTTTTGACCTTGACTGCTTGACTTAAACATCTGACCACAACAGTGAAATAGTACCATCAGTTTTACATTTGTTAAGGAGACCAGCCTCATGGTCTAGTGGTCAGAGTCTCTGCCTACTAATCATGAGGTCCCGGGAATTTGTTAAAGAAGTGAGCGCTGAATTCCTGCATAGTTTGGAAAATAACGAAAAAATGCATGCCTAGGAAGTTCAGAATCTGCTTCTTGATCAGTTAAAGAAAAGTCACTTACTTTCACAATATGAAGATAAAAAACATGGCCCCACTTACTCTGTATGCAGGAACATGCCTTAAAACTGAGCTGAAAAGAACAAAAAAGCTGGAGGAACTGCAGGCTTAAACGAACCTTGTACTTCTGCCCACAGTACCTAGAACACTGTATGTTCTGCAAAATACTGCGCACAGAAGGTGTGTAAAGCAATCGTGCATGTGGTATGAGAGACATCTGTATATCCTGTATCCATATGTACATAGTATAGTTTTGCAGTATACAGTGGGTTTTCACTTAAGTTGTGTCATTCTTTTTAGGATGTAACTTTTTAAACTAAAGTAAAGGTAAAAATGCTAGAAGTTTACAGAAAAATACAGCATTTGTTTGTAAGCAAATCATGCACCATTGGTGAAATTTACAAATAGAAATGTGCGTCATGAAGTCTAGTACATTCTTCCAGCTAGTAAATTGAGTTTTCTAAGCTTGTGAGATAAAATTGTGGGAAGTTTAAGAAGACTATGCAGATTTGCTAATAGGATGGAAAGTTTTATGAAAAACCTGTTATTGTTATGGACAGAAATTGTACAGTAATGAGGCAGTTCCAAAGGAAGAGCAAGAAAAGTCTAAGATTTTTCTATAATATGCATTACAATGATTAGTTAAGGAGTGCATGTATATTTTCAGGAATTTGATTCAATGTTGAAAAACTCCATCCCAGAAATTCAAAGATGCAACTTGACAAGTGTTGTACTGCAGCTCCTTGCTCTTGCCATAGATACATTAACATTTAACTTCATGGATATGCCACCAAAAGAGGTAAGTTTATTGTCCTGTTATTTCAAGTTTATAAATCCAGCACAATGAGATGTCATATGTGTGTATGTTTCATCTGCAAATGGCACACAAATAGAACTGCTAATTTTTATACTCAGAAAGAAATAAAAATGACTCACACCAACAGTTAGTACAGGAAATACATGAATTGTGATGGTATGACTTGTGAATGTCTTCACACTGCAGGAAGCAACCAACAATATCTTGCTATTTCAGTAATTCTGTCATATGAAAATCAGTTTATGCATATGCATACATACACACATACATATATACATACATATATATACACATACGTACATACATACATACATACATACATACTGAATTAGTGGTTACAGGAGACAGAAGGCAGCTGTCAATGTTTTCCTGGTAACATATGTTAAAAAATTCCTTAAAAGAACTAGTGCCACCATTTGCACCAAACCTGAAAAGATGCCCAGAAGCATCTTCATTGTCTTCTGGAAAGTTCTGTACCACATCCTACTCCTCACATTATATTTCTCCTCAAGAAAAATTTGCTTCATAAGGCAGAGTTACCATTCATGTAAATAATAAACAGTTGCTGTTGTTCAGTTGGTTATATATGTGCTGTGTTTCATTGCTGGTATTACAAGCATATTGTTTGCTGCAGTGAATTGTGGGTTGAATAGACTGTTATGGGCTAATGTGTCCATGTGAATGTGAGTTAGGAATGAACTTCGACTGCAGTTGGTTTGTAATGTGGGGACTTGTAATTGAAATCATGATTTTCATTTGAAACATTTACTGACCATCAAATTAAAGACAAGACTACCATCATAATAGATGTAAATCAGTGGAGTCATAAGGTTAATTTCTGCCTGATGGATGACCACTTTGTATGGAAGAAGGATACTACCAACATAAAAGAATTTATTCCAAGAGACTGAATCAGAAGTGAACATCATGCAAATATAGAGTTCCAACCCACTTGTGAAACTGAGAACAAAATTAATTACCTGTATCTTGTAATTATCAGGCAGAATATTCAGTTGGAAACGTATAGGAAAACAAACAGGTCTGGTCTGCACAATTTACCGTCTGTCAGACCATCTTATGAGCATAATTTACTGGCATATAGATTTTTATTAAATACAAAACAGTCTCGTTGTCTCATGAACATCAGCAACATGAGGTGTATACCATAACACATGTACAAGAGTCTGACAGTTTTCTGAGAAGGCTGGTACAGCAGCTAGTAGGATCAGGCAAAAGTAACTAAACTTAAAATCAGCGAACTTGGAACTGCGTACACAGCAGTGTAAAACATGAGCCACTCTTACCTAATATGGTCTTTTTGTCAGAGAGTTACCAATCTATTCAAAGGCACAAATTTAAAACTCACATGTAGGGCTAATAATATAATTAGGCAATTTTTGACTTTACATGTTGGTATCAGCCCTGCAATAGCAGTGGGGCACGAATGGGACATGCCAGATTTGTTAAAGGAATTGTGTGGGGCAACTTGAGAGACCTCTTAGGACAGGATTTAATGAGTGTGTTAGACATATTCACTCCAGCAGTTCACACTATGTGTATGTACAGTACCTATTCTGAATAATGGACAATCTTATGGCCCCATTGACATAACTCTGGAACTAACTGCACATTTATATTGGGGGTGGAGAATGAATATGCTTGACAACTTGTTTGTTTGTTTGTATAAGAATAATAATTAACTAATTAAGGAGCAAATGGTCAGGAAACATAACCTTTAATTTGAGATCATACATCGATTCAAATGTGCATTGTTATGCTGTGGAGCCACTTCACTATTCCTAGCTCATAGTCTTAGAGTTGCATTCACATCATCTCTATGTCACTTCATGACTGGCTCAGGTGTGTAAATACGGCTCCTTTAAATCTGCTGTAATATTACATACTTAACATTGAAGGCCCTTGACTCTTCTTCTGAAAAGCAGTATATTGAGGTTTAGTATGCATTACACATTCACTTTGGATAATAACTGAGCCCCACTTCAGACTTACCCATTGTACATAACTTATGCATTCATACATCTCTCCCATAATATCATTAACAAGTAAATTATTGTGAATTCATCAGAAGGAGGTCAACACGTACGGCCTACAGCAAGTCTTTACAGCTTCTGTTGATACAACATTGTATTATAAAGTTTTCATGAATGTTTGGAAACACACACTCACACTCACTCTCACACACACATACACACACACACACACACACACACACACACACACGCGCGCGCGTGCGCGCGCACTGTGCTGCAGAAATAAATTGCATGGGAAGACAGAAGTCACTGTTTGTTTGGTGTCAGAAGTAGTTTGGTGATAACAGTGGTGTGCAGTATTGAAAAAAGCAGCAGTTTTTGTGTCTTTCTAACACTATTTTATGAGGTTAAAAAACAAGATGGAATTTTTAGCCACTTTTGTTTGGCTCAAGTTTTGTGTTGACATATACACAACTGTAGTACAGTCATACGTGTGGACTTCTTCTACTTCCTCGTGTATTACATTGAACTCATTCACACTGGCCTATATGGGCTGAAATGTTTTGGTGATATATTGAAGGTAGATGGGCAGTCCTGTCAATGTGCATTGTTGGTTTTAATTTTACAATTTGTTAAGGTTGTACACAGTGGAAGTGGCATGTTAGAAGATTAGTACCTTAATTTTTTCGTACTGTGGCTTACATGCTTGCAGTTAGTGATTGGTGCACTTCGACAGCTGAAACAACTTGGAGCCATTGATGTGGTAGAAGGTGCTAAGCTCAATAATTTGGGACATCAGATGGCTGTGTTTCCTCTTGACCCACGCTTCAGCAAGATTTTGCTGTCAGCTAAAGATTATGGTTGCTTGTACGTACAGCTTTATATTAAGTATATCTTTTGTATTGTGGCATTTATTTTCATTGTTACAGATTTCTTCAAAATAAACAAATACCAACATCAACACCCAATACATGATCTTTGATGAGTAGTGATGTTAGCCTGAATTCCTTCCTGTTATCTGAAGGACAGATATCACCATCACCAAACATCTTTATTAGACCTGTTGTCATCCAGTACAGTCCAGTTTGCAGTTCATTTCTGTGCGATGTCTTTTATTAATATCTTCATGACATTTATAATTTAAGACCTTGACGATGGTGGTGTGGCTTGTGTGGTCTGATGAGTCACAGAGCTATGCTGGCGGTAGCGAAGCTACTGGTAGGGCCTCCCATGCCAGACTGGTCCGTGACGAAGACCCAGACTAAGAAGCAATCCAATCAGTCCTCCAGGATTGCTGGGGGTTGGACGTAAGGCTGACAACCTGCTCCGGAAAAAATATTGTTACGAAATCCAAAATAGCAATGGCCGGACTGTCAGAGGGACAGCTGGCAGAAGCTTCTGAAGAAGGCCTTGGCTCAAAAGGGGCTGTTGTGCCAATGATGATGATGATGATGATGATGATGATTTATAATTTAAACTGCAAATTCTGTTTTGATTGAACTGAACAGGTGTAGAGCCAATGAAGTGATGTAGAGTGGCATTCTTGATACTTCAACATGCACAGAAATTATTTTTGTGAAAAGACATGAGTTTGTTGATTTCTAAGTAGTATAGGAGGTGGATATTGAGCTATGTGTGCTACAGAAATAAATTGCATGGGAAGACAGAAGTCACTCTTTGTTCGATGTCAGAAGTAGTTTGGTGATAACAGTGGTGTGCAGTATTGAAAGATTTACTGTGGGAGTGGTCAGACACACATACACCACTTAAGTGGATATTGAAACATGCATACAAGTATTTATAACCTCAGTTGTTCATGCAGTGAAACACTATGCATCTATCAAAACATAAACATTTATGTAACTTGACATACTTGCCTTAAGTATTGGAGTTTATATAAGATGTTGCCTGTTGAGGCTCCCAGATTTCATGACAGTAGGCCTATGAAGGTGGTAAGGTTGTCAGCCATATGCACTGGCCGCATTTATCCCCCAGCAAATATTCCTGGTACTCATTTCTGTTAGAGGCTGAGTCCCCCAGGGCCATATTGCAGCCAGAAAGATTATGTCAATGAAACTTCCAGTGACACAATCGGGAATCAAACCTGCATCCTTCCAGCTTTTAGTGCAGTGCCATAACCAACTGCACATGGCCCCCATTTCATTCTACATACAGCACCATATTTTCATAAGATATTGCAAAATTTTGTAAAACATCATTCCTATGGATGTATTGTTACATGCAGTTTGTTTCCTTGTGCAGTAGCCTGTACAGAGTGTGTGAACATTCTGTATGTTTATTGCAACTTGTTTTAACCATTCTCCCCCCTCCAAACTCAGGTTAACCACTTCAATATTTGTTCCTGTGTTGGAGCCTTTTACATATGAACAATCAAAATAGTCCACAATGACGTGTTTTTGAACACATTTATTATGACCACTTAATTAGCAACTCTTAAATTCACAAACAGCATGTCCTGCACACTCTAAAGATCTTTTGGGCTACTTTGTGCATGGCCATACAATAGACGTTGAGTCTGTATGTGTCAGCGTGATGCTGACCATTGTTTAGTTGTAATAAAAGTCAGACAAATATTTTTTTTTATGTAAGGGGACAAAATAGAAGTTTTATATTGAAAAATTAGCAAACTAGCACCCCGTATCATAGTGTTTTTTAAGCAGCTATTAGTTATTCAGCTGTTCATGACCTTCTTGTATGAAATCCATATAATGATAGCTGCAACACTGTAATTGGTATGATCTCTGTTTTTAATTTAGAGAGGAGATTCTGAGCATTGTGGCCTTAATGTCAAGTGAGTCTGTGTTTGTTACACCACCTAGCAAGCGTGAGCAGGCAACAGCAGCTCATGAGAAGTTCGTCTCCACATCAGGAGATCACATCACTCTGCTCAACATATATAGAATCTTCAGCACAGTTACTCAGAAGAAGGTATGTATGGTTATCTTTCATATTTTATAATATGCAAATTGTAAAGAATCACCATGTTCCATAAAGCAGTGATATACTGGTATGAGAGTATGCTGTTATTACATGAGGTTCAGTTAGTTGGTGTACACCCCTCTTGACCATGAAAGGCTTTAAGAAGTAATGACAGAATTACAGATTTTGTGCAGTACTGGTATAAGAAAGTGGACAAAATGTGCTGAAAGAATGAATTTGGGGGGGGGCATGTGTGTTGTGAGCCACCTAGGCCTGTTATGGGAAAGAGTGGTGGTGGTGGCGGCGGTAGTTTTTGTTGTTTGGTAATTCTTTTGTATATTTAATTTTTACAGCAATGGTGCCATGAGAATTTCTTAAATGTGCGCAATCTACAGTATGCAAGTGCAGTTCGCTCTCAGTTGGCTGACCTTTGTCAGCGGTGCAAGATTCCATCATCCTCTTGTGGCCAAAATGTGGATCAAGTGAGGAAGTGTCTTGTAACTGGCTTATTCATGAACATTGCCGAACTGCAAAGAGAACGACAGTATCTCACTGTAAGTACATGGGCGATTTTCATACTTAGAGATTTTAAGGGCTGCATGCTGTCCTGCTGCTATGGGAACAGCATATTTACTTGGTCACTGACTTGATCAAGTCAACTGTGTATATACTTTTTGCATTTGCACACTTATTACATCATTAGGCATACCCACAACTAGTAGTGAAGAAAATGGACAATGTGCTCCTGTACAATCCAGATACTTTTGCAAGCTTTTCTTATAATGTGGCTCATCTGGCAGGAAACACTTGTTTCAGTTTGGGTCGAAATTGTCGCATATATGTCAAGACAATATACAAGCCATATAAATTTATTCCTTATTCTTGATTCCCTATTTTAAGGTGTGTTTTTTAATACTGACCTGTCATGTGTACCAGCATGTCTTCCATTCTGGGTTACTGACCAGAATCTTCTATAGATTAGTTGTGTGTCCCAAACATGCCACCTTCCCTGTCTTTCTTATCCTTGATTTTATTACCCTATTAAAGTCCGGTGAAATACAAATTGTGAAACTCTTTGTACTTCATAGACCAAGATCTGTTTTGTACTGCCATATCAACTTTACAGATAATTTGATGACCTTTATATAAGTTAACTCTATAATCCAGTAAGTTCTCTTGAGCAGGAAACATTGCAACATTGCATAAAACTGCTTTATTTGCTGGTGTGACAGTGACTTATACACTCAGTCAGTAAACATGTTGTGATCTTTGTGGTTGTAACTGAAGGCTCTGTTTGCTCAGATTTCTTGTTTTAAGGTCCGAATTCTGCTGCCCTTGCACTGAGATGTACAATTCAATACCAAGTTTTCATGGTTAAACCATTCATGTAAGAGGAAACTTACAGAAACTGCATATGGCATATTGCTGGTAAATACTGTCAAGAATGAGATTGCACAGAGCTGTACATATTGAAGCTCAGCTAATAGTGGTTGGCCACAGTTTCAGTTTGCAACAAGAAGACAGTGTGATAACAGTGTTTCAATTGACGAAGAGTATCAGGGCATTGAAGGACAATTAAGGATCACAGAAGCTTCAGGGACTTGGTTTGGTGTGTAGAAAGGATGTGCATGCACAGCCAAAAGACTAAATTTCTTCCATATAAAATAATTGTTGTTCATGAGCTTAAACAGATTATGCAGCATGTATTTATTTTTGCAACTTGTTGCTGCAAAATATACATGGCTGTGGGTCCAGAGCTGCTGTTCATGACTTATAAGGAATGGTTTTTCCTTGATGGTCATATCAGTGTATGTATGTGCATGGAGTGACAGAAATCCTTATGGCAGTCAACAAGTTTTGTGACACAGTAAAAGTGCTGGAACATGGTGTGCTGTAAGTGCATGTTGAATATTCGGCTCAGTATTTTTTCACCAGATTGGGAGTTCAGACCAGTATGTAAATGGCCTATGGTAGCTCTTTTGAGTCATTTGACAGATGGGAATTTTCATAAAGCCAGTGCTACTTACACATACCACATACAGGTCTATAGACACTATATGTGAAGTTTTTGAGTCTGAGTAGTTAGCACAGGAGTTTGGCCTTCTTCGTTTCTAGATTTTGGTTACTATAATTTGTGTTTTGGAGAGAATTTGAAGAATACAAAACACTGGCACATCTAAGCCCCAGAATGAAATAATGTATGTAATTGCTTTATTTCCTGAGGACAAACTTTAGTAGGTCTGAAGGTAGAATGGGTCATTTCCAGCAGCTCTAGTGAAATGTGGCAAGATGGTATCACCTTTTCACATTAATCATTTATACAGTTCTGTATAAGCAAAGACTGATAGGAGTCAGCATTACATGCTGAGAAACCTCCTTAGCTGTTGTCTCAATGGTCACACAGTAAATTACCACTTTGGTATTTTATCTGTATGTTTCCATCTCAGCTGAGCACTGTCTTGTAGTGATACTACTTACTTATTTACTTACTTACTTACTTACTCCATGGTGCAGAGTCCTTCTTGAGAAGCTAACTGGTCTGCAGCTAGTCAAGAAACTCCCTGCATTTCACGGAACCCGAAGGTTCATTACCGCACTCACAAGC
>Ga0123355_10010149_pt1 | contig 14395 bp, 12 predicted proteins | sample TergutEmb28metaG_3_FD_89872 | JGI IMG/M metagenome (GOLD analysis project Ga0123355, IMG submission 89872) | Embiratermes neotenicus P1 segment gut microbial communities from Petit-Saut dam, French Guiana - Emb289 P1 | ecosystem: Host-associated > Arthropoda: Insects > Digestive system > Gut ...
ATAATAACAAGCATTCCCTGACTTCAGCCTGCTCTTAATTTCTTCCTGAATAGAATTCTGATTTGTTAACGTTGTTCCCAAATATTTGAACTCTTCCACCCTCTCAATGGAACTATTATCAATAGGTTATTTACTATACCAGCAAAATGGCTGACCATGTGAAGAAGAGGGCTGCCAGTATGCAATATGTGATCAGGCAAATTTACAATGCCACATTTAAATAACTGCCATGCAGCAAGAAAGGTCAACATTTTGTAAGTACTGTCGAAAGGTGCGGGCAACAAAAGCAGTATCTGATAATGGGCGATCCATAAAAAAATATTACAGCAGATCCAAGGATGGTCATTTCTAGAAATCAGAATAATATATTGTTCAGTTTGTGCACTTAAAAAAGAAAAGCTGGTGTGTCAAATTATATACAAGGCAATACATATAAAGCACACAAACCTGCCAAATCACACATTGAATGGCATTAATGCAAGGCCCTCATAGCATTGTGTATAGATATGAGGCTGAGGAAAGGGTTCTCTTTGTCAAAGAACTTTGTATTGGCAGAAACTTCCAACAGACTAGGAGAAGCTTCGTGTTCTTCAATGACGTGTGAATGGTTTCTACAACATGAAGGATTACAATCTTCGTGAAACAGCAAATGCCAATGAAAATGCACTATACCTCAACATGCTTTCAGATTACATCAGTGATATCTGGACCAAATCTGTGGTAAGGAAAAAAGTGGAATCATTGGCAGATGCCAAATGAACTTTTGAAGGATTGATTTGTTGTGGTGTGGAACATAAATTCAAGAGTGCACCTGGTGTTGATGTTTGGTGTATTTACAAGATACCCAATGCAGAAATAAAAGCCCCATCCAGTTCCATAAATAGGGACCTTTTGGTCATGCCTGGAGGGTGTACATGCTATTCCAAGACCATGGCAAGTGGCTCTTCGAAGAGGCCCAAGCTTTGCAATCAGCAGGAAGAATAAAGAAGCCCAGAGTGACTGTTCCTTGTCGGTGAATTACCATGGCATGGCAGTGCATATAACCAGAAATGAATGTGAGGGTGTTTAAATAGTAGTGTCTATTCAAAGCAGTAACTGGGTGTGATAACGATCTGACATGGAGTGAGTGACAAGGTTTGGAAAGGTAAGAGGGAATGAGGGGAAACTGAAGGCAATGAATGTAAGGATGGACACACTATAATGAAGGTGACAAGAGTACCGATGTTGTGCACAGATGGATGGAATCTGACATTTTATGTATGAACTATATGAAATTAATAGTAAAATATTTTTTTCTCAACAGATGTCTCCTTATAGCAGTTATCTTGGTTCAGAAAAATAAATTTTCCCTTGGCACATGTGTTTTATGTGGAGGGGGGGCTGTCTGAGATAAGTCAGCTTGCATTCAGGTATACACAGAATCCACAATTTAGAGAAAAATATCTTTTTAAAACAGGATTTGTGTGGGCCTAGTCTACAACCATAATATGACAAATGAATGCCTAGCCAGTACCATGGCTGACCTCCCATTCCTCAGGGAAGTATGCTAATGTTCTGTCAAACAAGTAGCCTCTAACAGTACTAATAATCTGTCTACAAAGAAAAACGATCTTGATGAATGCATCAAACCCGCGAGTTATATCATCCATACCATCATCATCTTCCTCATTGTCATCTTCTTCTTCCTCTTCTTCATCTTCACTCTCTGATATGTGGACTGACACCTGGCTACTTGCAGACTTTGTCCACTCAAAGTACACTCCAAAGCCTATATCATAACTATCAGTGGCAAACTCCCAGAATAGACATGTGCCATCCTCATGGGTTGGTACTCGGACCTACAATAATGCAGAAACAGAACTGTTCTCAGTATACAAACTGGGTGGGATAGCTTCTAGCAAAGAAATTTAAATTTCTTTTAGTCCTGAGCGCAATTTTTATTTTCATGTCTTTCCAACTGCATAAGTTATGTAGTAGCATCCAGTGGTAGCATGACTATGAATAATACTAATGAATGTGGAAGCAGTCATAGTCTGTTCCAAGATACTATCCCAGCATTTTCATGGAAATACTCATGAAAAACCCAGGGCATGTCTCCTAAATATGAGGATGGAGTGCTAGCCACTACACTGAGATGTTTGGGTGTGTAATGTGCAGCAAAGACTTGAAAGTATTTCTTTATTTTCAGACCCCTTCAGCTATAAAAATAAATGACAAACAAGTCACTTCATCATAGTATGAGTTAACATCTAATACATGTACAAAACTTGACATAGAGCTCTGCACTGCCATGGCCTGGCAGCAAAGATGAACAAGTTACTTTGTCATTAGTATGAGTGAATGTCCAATACATGTATGAAACTTGACAACACAGAGGTCTGCATGGTCTGGGCCTGACAGCAAAGACAATGTTCAGATTTCGACTGTGTTCAAATTTTTCCCAAGAAATCCTCAGAAAACCATTTTTTACTTTCTTAGGAGATTTCTTTTCCATAAAGAAAAAATTATTCATAGCTGAACTCATCTTATGCTTATGACATACAAAATTAACAGCACAGGCAGATATGGCACTAGTGTGTTGTAAATTTGCTGGTGACTGATTATGTGCAAACTTGCTTGCAATCCACAATCATGCCCAGGGATAGAGACACAGACAAGGAAAACTGGCAAAGAAACGTCAATAAGCTCACCTGACTCTGTGACCTGTGCTGCACACACATCATGTAGTGTTAAATACAATTTCTGACAGGCAACATGGACAACTCTTATTTATGAATCTGTAAGGTCTCCTTACTTCCAGGAACTTCAAAGTTAAGCGTGTGAAAGCAAGTATTAACTGTTAATGTGTCGTGTGGACTTCAGTTCATTCAAAGATACAGATAAAGCATTAAAAAATCACATCAATCAAATTGAGAAATACATGTTCATTAATGTCGGTCATGCTTCACTGGTGGAAAAGCATGAGGATGAATTTAAATGTCTATCAAGAGTAGCCAAAAATGTACTTCATGTTCCCATCACCCATGCAAACAATGAAAGGTAATGCACAATTTGGGCTGAATACTCATGAGGCTATGATGGGTAACAGTCTGAAATTTTGGCCCGTGCACACCTCTAACTTAATGACCCTAATCTGACAAAGCAACAAGTGGAAATATAAAATCAGTAGAACACCGTACCAATACAATTCACCGAACAATTTCACACTCTCTTGTCTGAGATGCTATTTTAATATAATCTGTATATCTATGCCCATGTGACCAAAAAGACTTTTCTCTCACTTGTTTGTACCAAAATTTTGAACATATTAATATCACTCCCATGTGTGCTACCTGCCCTGCCCATCTCACCCTTCTCCATTTGGATCCATTCCAACTTGAAGCACCAAATACAATTTTCTTGATTCAAACCTTGCTTGCTGCAAAGTATCCCATTTTCTTCCAAACCATGTTCTGGAAGCAGGTTTAATTCCTTCATTAACACTCTGCTGACTGCCTGTCCCTTTAATCAAATACCCACAGTTCCTGGACGTTTTAAATGCTTTGAATATTCAACCCCATAACATACTCTTACATATGGTGTGACACTGCAGATTATGCTCTGAGCCCGAGATTGCAGAAACTGCATACAGATAGTCTAGTAGTTCTTTGCTGAATAGTATTTCTCAAAACAAGACTTTTTGTGAAGAGGAACAACACAGAATTTACAAATGTATTTAGTTTCTAATTATTATTATTATTATTATTATTATTTACTGCAATTGAGTTTTCACTCCGTGGCAGTAGTCCTTACACTAGTAACAAATAAGAATAAATATACATAAAGTAAACAATACAAAAACACAGTATAAACAATACTGTGTTTTTGTATTGTTTCGTTTAGGGATATTTATTCTTATTTGTTACTGGTGTAAGGACTACTGCCACTTCACTTTACACTGTCTTGCAGGATACTTCTTTTTACCCTCCCCACCACCAACAATTTTTTAAAGTTTGTGTATTCTGAAATCCCCGGAGAGTCTGCCTGGCAGGTCTTCTTTAGGCCCCTTTGGTGTTGCTGCTTCTCTGGCAATTGAACGTCATATGAACTTGACTCACTTTGATTCTGGACTTCTGATATTCAGGACCTTGCTACCTTGTGCAGGAAGTTCTTGTACATTAGTTTTTTGTTTGTATTTAGTGTCCTGTACACAAAATATGCATTTAAGAGAGCACAGTTTAGCATATACAATACCACCTTTTTCAAACATTTTACAGTTTTCCTCAGAACTGGACTGAGGTACTGGTCTGCCCTGTCTATGCCTTCCATGAATTTACTGTACTGGACAACAGCATAAGGCTTCTTTATTTCCACATTTGTTTTCCTGTCTTTCCTCCCTGTGTTTACAATTGTTGCATCATGGATCATACTTATCATTCACACAAGTCTTTTGTCCTTCAACACTGGCACCATTAGGTCACCTTTCCTCCGGAAGGCTGACTGCTCTTTTTACAAGCGCATGCCTTCCCCTTCTAGGTCACATGGAATGCCCGTTAGCCCTCATAGTGCCACAGACTCTCATGTTTCTGTCTAGCAATGTTTGAGCTAATCTCACACTGTTATAAAAATTATCTTCATATACGTGATGAATTTCACATTCTCTGGACCATGCATGGTGTTATACTTGCTTAATAAAAACCAACAATATGCACTTGTTGGTTTTTATTAAGCAAGATATGATGATTTTGGCCTAAATTACTGTCTAAAAGTGGAATCACTGTGTCCTCCAAATTCTTTCCCACAGCTAAGCATATCTCCATGCTGTAGATATAACCCGATACCACCTCACATGCCATTCTCACCAACACTCCATATTTTGTTATTTTCCTTGGATTGTATGTCCTAAATTTCAGGTGAACCTGCCATGGGATCATGGTTTAATCAAGTGACAGCTGGGCTGTAAACTGACCTAAATTTCTGTACAAAATATTCATACACGGGCCAAATTCTGAATAGCTGCCCTGAATCCTGTGTTTGCTGGCTGTTGTAACTAAAATGCCAGGCCTGCCCAATAGATTCACAAGTTCCTACTCAAATTGTGAGGAAAAATGGGTGTGGAAATTGTGGGGTAAGTGGACCAGTAGTGTTATATATATGCCTTTTTGACTTGTCCCCTCAAAACTATTAGTCCCAAAAACTTTCTCATTTCTTCAGGTGTGATATTGGACTGCTTCAGTGTTTTAGGTGAGACTTTCCATTTTTCTGCATTTTGACTATGGTAAAGGTTAGACTGTTCAGTAAGTAACTGTACAAGATCGTCACCAATGATTGAACTCACGACTTCAACAACAGACTCAGGGTTATCAATTACTATATTCAGACCTGTGGTTCCAAAGAAAGGCTCATTGCTGGGTTGTTTATCAATATTACACCATATGTCACTTGTTTTATCATCACAGATCTCCATTTCACTACCTTCTTCCTCTTCTGTACTTGTTTCACTGTAACTAGTAACAACTACGGCACAAGGTCAGTATTGTTTATGTGAACTAGTTGTCACTGTCCAAAATTTCATTGTCACTATTATCAGAGACATTAGAATGTGTATCCGCATATAACTCAAACAAAATATTCTCCTCTTTCGGAACTCTCCTATGCAAAGCCATGACTGCCACTGAAGGAAGATAGGCAAGAAAAGAGACAGGGTATATGAATCAGTGGTCTCTTTGTTGCAGTCCTATGGTTCTAAAAACTGGGGGTCAGGACTGGTCTGTTTGTTTGTAACTTAAGACCCAAACATCCTGCATCAAGCTGTCAATAACCATGAAGTGATAATTGAGCAAGACCAGCTGACAAACACATGTGCATGACGTCATGTAAGAAAACATTGAAAGTTGTGACTGTCAACAATGCATGGGATAGCAATCACGTATTTATACGTGTCAAAGGTGAGGTTTATAAATCACTGTGCACACAATTCCACACAATTATGGAAAATGAAACTGACCGTAACTGTCTCACCATGCCCCACTTTGATGATGGCGTCTCCACCCTCTTTCCGGATGGAATCTTTGAACTCCTTGATATCCTTGCGTGTCCACATGGAAGCTGCAGAAATTGTGGGGAATTCACCTGGATTACAAAACATAACAACACTCCTCTCATACAACCTATGCCAGTAACACTGAATTTACAAGGTTCTTTTTTTTAGGCAAGGCATCCCCATTGTGTTTTGAAACATACTAGTAAATAAAACAAATATAAATCAAGACTATACACAACTTTGTTTGTAATTAATCATCAGCAACATGTTTCAGCTATAAAAGCTATCTTTAGGCTGAATACAAAATCATATAGGAATATATAATATTGTAGTGCCCCACTTTAGTAATAGTACTCCAATACTGTTACCTCAACATGGCACTACGTGGTAGTACGACACGAACGTCCTACACTATAAAATATCCTACGTAAGTTTAAACGCTGCCACCAGACAACACCAAATCTCTGATATTGTCAGTTTTTTTCTGTTAAGCAATGGGGATAGAAAGTTAGGAATTTAGGATCTTATACCGTAACCTCAAACAGTTATTCAAGTTCCAATAATACTGTCAATATTCATATCTATCACTTTAACTATTAATATCACTCTTGTACAATTATTAAGTTTCTAATTAAATACACAAATTAACCAAAGTTAATTAAAATAGTTGCTTCGCCTCTTTCTGACTTTTTACAGTCTAAGTTACGCAAATTTTGAATTTAAAATTATCAATCACACACCAAATAAAGTTGCCAAAATTGCTTCACTCCCTATCAAAAGTTATATACTCAAATTAGTAATTTCTATACAGTCAACAAGACTTACCTTGTATCAAAATCAAACCGCTGCACTTCATATCTGAGCAGCTTTACTGCTGTCAGTTTTGTATAAGTTCACGTATAATAAATCTTCAATCCGTAGACACCAAGTAACCAATAATTCAACACGCAACAATATGTCAGTCCGAAAGCAGGTGAGTGAGAGTGAGTTACCTCAAACTGTGAAATTTATAAATTCAACTCTGCAACTAAGACATTCTTTACAGTATAATAACTCTGAGGCGACGTCACTGCTCGTTCGGCAAAGTCCAAGCATACTGAACTGCCTTCTGGGTGCAGCGTTTGCAACTCTTAGTCTTCCTCATAACTAAAATATCGTACGATGTCCATTAAAATATACAATATTTTACAAATTTACATTAAATTTTGTGGCTAAAGTTGGCATTCATTACACTATAATGACATGAATGTTATGGACAAGATCTCACCTTACATCAAGTGGTGGTATTATAGGAAGTATTACACATTAAAAACAGAGTCTGAAGATTTTGTAAAATCTCTAAACTAAAATTTAATCATTTTTAATAATATTATAAAGTAATGGTGGTCTTGTGGAGGTGGATGTTGAAGTGTAGGCTAGTGGAAGACTTGAAAGTAGTAGAAAGTGCAAGTATATTTCTCTCCGTAGAAATGTTATGATTGTAATCTGTAACAAAATACTATTTTTATCAAATTTATAGGAACATAGGAAGTGTATTGCTATAACCAGGGTAAATGTATATATTAATGGTGGTACTTAGTTTTCACTGGTGTATAGGTATATGAAGTGAATGTCATAGTCAGTTTTTGATTCCCGGGGTGTTATTCCAGTAAAATTATGTTACATATAGCTTTGCAGTATAACTCCACGTAATACATGTTTGTGAGAAATTTCTACCCATCTGAAATTTCCCACAATGGTATAAAGAACATCATTAAGCCTTCAAAAGTAACAATAACTCCCCCAGATTTGCCCAACATCACAATGACAACACATACATTTGGGCCTAAAGATATGCAAGTGTTATACTTGCAGAAAAAAGGCACACATCTGAATACCATGAAAATATTTTACATATATAAATAAGCCTCATTTGATAAACAATTAAACTACAAACTTACCATTTTTCCCAACATCATATTTGACACTATCCTTAAAAACAAAACCTTCAATTACCTTCCAATTAATGCCTTACTTATCCTACAATTCCTATCCACCACCCTACAACTCCCCTACCTTCACCGGTCCCAACTACACCTTTCCTCCCTTCAGTAGGCTTTCAGCATTCACATAGCACACATCTTAACAACAACAGTGCACAAGAGTGAGCAGTGTTTACCTATATACACCGCACGTTATGAAAAAGTGGTTAACAAATCTCACGCATGCACTAACCAATATCACATATTAAGTGGAGTTATACTGCAAAGTTATATGTAACAAAATTTTATTTAAATAACACACCGGGAATTGAAAACTGACTACTGCATTCACTTCATATACCTATACACCAGTGAAAACTAAGGAACACCATTAATATATACATTTACTCTGGTTATAGTAATACACCTATGTTCCTATAAATTTGATAAAAATACTATGTTGTTACAGATTAAAATCATAAAAATTCTGCAGAGAGAAATATAATTGTGCTTTCTACTACTTTCAAGTGTTCCGCTAGCCTACACTTCAACTTTCACCTCCACAAGATCAACATTACTTTATAACATTATATAAATATGAGCAAGGAATAAGCTTAAATAAGTCAAAACACTACGAGTATCTAAGGTATTTTATTTATTTAGGGTGACGACATGTTTTGGGCCATTATCAGGTCACAAGTATGAATTGAGGAACCTATACAATGTAAGTTATATGTAACTCACATTGTATAGCTAATTCAGTTCATACTAATCTAATTAAAACTTTCTAAAAACCCTTTTAGAAAGTTTTAATTAGATGTATTCCACAATTGTAAACACTATGGGATCCCAAAGTGGGCAAAGCATTTGGTAACGAAAATATTGTATAGGCCTGACGATGACTAACATTTAGTCGAAACATGTAGCCTTGTTTATAGCGCTTAAGAATAAAAAAGATTGTGCTGATGTATACTGTATAGCGTTAATTGAATTACAAGCATATCATGATGCTCTCATTCAAAATATTTAGTTTACAGATTTTACAATATCTTCAGACTCTATTTTTAAGGTGTAATAAAAGCTAAAGCAGTCCCCTTACAGGCCCGGAGTGGCCCAGAGGGTTCCTGGAAGTTAAGGTTCCCAGATTTCGTGACAACGGCACAGGTTGGTGGTAGGTTGTCAGCCTTACGCACCAGCCGCCTTTACCCCCAGGAAATGTTCCTGGTACTCATTTCTGTTAGAGGCTGAGTCGACCCCAGGGCCATACTGCGATCGGAAGGATTTTATGTCAATGAAAAATCCAATGACACCAGCTGGGATTGAACCAGCGACCTCCCGATTTGTAGCACAGCACCTTAACCACTGTGCCACGGCGGTCCCCCCTTTAAGGTGCAATACACCTTATAATACCTCCATTTGATGTAAGATGAGATCTCGTCCATAACATTCATGGCATTGTAGTATATATTCCTATATGATTTTGTATTCGGCCTGAAGATGACTTTTATAGCCAAAACACGTTGCTGATTATTAATTACAAACAAAGTTGTGTGAAAACTTGATTTATATGTTTATTTATTACAAGGTTCTATTCACAAGGAAACTAAGTAGCACATGAACTGAACAACAAATGCTCTAGATAACACATTAAAAAATCCGGACTTTTTAGTGGAAGCATCGCTGAAAGTAAATATGTAAGACCTGTAGCTGATCCCGGACGTAAGACAAGCCATAGCATGTAACATACATTTACTACTGACAGCTTTGATTTTAATACTTCAATATTCATATGTTTATTTTTAACATTTTTATTATTAGTGAAATGCTTGTTTTTCCTTTTTTCATTATCTGGCAGTTGCTTAAACAAAATTCAAGGCACACAGCACTGCTGCCACATACCACTACATCACTGCAACACATGTATACCTCAGATGCAAAAAGCAACTTTTTTCAACATTTTGAACAAAAACCTGCATGACATAAAACATTTACCTTACCAAGTTGTATACATTGCAACTGAAACACTTTTAACTTTCCTAAGCTTCAAAGATCCTAGAAATGAATTTTACTCTATGGGCAGCATTAGCCAGGATGGTCACAGAGTTTGTTACCACGTCGGTAAGTACCAACTGTTAAAATATTGTAAAAAATTGGAATAACTAAAACACTTTTGTCAATAACATTCAGAAGACATAATTAGGCACATGCTGCACAATTTTGTTCAGACCTGGCAGAGATACATCAAGTGTAAACACACATATCCTGCACATCCAAAATTTTCAAATGATATGCATATGGCAGGGACTTGTAACTACCTTGGGTGCCATCTTCCTCACTTTCCACATCCCTGTCCAGAGCATCTGTCCCTCCATTACTCAGTAGATGGGCAGTTTCATCCATTGTCATCTCAGTACTTGAAAGTTCTTGCTTCTGTTGACAACACTGCTGTTGGTGCAACTGCTGCATATACTGATGGTAATGCTGTTCCTGCAGCTGCCGGATCAACACCCCTTGCTGTAAAATACACATTCTACATTACCAATAACGATACAATGAAATGGCGAAAAATGCAATTTGCTTGGCAAACGTGGGATGAACTACAATAAAAATTGCAATGTCTTGTACCTCCGGGACCAAAAGGTAGCTGGATATTGTAATTTTACAAATATACATACAAAACTTGGTGTACTTGGCAACCTTATGGATAGACCCAACCATTTAATTTCTCACTGTTGTACTGTTTTCCCTGCTGCACTTTCAGCTCCATTTTCATAGCTACTTACATACCATGGCATACATACAATCTGAGAGAGAAGGGGGAGGGAAAACATAATGCCAATCATTAATGATCAAATTCTCACATTTGGTGCTGGGTGCTGCCAGTTGTTGGAACAGTGAAATGTAAGGGGCCACTTAGTCAGTTTCCAGTTAAGTGAGCTTTCTGGATCATCCAGTGCTGGATATCACAGCTTTTACTATAGCAGGGCCATAGCAATAAGTGGCATCTTTAACTATTAAGTGTGTAACACTTGTATAATGCTGTTTCACAATCAGATTTACTTTTATTTTTATACAGGTTACTGATACAAAATGTCATCAAAATCTAACAAACAGGAAAAGTTGATGCAAAAATTTTTATTCCAACCTACTGGCATGAACGATAAACCAAAACTAAATCAAGCATTAAGACAGATATTGGAAAAATAGGTTGTAATTGTGGGACTGAGATCAATATCAGCTGCCCAAGCAGATTAGTGGTAATGGTTAGTTTCAAGCACAACTTCTTTACCAGAGCTTTTCACCTCTGGTTAGTTATAAAGTTGTTTACCTGCTCAGGGTTGCCTGGGTACTGCTGCTCTGCATATGACTTGAACTGGTGGTAAGTCTGCTGGTTCAGAGCTTCCTGAATCTGCCTCCTGTAAGATATGTTTAAAAGTACCTGCTCAGAATGCTGGAGTAATAAGGCAATCAACATGCATCCTACACTCAAGGCCACCTTCCACAGGGTGATTCAGAGGCTGGTACCTCTTGTATTCATAAGAAAGATAACATCAACTTACTTCACTCAAACAAAGACTTGCTCCCAACCAATTTGTAGGTTATTTACCAACACCATATCATCAATTTAGGTCAGGACAGTCCATGAAATGAGAATGACCATGACTTGTTACCAGAACAAAAAGTTTTGGCTGCTTAGTTGCTTGCCACTGTGGTTACACTCAACAAACTGATATAATTATGACCTATTACCATGCAAAAAGGTTATAATGGCTTGGCTAATATGTGGCATATTTACCCATGTGTTATCAACTGCTGATGTTTCATAGCATCTAACAAAATGTGAGAAAAAAGGGTGGCCATGAGTAATGAAATGAAAAGAAGCAAATAAAAACCACTCAATCTTAATCTGGACGACTGGCAATACTTACCTCTGAGCCTCCTGCCTGGCTTGGTCCTCCTCCTCACGCCGGCGCTCTTCCTCTTCTAGCCTCAGTCTTGCTGCCTCTTCCTGGCGTGCCGCTTCTTCTTCATGGCTGCAATATATTGTCCCAAAAGCATAAACAACAATACCCTCTACATATATCTCTACAATCCAGTGACCAGTCATTTAAGCCAGGGGTGTACAGATCTGAGGCACCAGGTTGATGGGGTGAATGAATTTTTTATGGTGACACCTGATATTTGTGGACCCTTAGTACAGAATTTGCTTCAAGGCCCCCTCTAGCACCTATAATTTGATGAGGCTCCTGGATTTTTAGGAAATCTGTGCGCCCCTGACTTATGCCCCTTGCTCTCATATGGTGTCTTGATGTAATTAGACTGCTTACCTAAAGTCATTCTGTAGTTAGAGCAGGAAAGTTAGAACAGGCAGTTTTGCTTATATTCTGATGTATATTATTTCTCCAATAAATCTAAATTCATTCACAGGCTACATTACATTAACATATTCCACCCTACTTTACTACTACATCAAATTCCACCAGTACCACTTCAAATGGTGTGACTGCATACTGCATTCAACATTTTGGCATCAGTGAACTGGCCAACATCACCAGTTGCCTGATAAGGTAACCAATAAAGCACAGTAATCTACAATCACTACACCGTATTTATCTGTTGCTACATATTTTGGCCTATAGGCTACCTTCAGGGTGACCACTCTGAATATTACAGAGATGTACGCAAGTCCCTACATCTGTTAAAAGTGTACCAAAGCATATCTTCAGATAAAATACTACGATGTTCACATTTGTTTCTGCATACAAATTTTATTTGAATTCCTTATTGTATTATTTTACACTAGCCAAGTTGTTAAAATGCAGTATGTTGATATGAAGATGTGCTTGAATACATGTCAGATGAATGTAGATATTAATAATCCTGTGTAATATTCAAAGCAGGCTCCCTGCGGATGGCCATTAAGTCAAAACATGTAGGAGCCAAGAAACAAAGTGCAGTTGTGATCATGAACTTAGGTATTTTGTTGGTTAAATTATCAGTTAAGTTTGTAGTACACAGTAAAAATGGATAACTACCAGTTGTCATTCATCAATGTCCCTAACAAGGTGAAAAAAATCCATTTCTGAGATAAGAGTACCCAAGAGACAAATTCCACATTGCAATGTGTGGTTGTGAATAGCTAACAATGGATGATATTCCAAATGGTATATTCACAATACAATCTAGCATGGTATATTATGTCACAATTAGCTTTGGGCCAAGATTTGGAACTTGGAATGTTAAAAGTCTCTACAGGCCAGGTTCATAAAACTTTGATTGGAAAGCCTAAAGAGAAGAAAACACATGGGATACCATGATGTAGCTTGGGATCAGAACAGGCCTTCTAGAAGAAGGATATGAAGGTGGGGGCTGAAAAGAACTAAACCATAGTACCACAGAATGACAGGTCTTTATGAACAAGCAACAAACTTTTTGGTTCATTAAGAAGCAAATTTCTTTATTAGTTTATTCGTCATAAACTTTCAAGGAAGGTCCTTAACCATGTAGCTAGTTCAGGGATAATGAACATAAGAGAATAATGTAATCACTGAATTGCAGTACATGCCAGGTAGTCCTCTCATTTGTCTGGAAACTGAATCAAGGCCCTACAGGAGAAATTACTATTTCCAAATATAGAGAAGATTGGTTGGCTATGGAAAACTATTTAACACGATCAAGGTGCCATGCTCAATGAGATGAAAGAAGACCTTGTACAAGCATACATGTTGTTTGCTGTAATGATAAACTGTTACTCACGCAACTCTTTCACGTTCCTCCAGATCCCTCTTGTGTGCTTCCACAAATGGTGTGAACATTGGGCATAATTTGTCAAGCAACTCAATGAAGCCTACCATGGCTTCATCCTGACTTGCATCACCCAATGCCTGCCATGCCAGCCTGCAAACAGCATATCCATGTCAACATTTAAAAATTAAAAACAGCAGAATCCTGATTATCTGGGCCATTGAATGGGGAGAAGACATTCAATTAATCAAAACAACACAGATAATCCAAACTATTACAGGATGAGCCACAAACACCTGATGTTAAGGTGTTTGAAAAAAAATAGCATTTTAAGGCAAAGTGAATAAACATATTATCATTTGTAGACATATTCCATGCCCATGAGAATTCATGTCTGTCATTGTTGTCGGAATATGACAATTTGTGCAGGCAGGTCATTCAGCAGATTCCTGCAGTCACAATGGAAAGGATGTCAAAACATGTTGTGGCATGTCCTTAGCGACCCCTTAACCCTTTGGCGCTGGAATTATTTTTTAAATTTTACCACACTCTGTATATAAAATGTGAATAAAACAGGAACCAAATATGTTAGAATTATGAAACAAACTGCATTTTGAAGAGAAAAAAACGGAGAGTATATACCATGTTTAAAATATTCAGTACCTAT
>Ga0123355_10010150_pt1 | contig 14394 bp, 11 predicted proteins | sample TergutEmb28metaG_3_FD_89872 | JGI IMG/M metagenome (GOLD analysis project Ga0123355, IMG submission 89872) | Embiratermes neotenicus P1 segment gut microbial communities from Petit-Saut dam, French Guiana - Emb289 P1 | ecosystem: Host-associated > Arthropoda: Insects > Digestive system > Gut ...
CAATATTTTCGGGCAGTCTGATAATCACTATCGGTTAAAACGGCGATAACATCAACAACCGACAACCACCATTTTTCGTTTTTCTCATCCCATGCTACACGCACCATGATTTCTTCAAACAGTTTAATTTGATTATCTTTGTTTTCCATGCTTACACCACCCATAACTTAATTTTTAGTTAATATTTTAATCGTATGTCTATTCAGAGCTAGTAAAACGATTTTATCACAACTGCGGTGTTTATGACGAAATTATCCGAATTGCGTTATTTCCACCCTTCACAACACATATCTTATGACTCATATTCAACTAACTTTACATATCTCGCTGGCTCAACACCCTCAATACGCCTTGCGCCCCAGGCTTCATGGTTTCTTTTTAGATAGCCTCCAAGCCTGGTGCCGGTGGTGCCCTTGCCTACGTCTAAAAATGAACCATGCACATGAAGAAGGTCGCGGACTGTAAACTCGGTGCCTCTGTCTAGCTTTTTATAACGTCGCTCTAATTCTATGATGCCGTCTTCATAGCTTAGGATTTCGGTTTCGCTTGTATCTTCGTCTATATGCTGGATATTAGCAAGGGAAGAATGCTGAATGCTTTGCTCCGGATGGGGCTGGGGTGACGGCGGATTCATATGTTGCGTCGTATCAAGTGATTGTTGCGCATCCGATGACTGCTGCGACTGATTGAATTGGGACAACGGCGGGAGGTCTAAAGGAATAAATGACATCCCACCTGTGCGAACCACCGCCCGAAGAAATAGATTAACGGCTGTAGGTAGCCCAAAACCTAACTCTTCAAAGATTGCTTCTGCGCTGCGGCGAAGGTTTTCGTCTACTCTTAAATTTAATTGATTTGCCATGTGTGGCCTCCTTATAATTAGATATTTTACAGGGCATTGCACGATATGACGCGCTGTGGCATAAAAGCATAATCGTATAGCGTCATAAGAATGCCCAACGCTGAAAATTGTTATGCTACAGCATAGCATTGCACTACCAACATGTCAAGCGCATATTTGCATATGTACATTGGGCTATCTTATGCTGGCATTTTTTCACACTACTTGCGCTATCACACTGACACTCAATACTAAATCACCATAGTCATCCGTAAATTTTCCATAATCTTTGTGCAAAAATACATTGCTGTCCCCTTCTATGCCCTGTATGCTTAAGCGGAATCAATGAAAACAGTACAAACCCTACAAGGAGGCACATATGATTAATGTAGCAATTATCGGATGCGGCAATATTTCTTCGGCGCATATCACCAGCTACCTTCGATTCCCCGATAGGTGCAAAATCGTTGCAATGGTGGATATTTTTCCAGAAAAGGCCGAGGCCAAAAAGAAGCAACACGGCCTTACAGAAGCCGCAGTTTTCGCGTCCCATGAAGAAATGCTAGAAAACGCCGCAAAACTAGGCCTTTCACTTGTTTCAAACTGCACGCCACCCTATGTTCACGCATCCATTGCCATCAACTGCATGAACGCAGGCCTGCATGTACTAGTAGAAAAACCAATGGCAACCTGCCTTGCAGAGTGTGACCAAATGCTGGCCGCCGAGGCCAAAAACGGCGTAATCCTAAGCTGCGGGGCGCAAAATCGCTTCTTAAACATTATCAGCAAACTAAAAGAGCTAGCCGATTCCGGCGTTGCCGGCAAAGTACGCTGTGCCCATGTAGACTCTCTATGGTGGCGCGGCCATTGCTACTACGACCTCTGGTGGCGCGGCACCTGGGAAAAAGAAGGCGGCGGCCCAACCCTTAACCATGCCGTCCATCAAATCGACATGATTAACTGGATTCAAAAAGAATTACCCGTCGAAGTAACGGCAGTGCTCTCCAATGTAATGCACGATAACTCCGAAGTGGAAGACTTATCCTTTGCTATCTTAAAGTATGCCGATGGCGCGCTGGCAAACGTCACCTCCTCTGTTATACACCATGGCGGCACCCAAAGCATCGTGTTACAATGCGAAGACGCAAAGATTGCCGCGCCCTTTAGCGTAGCGGCAGAGGTTTCAAAGCCCAACGGCTTTGGCGAGACAAACCAACCCCTAATTGATAAAATCACCCAGCAATACAACGCAATCCCCAACCGCAAATACGAAGGATTTGAAGGGGAAATAGACGACGTACTAACCGCAATAGAAACCGACAAAAGGCCGCTGATTACCGGCATAGACGGCCGTATGACAGTAGAACTTATCACCGCAATATACAAGTCCGGCTGCACAAAGCAAACCGTGACCCTTCCCCTTGCAAAGGACGACGAGTTCTATACATTTGAAGGCATCCTAAAAAACGCAACACGCTTTTATGAGAAGGCCAGCTCTGTAGAGGCCTTGGGCGACGCGGGGCCTATCCCAACAGGGACATTTTAGAGGCCATAGCGTCATTTCCATCAAAACCTAAAAAGTAACGCTCAACGTGTCATTTTGACCGAAACCTAAAAAGTAACGCACAGCAGATACTCCGTACCGCAACCACATCTTATGAAAGCCGCACCATAACACCCCCCAAAGGAGGAACCCCATGTCAGCAAGCGGAATGAACTACGCCCCAACAGGCAAGCCAAACCCGGTGGTAAAACCCGGCGAATTTATCTTTGCCGCAGTAGGCCTAGACCACGGCCATATAGGCGGCCAGTGCAACGGCCTAATAGAGGCCGGCGCAACCCTAAAATGGATCTACGACCCAGACCCAGCAAAACTAGAGCGATATCTAAAAATGTACCCAGGCGCAAAAGCCGCAAGAAGCGAAGCCGAGGTACTGGAAGACAAAGAAGTAAAACTAGTAACCAGCGCAAACATCCCCTCAGAACGTTGCCCCCTAGGCCTACGCGTAATGGCCGCAGGCAAAGACTACTTCACAGACAAAGCCCCCCTAACAACCCTAACGCAACTGGCCGAAGCCAAAGAAATGGTAGAAAAAACTGGCAAAAAATACGCCGTCTACTATTCAGAACGCTTACACGTAGAGGCCGCCGTCTTCGCAGGCCAACTTATAGACAAAGGCGCAATTGGCCGCGTAGTACAAACCATGGGCACAGGCCCCCACCGCATAAGCGCAGGCAATCGCCCACCATGGTTCTTCTTGCGGGAAAAATACGGCGGGATACTATGCGATATCGGCAGCCACCAAATAGAGCAGTTCCTATACTACACCTCCAGCAAAGACGCCGAAATCGTTGCCGCCCAAGTAGAAAACTACAATAACCCCGACCACCCCGGCCTAGACGACTTTGGCGACTGCGTACTAAAAGGCGACAACGGTACAACAGGCTATTTCCGCTGCGACTGGTTTACCCCAGACGGCCTAAGCACCTGGGGCGACGGCCGCACAGTAATACTAGGCACCGACGGATATATCGAACTACGCAAATATGTAGACCTAGCCCGCACAAAAGGCGGCGGCCATGTATACCTAGCCAACCATGAAGGCGAAAAATACTTCGATGTAAACGGCAAAGTAGGCCATCCATACTTCGGCCAGCTAATACTAGACTGCATCAACCGCACCGAGAACGCAATGACCCAAGCGCATACCTTCAAAGCAGCAGAACTTAGCGTAAAAGCGCAAATGTTTGCCGAAAAAGCGCGAGGGATAGTGCGCGAAGGGTAACCATAGCCACAAAAAGCAACAACCCTCATGACCCGATAGCGCGGGGATTGTATGTAGATTTATATGTAACTTTCACGGGGCTGGCTTGCATTTATTTGCAAGCCAGCCCCGGTTGGACGTTGAGTTCAATACAATGACTATGGTACTGCTTTGCTTGCCAATAGTTGTACTCTACTTACTATGTTTGCTTCCATGCCTAACCAAGTATTCATGCTCTTTACAAATAAGCTCTTTAATTTCGTCTATATCATCAACCGAAATGTTCGGTATTCGTATCCCATAGCTACCGCAACTAGCTATTTTTTCACCATCCGGTAGTACGCTTGTATATATATGCGACTCCGGCTCTCCTTCGCAACGATTGCATTCGCCTCCAGCACACCGGGCAAGACGATGGGGATTATTTGCGGTAGCTTTAATTATTGTATCCCTAACTATGTCGGCAAATCTTTGCGAGTAATCCTTACAAGACGAAAACCGTAAGGAGAACAATGGGGAAGGTTTTTGATTTTTTCTAATTTGTGTCCCGAATTTAACTATTTGTTTGTTATGTGTCTTATTTGTGAAAGATATGCTTTCCCCTGCTTTTTTCGGATAATAGCCAAGTTCGCATAAATGCAAAATAATGTCTTGATATAACAATTGCACTTCCTTTTCAAATTGAGAAAAGTATGACTGTACTAACTCTTCTTGCTTTTTTGTTTTCATTTAATTACCACCTCATATATTCAGCAAAAATCATTCACAGATTCTTTTAAGCACAGATAAAATCCCCGTTACCTCTTCATCTACGGTAAAAAGCGTTCGCCCACATATGCATTTTTCGTACATATTCCCATTGATTACGCATTTGTTTTTGGCGCACTGCGGGCTACAATCCCTGCAATCATTGCGTGCTTCAAGTTCTTTAATAATACATTGGGGCAAATCATCAAGATAGCCGTCATAGCTGTAAATGAATCCCGAATACAAATACATATGCAATGCATTATCACGAGTGAAAAATTGCAGCGCAAGCCGCTTTGTAACTGGTGAACTGTATTGCAAGGTGAAGCCGTACTTTCTTATTTCAAATTTTGTTTTATGGCCGGCTTTTGTTAAAAGTTCATGTGTTTGGGATACAAAATCCCCATACGGCCGTGGCACTTCTAAAAGAAAATCCGTGATTGACAATCGTTTTGGCGAACTCATATATTTCCCCTTTTCTTAATGATTATTATGTTAGCGCGTGTTGCCACTACCGCCCTACATTCGTTTTATCAATGCGGGCTATAAACTGTTCAAAAACCTTATCCCTATCTTTTGCTGTTTCATAATACGGAAGATTGAATTTTTCACATTGCTTTTTTACTAGTTTGCTTATTTCAACGATATTGGCGCATTTTTTTCGCAGTTCATCCTCTGGCTTATAGAATGTATAGTGATTTGGATTGTCATATTTTTTTAAGAGGGCAAGCCGTTCATCAGCCGTTACATCCGAAGTAATAAAATAATGAATTTCACAGTTTGCCACATGTAAATATTTCATATAGTCTTCTGGCAGTAATTGAAAAACATCCAGCACCATGCCGGGTTTAAACTCGTCATACTCCCCACTATCTAGCATTGCCCTAATAAATGGGGCAATTTTTGCGCTTAAAGTTGCCAGTGCTTTAAAACTAGAGTCAGCACCTGATGTGTCTATTCCAAGCTCGGGAAAACACCGCTCAAGCCCTGCGTTTATCGAATCCATGCTAACATGCTGGTATCCAAATGTTTTTGATAGCCTATGTGATATTGTGCTTTTGCCAGCACGGGGCACTCCTGCAATAATAATGTTGTTTTTCAAAACACACCATCCTTTAGCATTGAATGCACTATATGTAAAATTTCCATGCAATTTATTATACGACTTTGTCTGCTTGCTGACAACGAAACACATATATATTATTAAACGTATCACTAAAACAGCCACTTCCCCCATTGTGCAAATTGGGTTAGAATAACCAAAACATACATAAAAGTGTGAAATGACCGCGTAGCGTTTTTTCTCACCAACCAATTGTGCCGCCGCGTAGCGGCATGAATTAAGGAGTGGCCAAAATTGCAACTGTCAAAAAACATATCAAATCTAAAAGCATCCACAACCCTGGCAATAGCCGCCAAAGCTAAACAGCTAATAGCAAGCGGGGTAGACGTAGTAGACTTCACAGTTGGCGAGCCAGACGCGGACACACCTACAAACATCAAACAAGCCGCAATAGACGCAATAAACGATAACTTTACACGATACACAGATGTCTCCGGCATACATGATTTGCGTACGGCAATATGCAATAAGCTCAAAAATGATAACGGCTTAAACTACAGCCCCAATCAAATTATAGTCTCAAACGGGGCAAAGCAAGCCCTAGCCAATACATTTCTAACCATATTAAACCCGGGCGACGAGGTTATTATTCCCGTACCATACTGGGTTAGCTACCCACAAATGATTTATGTAGCAGGCGGTATCCCTGTCTTTGCGGACACAATTGGCGGCAACATTGTCGATGCAATAAACAACGCCATAACAGCAAAAACAAAGGCAATAATAATAAACTCCCCCTCAAACCCAACAGGCCGGGTACTAACAGTAAGCGAATTGACTAAGATCGCACAAATAGCCATCTCCAATGATTTATTTATCATTTCAGACGAAATATACGACAAGCTAATCTACGACCAAGATACACCTCACATCTCCATTGCATCCCTTGGGAATGAAATCACAGATAGAACAATAGTAATAAACGGGCTATCAAAAAGCTATGCAATGACAGGCTGGCGGGTTGGATACTCGGCGTCAAACGCCGACCTTGCGCGTGTTTTATCATATGTACAAGGGCACTGCCAGGGAAACACCAACAGTATTGCGCAAAAGGCAGCCACCCAGGCCTTGGCTGGCAGCCAAGATTCTGTAAAACATATGGTAACCTCTTTGGGCAAGCGGCGGGACTATGTAGTCGAACGATTAAACAAAATGCCCGGCTTTGACTTTATTTACCCACAAGGCGGGCTAAGCGTATTTGTGGACATTACCAAGCTACTGGACGACCGAATCAAAAACGGAAATGACTTCGCCCAAGAATTATTAAGCAAAGAAAATGTCTCACTAGTACCCGGCACAGACTTCGGAAGCGATAAACACATAAGAATTTCATTTGCAACATCCATGGAACGAATCATCGAAGGATTTGACAGGATCGAGCGGTTTGTTAAAGCGTTGCAGTGACCTTACGGTTTCTCATTAACATTAAGCTTCTCACAAACTTCGGTATAAAAAGGGAGTGTTAGCATGAACCAAACAAAATCATTTGCAATACTAGAGCGGGATATTGACCTACTAGACAGTATGCTATACGAAGTGCTGTTTACCCATGGCGGGCTAGAACTCGTAAGCAAAGCCAAAAAGATTATGACCTTAGCAAAGGCTTTGCGCTGGCCTGCAAATGATGGCCTAAATATTCAAGAAATGGATGACCCAGGCACAAATAACGCGGACATAAATAACACAGAGACAAACGCCGAGATAAACGCAGAAATCGCCGCCCTAAGCTTCGCCCAGCGGCAAGATGTTATCCGCGCCTTTACAGCCTTTTTCCACCTGCTTAATGTAGCCGAGCAAAACCACCGCATAAGAAGAAACCTAAGCTACGAGTTGGAAGACACAAAAATATCCCAGCCATTCTCAATAGAAAACGCAATCGTAAACCTAAAAGAAGCCGGTTACTCCGCCGAGGACATAAAAGAAGCGATACCACATCTATCAATAAGGCTAATAGTAACAGCCCATCCAACAGAAACAACAAAGCGCGCAATCTTAGATATCAAGAAAAGACTAAGCAGAAGATTAAAAGAACTTGATAACCCCTATCTAACCGAAAAAGAAGCAAACTTCATCAAGGAAAACATCTTAAATGAAATCACAATACTATGGCAATCAAATGAACTATCCCACCAGAAACCCAGCGTCCTAGACGAAGTAAAAGGCGGCCTCTACTATTTTGACAAGACATTCTTTGATGTTTTACCTGATATCCACCGTGAAATGAGAGTAAGCCTGCTAAAGCATTTTCCAGATCACGAATGGCGGATCCCAAACTTCCTAAGATTCGGCTCATGGATAGGAGGCGATAGGGATGGCAACCCATTCGTTACCCACGATATAACCTGGAAGACCATAGAGCATCAGCGTGAGCTAATCATTAAAAAATACCTACAGGTCTTTGATTATCTAATAGACAGATACAGCTACTGCACAACCCGGATAAATATAAGCGAAGACTTAACCAATCTTGTCAATGAAAAAGAAGATAAATACCTAACCGACACCCAAAAATGGTCAATAGATACAGAAATGTATCGCCGCGCCCTATCATTTATGCGCCACAGGCTGACACAGGTAGGCAAAACAGAAATCGGCTACAAAAATCCGGAAGAAATCTTGCAAGAGCTAAGAATTATCCGGGAAAGCCTAAAGCAGCACCTCCCCACCCATGACGAACTTAGGCGCATCAACAGGGTCATACGCCAGTTCGAGCTATTTGGCTTTCACCTTGCATCCCTTGAAGTACGCAACCATAGCGGCGAGCATGAAGGGGCAATAAACGAAATCCTCGCAAAAGTTAATATAGCAAAAGATTACGCCACCCTATCAGAAGAAGAAAAGCAAGAAAAACTAACCGGCGTACTAACAGACCCCCGCCCCCTACTTTTAAGCGGCGAAGGCTACAGCGAAAAAACCCAAGAGGTTATAGCAACATTTAAAACAATAAAACGCGCCCATGACGAGTTTGGGGCAATTGCAATACCCACCTATTTAATCAGCATGACACAGGCACCAAGCGACCTACTTGAGGTTCTTGTACTTGCAAAAGAAGTAGGCCTGTACTACCTGCACCCAAGCGGAAACATAACAACCACCCTAAAAATAGCCCCACTATTTGAAACAATCGGAGACCTAAACGCAAGCGTAGAAACAATGCGCAAGGTGTTTGAAACACCCATTTACAGGCATCATCTTGCCCTGCTTGGCAATTATCAAGAAGTAATGGTTGGCTACTCCGACGGAAGCAAGGACGGCGGCACACTAACAGCCAACTGGAAGATTTACAAAGCCCAAATTGATATAAACCAACTGGCAAAGGAATACGGGATACATGTAGAGTTTTTCCATGGCAGAGGGGGTTCCCTTGGCCGTGGAGGCGGCGCGTTAAACCGCAGCATTGCATCCCAGCCACCACAAACGGTAATAAACGGTGTAAAAATTACAGAGCAAGGCGAGGTGCTTTCCTCCAGGTACCTGCTAACGGAAATTGCACATAGAAATCTAGAGCAAGCCGCCTCAACCTTACTTGAAACCGTTACAACCACGCTAAAAGCATCAAAAGAAGAGACCCCGGTTTATATCAAGCCCCACTGGATAGAGTCTATGGACGAAATTTCAATGACTGCCTTTGCAAAGTATCGCTCGCTTGTGTTTGAAGACGCGGATTTATTCGAATACTACAATGATGTTTCGCCCCTTAAAAACTTCGCAAACTTAAACATAGGCTCTCGCCCAATGCATAGGGTGCTAAAACCCAGCTTCACCAGCCTCCGCGCTATACCATGGGTATTTGGTTGGATGCAAAACCGCCAGCTAATACCGGGATGGTATGCCGCAGGCACAGCCCTACAAGCCTTTGCAGACGGCGATAACCTTGATAACCTGCGCACTATGTATAAGGAATGGCCTCTTTTTACGGCCATCATAAACAACCTTCATACCGCACTTATGCAGGCCGATATGCAAATCGCTAAAGCATACATTCCCCTAGCAAAAAACCAGGAGGCAGCAAGGCGGATTTTTGCCAATATCCAGGATGAATACGCAAAGACAAAGAAAATTGTCTTGCTTATTTCCGAAGCCGACGAACTCCTTGAGCACTACCCCCTATTTAGAGAATCCATGCTGTTTAGGATCCCTCATATAAGCCCTCTTAACTTTTTGCAAGTGGAACTGCTTAAGGCATTGCATGGAAGTGGGCCCAATAGAAGTGGACCAAATGGAAGTGAATCAAATAGAAGTGAATCAAATGGAAGCGGACTAAATGGAAACAACCAGCTTAGCGAAGAAGATGAGCGCAAGCTAATAACGCAAATCTTGCTTACGATTAATGGGATTATTGCCGGGCTTAGAAATACCGGATGATTGCATAAGTTGGATGTCATTTGGGGGAAAAGCGATTCACCGGTGTCGTCTATAGCTGATATCATGTGCGTAAGTGTCACCTGGCATGGCACAGAAATATTACGTTACCGGTTTTTCTCCAAATGACAAAAGCATTACAGGCCGCATAAACCGGGGTTTTTCTTCTTTTGGTAAAAGCACTCAGCAGTCCCGTAGTTGTGCCGCAAGTGTGGGGTTATCCGCGGACACTGCATGTTTAAAAAAATACACGCCCTAGCGACTACTATCTCCCGAATGGCTCAATGAAAAATTAAGCCGCCGTTCGTCTTCATCGGCACTAACGAGCCTTACACTAAGGGGGTCGCCCATTGCAATTGCCATACTGCTGCGCTTTGAAATATAGCGGTTTTTGTCTTTGTTAAGAGAATAGCCAACGCGCTTTAGCGTCTCTGCTGGAATTAGGCCTTCGATTGTATTTGGCAGCATTACATACACCCCCCATGGGGTTATCCCCGAGACCTTGCCTTCGAAGATTTGGCCAGTTTGACTTTGCATAAATTGTACCTTCTTTAGCTGGGTTACTTCACGCTCCAAAGCTTCCGCCTCGCGCTCTGTCTTAGAGCACTGGGCGGCTATTGCATGGAGAGCGGTATGGTGATTTAAGATGTCTTGAGCCGATTGGGCCGATTGAGTCAATTGCACGTGTGGACAGTGCGCGCCTTCACCGATTGCACCTTCACTACCAGCACTAAGCCCGTCACTGCGACACCATGCTTTCAACTCGCGATGCACCTGTAAATCCGCGTATCGTCGTATAGGCGAGGTAAAATGGCAGTAGTTCTGGCTGGCAAGGCCGTAATGTGTAGGCCCCTCCGGCGAATAATAGGCCTGGGGCATACTGGTCAGTGCTGCCATTGCAATAGCCTGGTATGCCGGGCTGTCAATAGCCGCCTCAAGCAAACCCTGGATAGCTTTAGGCCCAAGTGCCGCATGAAAGGGCAGGCCAAAGTCCTGGGCAATGCCCCGCAACTTAGCCAACTTTTCACCGGATGGGGGCTCATGAGTACGGTAAACAAATGGGATTTCATGCTTAAGCGCGTGTGCCGCAACTGTCTCATTGCATAAAATCATACATTCCTCAATTATACCGGTGGCCCTGCTGCGCTCGTAAACCTCAACGGAAACCGGGCGGCCATCTTCATCCACACGAATTTTTGCCTCGGGAAGGTCAAAGTCGAGCGCACCCTTTGCGTGGCGTTTTTGATGGAGAGTTTCGCGCAACACATCAAGTGAGGCAAAAGTCTCTTGCCAGTCAGCGGCTATAGCAAAATCCCCGCCTTCCATATAGGCGTTTCGATTTGAAATGGGCTGAGGACGAGCCAAAACGCGCGGCAGTAGGCGCGTTTTTGGCGACAGACGAAGCCCAATTTCAAACGAAATCGCCATAACATCCAACATATCCTGCACTTGGGTATAAGTCCACCGTCGCACACTTCGTATAACCGAAGGCACAATCTCATACGACCTTACATTCCCCCCGGCATCCACTGTCATAAGACAACTAACCGCAAGCCTATCCACATCGGGAAACAACGAGCATATCCCACTGGAAAGCCTATGGGGCAGCATCGGAATAACCCTATCGGCCAAATACACACTGGTGCCGCGGTTAAACGCCTCCCGGTCTATTGGCGTATCCGGCTGTACATAATGGGAAACATCCGCAATATGAACCCCAAGCTTCCAGCCCCCACAGTCCGTCCGCGACACAGAAATAGCATCATCGATATCCTTTGTATCCTCACCGTCTATTGTGAAAATCATCTGGTCACGCAAATCAAGACGGCCAGTAATCGCATCCGAGATAACTTCTTCGTCAACGTCCGCCGCCTGCGCAAGTACATCCTCCGGCCATTCATATGGCACCCCATGCTGGCGCACCAAGGTAAGCACATCAACCCCTGGGTCATGTACATGCCCAAGCACCTCAACCACATGACAATGCACAACATGACTATGCCGATACAAGCCTTCACGATATCCCCGCTTACGCCTCGGCACCATAAAAACAACCCTATGCCCGTCAACAAGCCCAAACCTATTCTTAGACTTTGGCGGCACCTCAAATAAATGTGCAAACTTATTCTCAAGCGGGCGAATAAACCCATCAAGGCCAGAGGTAAAATAAGTGCCAATAAGAGGCTTGCGGTCGACTATCTCAATGATTTCACCTGTTTGACGTTGTAATGTATCAGCCCCACCAGGCTGATTAGATACCTGTCCGCTTGAAGCACCCAAATCTCGCCCCTTACCGCCAGGCAACTTTCCAACATGCCCCTTAGGAAAACGTCTGCCGGTTTTCTTGGCAACCGGTGCCTCGGCAGGTTTTGCGTCAACCAACCGACACAGCACTTCATCCCCATGCAATGCGCCCCATGTAGAAGAAGGCGGGATAAAAATATCCTCCGCCTTAGAATCATCAAGGACAACAAAACCAAAGCCCTTGTCTGTGCCAACGTACTTTCCGCTAACAACTCGCGGCTGCTTGGGCACCCGGCTCTTGCCGCCACGCTTAACCATTGCCTCACTGCTCTTCGTTTTCTTGTTATGTTTTGACAAATTATCTATCCTTTTGCTATTTTATTAGGATTTTATTATACTATGCACCGGCGCAGATTCATATACAACGCGCCAGAACATATTATAATACGAGTTGGCATTTTAGAGTCTGTACAACCGACACACAAACCATACAGATTCTATTGCAGCATTCGTAAAAGGAGATATATCACAATGATGTATGTACTAATTATTCTTGGTGCGGTAGTTGTAATTTGCAACATAGTATCCTTCGCACTTTACGCAATTGACAAACGCCGCGCGGCAAACAAACAGTGGCGCATAAGCGAGTTTACACTAATACTAAGCGGCTTTTTAATGGGCGGCATTGGTGCCTTACTTGGGATGCGCATCCTTAGGCACAAGACCCAGCACTTGCAGTTTAAGCTACTTGTACCCCTTGCGGTTGTACTTAACCTTGCAATCATTGTGCTGGTATTGCATTTTTCTGGTAATGTGCCTTGGGCATAGGCAATAAACCGCTAAATTTGGGGTTTTTCCATTTTTGACAAAGGTTATCTGCACGTACATTACTGTCCGGCTCGAAAATAAATGGCCCTGTCTTAACAGATGGGGCCATTTTTATAAGGAGGGTACGAAATGCAATCAAAGCTTATTCTTATTGAAGGAATCCCCGGTTCCGGAAAGACAACCATCGCAAATAAAATTTCCGCTTATTACCGTGATAAAGGCATAAATGCGATAACATATCCAGAGGGAGAAGCACACCCAGCAGATTTTGGATGGATTGCCTGCATCCCAATAGAGCGTTACAGTTCGTTATTAACACGCTACCCGCAATTTGCCGAAGATATAAAGGCCAACACGCTGATAGAGCATGGATATGCCATGGTAGCATACCTGTGGGTACGAGAAAAAACAAAAGCCTTTCATGATGAGATGGGAAGCTATGAAGTATATGGCCGCAGGGTAAAGTGGGAAACATTTCGCGATTTACACTTATCTCGGTGGCAAACATTCGGCAAAAGCCACTCAACAAAAGAAGAGATAGCCGTTTTTGAATGCGCCCTTCTACAGAATCATATCAACGAACTTTTATTTTTCCATAATAAAGACCTGGTTTTGACGGTATGGTACAAGCCTTTGAAGACCGCAAGCATATTGAACTAACCGCACTAACATTACTTGGCATTCCAGTACATGTAGTAGATAATCCGCTATATGATTGGGAGGATGTTTGGCGTAAAGTACAAGCAGTGCTACCGAATAACTAAGATATGTGACGCTTCAACACCCTACGAAAACGCATAGACACCATCGACACACGCATAACCCAAGTCAATAATTTACAACGGCACATAGGGGCATACAGCAAAAACAAAGATGTATATACCCAATACCTACGTTCGAAACGCAGTCCAAAATTTAGGCAAGACAACGAAAAAGCCATAGCAACCGTAGAGGGGGCAAAGGCTTTCTTTGATTCAGTGTGGGCTTGATAATTTGCCAAGCGGAACGTAGAAATTTTGCTGGGCATTGAGGGCAAACCAGCCAGCGAACGCACACCAAGAAAGGGGCAACATGATGACCGTTAGAAAAAATATACACTGGTTTTTTTCTTTTCCGCAAGCGCTAGCCAGCGATGCAGACCGAGCGGAGCGAGGGCTTTTAGGTGCAAATCCAACAGGATTTTGCACCGGGGGGCTTGGGGGAAATCTCCCCCAACAAGCAGGCAAGTGGCGGCACAATTAAAATGTAAATTTTAATTGTGTACGGACACTTGCCCTGCCTTGCAGGATTAGCGAAACCCACTAAAAGCCACATTTGTGGCAATGGCACAGCCGTTGCATGAATTAAAGCAATTTTCAAAGATGGCAAGGCAAGAATATGTAAGTGTAAAAAATAATCTGCATGAATAATGACGCATATTGATATATGTACATGAAACAAATCTAACTCGCTACGTGTGTATATCCACCGAAAAAAATATTTTC
>Ga0123355_10010151_pt1 | contig 14394 bp, 11 predicted proteins | sample TergutEmb28metaG_3_FD_89872 | JGI IMG/M metagenome (GOLD analysis project Ga0123355, IMG submission 89872) | Embiratermes neotenicus P1 segment gut microbial communities from Petit-Saut dam, French Guiana - Emb289 P1 | ecosystem: Host-associated > Arthropoda: Insects > Digestive system > Gut ...
ACAGGGCATACTACTTGTACCGGAGGCTGCGGGTACAGTTTTTAATACTCCTGATGATGGGTGCTGTGACACCCGAAACATGTAGAGCAGCTTTGCAGTAAATAAATATCTGCATACTGTTACATCTGTTGGATTTTTATTCATACTAGACTAATAAGTTTGTGTTATCGTCAGAATGCAGCACAAAGCCATGGTATAAGAGCTTCTATATGCTTTGCCGATGTGGAGCAGGTAGGCTTGTTACGGCACGGAAGCAACAAGCTGTAGTGACATTCAGTATCAAGTGAAGAGCAGACGGTTTTTAATATTCAGTTCAGCCACTTCTACTTTCCATATTCCATTTAAACCACAAGAATTTATAATTTATTTCATATTGTGTGAACCGTGCATCGTTAAATTATATTAGTGTATTAAGAACCAACAGGCTGCACTATTTACTTTTAATTTATTTGACGATTAACCTCTACATATTTCGAAATATGTAGAGGATGCGGATGGTGCCGTGCGAGTCACACGGCACCATCCGCACCGTACACACGACGTACTGTACGCAGCGGCTCTCGAGACCACCAACCATCCAAAAACTCGGTGCAGAAAACCATATGCTGCAACTCAACATCTAATGCTCCTGATGATGAGCTTATGTACCTGAAACACGTCGAGTTAAGAATACATCAATAAAATTACCTAATTGCATCAAGTTGGCATTTCACTTTATTTCATGAGGAAGATGCACGGTCTAACAACCCTCAATATATACTTCCGTAATAAATACCAACAAGATGCACTTTCTTTCTTATTTTATTTCAATAATCTATCCTTTACATGTTTCAAATTGAGTAACTATACATCATCAGGAGGCAGTTACTCTATATGCAGCATTTGGCATTTACCATGCTGACAATATATTGAAATTGTGCAAAATTTCACACAATTTCAATATATTTTCAGCATGCTAAGTATCAAAGGCTGCATATAGAGTAACTGTCTCCTGATGATGGATAGTTACTCAATTCGAAACATGTAGAGGATAGATTATTGAAATAAATTAAGAAAGAAAAGTGCATCTTGTTGGTCTTTTTTATGCAAGTATATCACGATGCAGGGTCCACAGAACGTTTAAAAAAAAAAACACATATTTGAGTCAGGACGACCGATGACATGGCCGAAATTTGAATCATGTACCTCACTGATGCAAGTGTATAACATTGAGAACGCGTACACCTACTTGCTCCGTTTTTACATCAACAAAGCATGGTCACTTAAAAGTTTATTTCAGACACGATCACTATTGCGAAAGATATCTGAGGTGAAATATAAAAAGACGTTTCAACACACATGCTTCACTCGATGTGTTTTAGGCTGACAACTCACGGACAGGTTAATCATTAATTCAGAGTACGGGGGTACAATACACTGCGTCAGGGCACAGCTTACATTCACACATGATATATATGCACGCTCCTTCAGTATCAAGCCTGTACTTTCGCATGGAGACAGAGAGAAAGAGAAGAAATTTCAGTTGAAAATGGACCGCTGTAATTTCTGTCACATTTTCCATATTTTCTCACTTGTCATCCATTCAGTTCCTCGCACCCTTCTTTCTAAATAAAGGGTCGTGCCCTTGCATACAAACCTCTGTTACAGCTCTCCATTAGAAGAGAGGAAGACCCGGCTGTGAATGCAGACAGGCCGACCGGACTAAGATGAGTCGCCACAGACAACCAAATCAAAGCTGCGGAGGAGTGAGGTGAAGGGAATGAATAGTGGCAGGACATTTCGAACCTTTTTTTTTTTTTCTTTTCACAAATTTCCTTTTTTATACAGTTGAAGGAAGACTTTGTAAGCTTTTTTTTTTTCTGAAGTGGTGGTAGTAGGCGCAATGATTTGATTCTGATGTCAGTCTGTTCCTCCATCACCATGCATTTTACTTAATGACAAATTAGCACCGGGTTAAAATTAGTTCGAGGGCGGAGGGCTGGTAGTCTTCCCCTCTCGCATTAGAGGCGACCCATCACGTTGCACTTTGCATTCACAATTCCCTTTCCCTCGCCTTGTCATTCGCCTCAACTCCCCTTTTGAATTTCACACGTCTTCACTCAGATTTTGCTTCCAAACCCAAACAAAAGGTGAATAAAATGTGGAGTCTTCCCTCGTTGCATTCTGTGAGCAGTACCTTTTCTTATATCTGTTTTTACAGCTTCCTTATATCCCCTTGCCTTTGTTTTCACCTAGAGTGTTTGTCCCTTCGTTTACAATTACCTCTGTGCGTATGATTTAAATGATTTTCCGCTTTATAAAATACAAGCTTTCAGATGCGAAGAGCAGAAATACAGAAATTTTGTTTTTCTCCTGTTGGATAAATTAGTAAAAGAAATATTTTTAATTTTGAACATTGATATTTGTAAATTTATCAAAACACCAAAGCCAATAGACAACACTGACTAGAATGACGGCGTTGTTTTCTTCAGTCAGAATAAGGTGAAATAAAATACTTTAATATGTCGCTTAAGTGAGTCAAGATTAAAACGATTTACGCTATTAGGAGGTTCATAATTTTATACACATTTAAAGGAATTTCTTGTTTGAGTAGAAAATACAATTTTGTAAATTACTTATTATCTATGAAGTAGATTGAATGTTCACTAATCGTTGCGTGCAGGCAAAATGTTAAGATTAACTGCTAATGACGACATACCATACCATGTAGATTCCTCAACCCTACTCCTTCCCGCAATCCTGTCTCTGATAAGCAGCTGTTGCCCCTTTGTACACCCGCTGAAATATTCGTTCATTTCAATGCCACAGCAGTACTCTGAACACGGACAGTTCATGCAGCACAGTGGATGGTTGTGCGATGGAATATCAAGGTTAAATTTCAGGCAGCAGCAGTAATCAGGCATTATTCTTTTTGCAAAACTTCTAGACCAAGTCCTGGGTCAACCCTGTTGTTTGGAATAATGTGAGTTCTTGTTCGGCGTGGAGGTAATTTTCCCAGAAATCGCAATGTAAGGCGCAACATTATTAAACAGTGCGTTTTAGACATCGTGAAAGTTAATGAAATACAATTTAAAATATCCATGACAAAAAGTTAATCAGAATTCGGGCAACGTTTCTTGGATTTTTGGTCATTAAAGTTTGTCAATATTCGAGCAAAAAAAAAAAATAGTTGTTCCCAGCTCCATCTAATGAGTATTACCTGCAAGTGGTACTGTCGGTTGGCTGGCTGGCTTTCTAGGGAGGAAAATAACTGGTCGCTGGTCTCCATCGCAGGTACTGCAGTTACAAATACGGAGAAACTGCAGCTGCATTCTAGTGTGGGAGCCGAGAGTAAAGGAATGAAGGAAAAATGGCAGAGAAAAATGGGCACTTGCCGTAAGGAGGCCAGGGCTATTACAGTTCGTACAAGCAAGGAGTAAATAGCATGCATATAGCAACAATGCCCATATGTCTCTAACGCGTGGTACTTAAATAAGTATATGGATGACCACCTTAATTTACAATGCGAAATGGGTTGGACCGATCCTGCTCCCGAGTTGAAACTTTCCTCACTTCCGGTTTTCCAGGGTTTACGCATACGCCTATATTCCACCGTACTTACTGCTCGTGCCAATTCCATACTTACTACGATTCTGTGTCATACCTTCAAGAGGATAATTTTAGTATATTCCTGTACATTCATTCGCCTTTACAGCAATGCATTTAAGTCAATATGAGTAACTTGTATCGTTTGTAGGTCTTTTATGCGCCATTTTCATTCTTACGAACACTTTGAGAAAACCCTCAACACTTCCATTACACATTGGACTATATCACTGACTTCGGAATTACGTATGACTTCTCTATCATTACAGACCTACATTTGACTTCAAACTAACTCAGTAGACACTGAATGCCTAGACTTACTTATGAAAAATGTGACGAATATTAAGCACTGTAAATTCCCAGCCGAAGACCGAGAGAAGACCAACTTTTCTTAAAGACTTCCCTGACAACCGTGCAGAAAACTCTTCATTTCAGGGGCTCTCCTTTCCAGTTTCTGGGCTCTCTTTTTCACGTTCTGACTATAGTGTATATCTCCACACACACAGGGTTCGAGCATTTATATACCGACACGTTGTACTCCACCTCCTTATCCTGTCTCTTCGATGCGATATAGAATACTGCAGACTTGAAACGGCTACTGGGAGCCAGAGTCGCACTGAGCACAGACATTCCGACAAGCTGTCCTGTTATTGTGGTAAATGTACTACGTCATAGGGTGAACGTGTTAGAGCAGAGACAACGTTCCAGATTTGATTTGAGAGTGAGTTGGTTCGACTCCCAGGCGGCTCATCGGGCATCTTGAGTTTATTTTTTCGTAATTTTTGTCAGTTATTCCATGCATGTGGCGGGATTAAGCTACGACCAATTCCTTCCAAATCCTTTCCAATTTGTCAGTCATCAGCTGGCCTACCATTCGACGCTGCATAATACGACTCACTAATTACATGGAGCAAAATTCTTATTGAGAAACGAACAGTTCCACAGCTAGTCCAGAAAGTCTCCTCAGTCCTTGGAACTCAAAGGTTCGCTACCGTATGCAATCAGCCCAACAATTGGACCCTTCCTGAGCCAGATGAATCGACTGTACACTTTCCCAGCATATTTCCTTAAGGTTAGTTTTAATAATATATTTTGGTCAAAGGATAGTTCTCTGAAGTGGCGGCATACCTACAGGTTTCCCACCAAAATGCTGTATGCATTTCTCTTGCGTGCCACACGCCCTACCCATCCCATTGTCCTTGATATCCCCACCCAAATAATATTTGGTGAGGAGCATAAATCGGAAATCATATGAAGAGAAGGCCAAAACATTCAAAGATTTAAGTTGTAACACCTAAAGAAGAAAAAGAGGAGTACAAATCACGGATTTCTGCACTGTAATTTTCTCTGGCCTTCTGTTAGTTCCTCCATCCAAGGCCCATCATTCCCCTAAGCACAATATTGTCGAACATTATCAATCCTGAAACCTCGTAAAATATTTCACAAAATATTATTAGGTCATGGGCAGCTACTTGTACTATCTTTGCAAAGTAAGAAAAGTTAAATTAAGTAACATTATCCTGCTATGCTAGTTCATCAATATCGATTTATATCCAGACAAACACAACACTTTAAAGTTGTACCTTCACTTATTCACTTGTTTGCAACACGTTTCGGCCGTTATATTCGGCCATCATAAGCAGAAACACAAGTACATAATCGGAAAAGTATGCTATGGAAGAAGTCCCCCTTTCACAATTCGCTAATAAGATAAACGAATTAGCTATTATTCCTAATACAGGAATAATAAATACAGAAAAACAGCAGTCAACGTTTAATTAAAATCCAGGAGCATTGCAGATTTTTCAGGATGAAAGAGATTCCTGTATGTTATTACTTCAATATGTGACAGGTATGTCAGGTTGCATAAAAGTAAATAAACGAACATACAGAGTTCAACTTTTGATGTTTTGCTGACCGTGCATTTCAGTATAATCTTAGCAATTGACCAACTTAATACACAAATTCTTTTTTTTTTTGTAATAAGTTTATTATATTCCTCTACATGTTTCGAGTACTGTTGTGCTCATCATCAGGAGGTCAAATTGTATTATACAGCATCTGGTATCATCACAATCTGTAGGTGGCCGTCCGATGCACAGGTCCTCTCCCAACCTGTGCACCGGGCAGCCACCCACAGAGTGTGACGATACCAGATGCTGTATAATACAATTTGACCTCCTGATGATGAGCACAACAGTACTCGAAACATATACAGGAATATAATAAACTTATTATTAAACAAGAATTTGTGCATTAAGTTGGTCAATTGCTAAGAGTTCAACTGTTGTGCCTGTGTGAATAATGTATCGATGTTAAGAAAACTTAAAAGTGAAGTCAGCTGCATTGTGCATTCTGATTGTCATTGCACTGAGAAGATAAAGATCATATCTTAACACAAGTGAACACAACACGTAACGTGCAATTTGGCACCGTGATCGCCCTTACACCAAATGTAATGGTTACATCGTCACGGGTAAAAGGCGTAAATGTGAAGCTGCCACGAAGTTTGACTGATGAAAATGGAAGATTCTGGAACAAATGGGTCCCCACTTACTGCAAGATACTTGCCCTGCATTTCCTAGGTTCAGAGAGGAACAGCACGATTCAGTCAGAATATCCGGCCTTCAGAACGAAGATCCAATCCTGTAGCGCTCAACCGCCATGTTTGGTGGAGCCCTAGCCTGCTATGTAACTGCTTTTGCAAAGAAATGAAGACTTCACCTTGAAGCCCACAACATATTTAAAAACTGTTAGTCTCTGTTGTCTGTAGGGGTCACGTAGTGTGAAGAATAATACAACATAATTGTATGTAAGTTGTCTCGTCAACATCAGTGGCAAGGCTCTTCTTGTTAAATTCTCGGGCAATATAGAACATTACGGGTGAAATTGTACAGTAAATGGCAAGGGAAACGAGAAAAACAGAGCAACTTGGCCAATTTCAATTTAACACATGAGGAAATACAGCAATAAACCTGCTGGAAAGATAAATACATTATATTAAATTATTTAATTTCACTTACTTCTTAAAGCCTTTCGTTTCACTACTGTTTAATGACGAGAATAAAATGATAATTTCATCATTCTCCTACATCTCACAGAAATTTTTCTAAAAACTCTTGTCCCAGTTCCTCTATGACAAGTCAATTCCGAACATTCTACTTTCAAGCCTACTGTTAGGGTCGTCATGAATGGAAGATTTAATTACCATAACTTTACATATTTTAGAGTCAGTGTCATAGGACAAATTTTAAATTAAATTAAATATTTGTTTGAACAATCTCAACAGAATACTACATAGGATAACAAAATGGAGAAAAGCATGATTAGTAATAAGAGGCATCTGCATTGAACCAAGACTATAGGTACAACAGCACAAAGATAAAAACATCTAAGTCGAACTTGCTGATTAACTTGTGACATTGTAAAAATATTCCTGGAGCAAGCTGGTCTTAGGAAACACAAAAGTATTTATATATTACGTATTATATATATATATATATATATTCACACACTCTTTAAAGCGCATTTCCCAACCAAAATCTTGTATGCATTTTCTCCCTATCAATGCTGTATCTCCATCCATCCATCCATCCTCCTTAACTTTATTGGAATAAACACATTAAGTACAACGTAACAACTTGCAGCTCGTCAATGTCATTACAATTTTCTTCTTACATAATCCTTGTTCCTCAGAATGTTTGCAGTGAGTGGACTCAGTAGACCCTACATGTTCCCGATGATGCCACTGCTCATGACGATGTTTAAATGTCGCCAACATCGTTGTCAGCGAGGCGCTGTACGTATTTCAGTCATTAACGTGACTGGCTGCAGACCGACCTGGCTGGGCTAAACGCGACATACACAATTTTTCCTCTTCACTGTCGCGCCCAGTGCTTGCCGAAGTATCTCTGCAGCATAAAACAGCAGAAATGTGAAGACGGACACCCAACCTTATTCAGTATGTGCGGAATTTGACCTCCACTGCCACTAAAAAGCTTCATAATTTTCTTAGTAAAGGGGTAAGGTTATCGTTATCCTCATCACAATCAGCTGGCCCGTTCGCATCTCTTATTTCCTGTGAACATTGAATTCGTGAGTGGAAAATTCTGATGCACTTTCAACAATAAAGCAAGAATGATGATTTAAAACAAACTGATGTCCTAAGACGATTCATGCCTGTTGTGTTGGCCGTGATCAAAATCAACAAATAATCCTTCAACACAACATACACTTTAAAGAAAATTCTTGACAAAAATACGTCGTGTGGACAAACCATTTGTTGGTCTTATTAAAGAACTGAAAAATACCTTGAAATTGTTCTTCCTCTCTTTTACACAAAACACACTGCGAAGTTAACCCGTGTCCTAGTAAAAGATATACAATAGGTCATGCACTGCTACAACGAAACAAAGCAACTTACATCCCTCAATATTTCGGGCTAAGAACAAGAGGTGAAGGACAATCAGCCAGTGCGACACTGGGAGTTAGACGACCGACCGGTAACCGGATCGCTTGTATCGATCTCCGCTCCTGCGTGAAGTCGACTCTTTTGTAACAACTGTGTGCACTCTCTCCAGCCCTGGGCTGCCGTCTCTTTCCATGCAAAGGGAATCCCAACACCTTCAGATCTAATAGGGTGCGAGAGTCTTACCCACACAGCAGTGCGGAGTGCTCAATGGGGCACACCAAAGTTACGGCCCTTGGACACTTCATTACTATATTTAATTGTTGTAGTTCTTTCTTTATAGAGCACAGTACAATTACTTTCTCGTTGTCGCCGGGAGGAGTAAAGATAACAGTAATGGAGGGACAGTAATCTCGGATGTTGGTAGCGGCAGGAACATCGTGGCTACAGATCTACTGGGAAATGATAACTGCTGACCATAGTTTGATGCAATATCAACAGGACTGCATCTCCAGGCTCCTGAATCTCTTGTTCGGTGCTTACAGTCGCTGTCGGTAGAATACATGTTATAGAAATTATGCTACGGAAATATGACCATGTGCGAGTTCAGTTTTATACAGCCGTTTGTAATCGTAAGTTTTGTGATCGTAATACTAACTTACTAACTCCACAGAGTAGAATACTTCCTGAAAAGCTCCCAGCATTTTTTGGACCCCGAAGTTTCATTGCCACATTCACAATAACCTGCCAACTCTCCCTATGCTGAGCCAAATCAATCCATTTCATGCCTCCTCATCCTACTTCTTGAAGATCAGTTTTAATATTATCCTCACATATACGCCTAGGTCTTTCAAATTGTCTCCTTCCCTCGGGTCTCCCCACCAAATCCCTGTATGCACCTCCCCTGTCCTCCATCCGTGCTACCTGACCCGTTCATCTCATTCTTCTTGATTTGATCATCCGAATGACATTTGGTGAGGGGTATGGAGCATAAAGCTCCTCGTTATGTAGTCTTCTAAAATCCTCTGTCACCTCTGCCCAAATAACTTCCTCAGCACCCCATTCTCTAAAACCATCAGCCTATTTTCCTCCCTCAATGTGAGTGACGAAGCCTCACACACATACGAAACAACAGACAAACTTACAGTTCTGAATATCTTGATCTTTATATTTCTTGATAGCAGATCATAAGTGATAAGATATTACAATGTAAACATTTTTGCACGCATCTGTCGGAGAACTGAACCACACACCGTCAGACACACATGTGTAAGCCTGTAAAAGTGAAAAAGACCGCGTTCCCTGTGCAACTAAGATTCATTGGCCACCATAAAAATTAGTACCCACAGTGGTTTACCAGGGGTACATCTCTCTAGAGGCAGGACACAAACATGTGAATATATGTTTTTAAAAATGCTCTTCGGAGTCGTGTCTTTTGTTGAATATGACACATACGAGGCCTGTCCGGTAAGTATCCGGCCATTTTTGAATATCTCGAGAACCGGTCCCGTGGTCTTGGTGTAACTTGGCAGTCAGTCAGAGGAGACCTTACTGTGCATCCGTGAATAGTCACTCTCCCGTAGGGCTAGTCAGTCGGCAGTGAGACGCCGCTGACTGAGCTTGTGTACTGTGTGACCGTCGCATACACAATGACCGAGCGAGCAGATCAGCTTAATCATGACAATGCGCCTGCCCATTCTACAGATCTCGTGCAGGTCTCTTTGGCAAAGCACCACAGCACCCAGGTCTGTCAGCCTCCCTACAGCCCACATTCGGCTCCCTGCGACTTCTGGCTTTTCCAAAGCTAAAATCACCGCTTAAAGGGAGGAGATTAGTGAAAGTGACGGTCACACAATACACAAGTTCAGTCAACGGCGTCTCACTGCCGACTAACTAGCCCCACGGGAGAGTGACTGTTTACGGATGCACGGTAAGGTCTCCTCTGACTGGCTGCCAAGTTACATCAAGACCACGGGACCGGTTCTCGAGATATTCAAAATGACTGAGTACTTTCCGGACAGGCCTCATACACACAAAATATAGAATTTCAGGCCTGGAAATTTATACAAGCGTACATCAAACTGACCTGATTTTGTCGTGTAAAGCGTCGTGCGTGTAGTTTACGGAAGGTGCCTATCGGAAAACAACGATCGGCTAACAGGCCAAATTATTTTCTAGTACAGGGGCGCACAAGTGCCGGACGCCATGTCGTCAGGGCGAACAAACTTTACACGGTAGCGCCTAATATTTGTGGGCCTTTTGTATGGAATTTGCTTCGTGTTATCGTGCTGGGGCCTACAATTTTGGAGTGGCTTCTCGATTTTTGGGAAGTCTGTGCACCCCCGCCTTAGTGTATTCTGAAACTCACTAGCATTCGCACAAATTGACAGAAACACGACATTTAATTCCGCACAGAGAGTAATTTGTTTCCGTGGAATGCGGCGTGAGGTTACGTGGTTCCTTCAAATACATTCAGCGAGCGAAGTGCCCAGAGGCATCTCGAGCAACAAAGAATTTTCTATATATAAAAATTATTAAGAAGACCAACAAATGCACTTTGATTATATGAATGTAATGTTAATATGTAGTGACCACCGACATGTTTCGTTTACCCATGTGGTCATCTTCAGGGTGGTGAGAACAAGAACATAAATATATTTATAATGTGCTGGGGCCAATCCACGTTTCAAAATAATACTGTTTGGTTTAAAATTCTGGCGAGGAATATAAAATACTATAAGTTAAAAACTGTTGTCTAGAGTATGGTTCTATGGAGTGATGTACATAGAAGGTACACGTCCTGGATTATAATCCAGATTGGTCAGGGATGATATATTCTGCACAGTGAACTGCTTGGAACTTCAGACTGTGGAGTGAAACCGACACATTATAAATAAATTGATATTCTTGCTCTTAAAACCCTGAACATAGCCACATGAGTGGCCGAAACATGTCGGTGGTCATTACACAACATTACATTCATATAACCAAAGTAAATTTGTTGGTTTTTTTTAAATAAATTTTATGCATCTGATTCATGCATGGAACTTGGAACATACAATTATCTACACCTTTGCCGTTCGTAGATACAAGACACAACCCAGCTGTAGGACATAAAGCAGTCTCATGTGCACTGCACGTCCAAAGTGTAGAACTTATATCTCAGATATTTGTCATGTTTTATATAGCATTCTAATACACCCTCTAAAGCACTGTGTCAACTACAACGTACTGCCTGCTTTAACATTCAATATATCTGCATTTTACTCTCAATTTGTTTATACATAAGTTTGGCATGATACTTACAATAAACAGCCATTCTTATAATAAAACCAACTGGATGCACTAATTTCTCAAATTTATTTTTGGAACAAAACGCTACATGTTTCGGACAGTTCCTCTGTCCATCATCAGGAGTTTTTCACTGTACACACAGCAATGGTATACGTCAGCAGACCTGTATGACATACACCATTGCTGTGTGTACAGTGAAAATTTCCTGATGATGGACAGAGAAACTGTCCGAAACATGTAGAGTTTTATTCCAAAAATAAATTTGAGAAATCAGTGCATATAGTTGGTTTTATCATAAGAAATTATCATGATGCACCGTCACCTGAACGTCAAACAGCCATTATTTAATAAAACATCATTACTTGGTGTTTGCGATAAAAACGTAGCGTGTCTTACGTGAGACAGGGACCAACTTTGTAAAAAGTATTTACATTTAAGATGAGTCCCATACTTGAATGCAAGTGTCCTCCTCGGTCTGTTTGGTGTTACACCTGTTATCACCACCATCACCACCACCATCATTGTTAGTGATATTGTTATTGTTATTACTGTGTTCTGGCTCTTGGCTCTCAGCAGCAGTTGCAGAGCGAGATATGGCGACGCACCGTAGCACCAGCACCATTATCAACAGAACGCGCTCCCAAGCCGGTATCCATTACAAATATTGCACAGCCTCTGTCAGCCCGTCTGCCAGTCTTTGGTCTGCCAACTCTAATACCCTTTTACACCGATGAGTTATCGATTTGTTGAGGGGTGAGAGAGCCGGTCAGTTGGTTGGGGTGAGAAACTGAGTAGGACTCTTGGAGCATTCATCTCACCCCGTTCAAGACCAACATTCCCCCCTCCATCTCTCTCCCACAATTTGTGGTTTCAATCAAGCCCAAAAGAAAAATACTCCAGATTATGGCTGATGTATTTATTTCGTAACGATGGCCATTATCGTAGGTCACATTGTGTCATGTAATAACATAATGTTACTGATGAAACGTGAAGAACCCTGAAGGGAGTTACTGTGTCGCATTTCAAGGTCACAACGGAACGGAACAGAACAGCGTTACGAAAACAGTTGCCCTTCTAATTAACCATTATACACGAACAACAGAAGTTCAGTTAGACACGCTTTACTTCACAGTACACCTGTAGCAGACTGAGATTACACGTTTCGGCCACAGAATTGGTCATATTCAGGTCTGATATAGGAATCAGTACCATATAGTAAATGTCTTTGCCAATATGTTTTTTTTTAATACTGAATACTGCCTTTTCCATGGGGTTGTATTACTTTATATACTAAAATTCTTTAGTATAGGCAATTATAATCACAGTTTTAACCCTTATCCTGCTAACGTGGAGAATAAGGTGAGTTCCTAATAACGCCAGCAAATGGCAGATGGGATGTTATTCGACGTTTAAAAGGTTAACACATAAAGTAATACAACCGTAAAAAAGAGATCTAAGTCTAAAACAACCACACCGACAAAAGCACTGGCGATATGGCAATGATTCTCGTTACGTACCTAAAGAGGGCCAATTGATTGATCGAAACACGCATTCTGAATATCTTAACATGTGTGGTGTAAAATAAAGTGTGTATAACCGTATCCTTTCTTGACACATTGTTCTGCGCAACGGGATGAAAGCCCTCACAAAGGAAAAAAATATTATGTGTACACCAAGCATCGGGCCTCCCATAATTTTGTCCCTGGACATTTTCAACAAGTTTCTCATAGTTTCGTATAGCTCCGTCGCGTTATTTCAACAGGTAGCTGAAGGCATTTGTTATTAGCACACAAAAAATGTTACTCTGCGGTAGAAAGGCACTGCGACAGAATACTTAACAAACGACTTTTAACGTGAAGGGTTGTTAGCACCACGACCAACCCTCGTCCGGTTAGGCCGGACCCTTGTCTTCTGTCTACGACTGGTCATTATATTTATTTACAGCTACCGTATTTACCTCGAGGCCGTCAAATCCACCTGCAACCCCAGTCTGCGCCGTGATGACAAGCAACCCACTTGACACATGTGGAATCGACAGACAGACAGCGAGATAAAGACATGGCTCATCGGTCTCATTAGGCTGCGGGAAACCGTATGAGACTGTTGGTATGTGGAGAACGTGTGACACTGAAAAGAATGGACTTCACCCTTCGTAAAACACACACCCCCCCCTCCAAAATAATCGTGAAAGTACTTTTCTGTCCAATGCTGCCCGATATCCGGAAGGGCAAATCTTTGTTTGAAGGTCCCCAGACTTCGCCCCCTTGTCCTTCTGATAAGTAATAAGAAGATATCAAGATAAGGATGGAGTACTGGTGGAATGACAGACAAGGAGCAGCCGAAGCTGGTATGATTGGAGAAAAAGTTTGTCTGCCACCAGTGTCACATGGTTTAGGCCGGTATAGAAGCCGGTCTTCATTGTTATATGCTGGCGACTAACCGCTTGAGCCATTGCACGGTCTATAAATACTAAGATCAATTTAAATTATATTTACCTAGAGAGGCAATGCATGTATACCGTAACACCAAGGCGGTTTCGTGCAACTGTTGTTGCAGTGGACAAACAGTACGTATTCTGAATGTGTATTTTAGCTTTAGATATCCAGCAAGAAACGCGCATGTGCCAAATTGTCATTTGTGGCAGGTCCGGCTCTAAAATATTTTTCCACTTTATCTCATAAACGGCAGGATTTTCGAAAAAAAAAGTTATTAAACAAAAAAAAATGTGTGTATTCATATTCTCTACAACTCTTTTCCGTAAGTTTTCTCATTCTAGGAAGAACTGACCGAGATATGATAAAAATTAATATTGGTCTTCACGTAAAGTACCCGTTAATCTTGTCCGATTTTAATAAAATTTTAATTATCTCGACAGATTTTAGTAAAATATTCAAATGTAAAATTTCATACATATCCGTCCAGTGAATGAGATGGGCTGGGCATGTGGCGCGTATGGGCGAGGAGAGGGGGTGTATAGGTCTTGCTGGGGAAACCGGAGGGAAGGAGACCACTGGGGAGACCTAGGCGTAGATGGGTGGATAATATTAGGATGGATCTCCAGGAGGTGGGATGTGGGTATATGGACTGCATTGGGCTGGCCCAGGATA
>Ga0123355_10010152_pt1 | contig 14393 bp, 16 predicted proteins | sample TergutEmb28metaG_3_FD_89872 | JGI IMG/M metagenome (GOLD analysis project Ga0123355, IMG submission 89872) | Embiratermes neotenicus P1 segment gut microbial communities from Petit-Saut dam, French Guiana - Emb289 P1 | ecosystem: Host-associated > Arthropoda: Insects > Digestive system > Gut ...
CCGCCGCACGGCGGGCGACGGCGAGTTCACGGCGATGTTCGTCGCCTGCAATCGCGGGAAGCGGTCCGTGGCATTGGATCTCAAGCACCCGGCCGCCTGCGATGTGGTTCGCCGCCTCGCGTTGGTGTCAGACGTCTTCGTGCAAAACTTCCGGCCAGGTGCCATGGATCGGCTTGGATTGGGCGCGGAAGCGTTGCGCGCGCTCAATCCCCGATTGGTTTACGCATCGATCAGCGGGGTGGGAGAGTCGGGACCCTACGCGAAACAGCGGGTCTATGACCCGGTCATCCAGTCGCTGTCGGGGCTTGCGGATGTCCAGACCGATCCCGAGACCGGGCGCCCGCGCATGGTGCGGACCATCATCGCCGACAAGACGACCGGTGCCTTCGCAGCCCAGGCGATTTGCGCCGCACTGTTTGCGCGAGAACGCACCGGTGAAGGGCAACACGTCCATCTGTCCATGCTGGACGCGATGATAACGTTTCTCTGGCCCGAGGCGATGTCGGATCAGGCGATCCCGGGGCGTGCCAAGCCAACGGGTCCGCCGCGTCCGGACCTGATTTTCCGTACCACCGACGGATTCATCACCGCAGGCTCGGTTTCGAATGCAGAATGGCGTGGCCTGTGCACCGCGTTGGACAGGTCCGAATGGATCGAGGATCCGCGGTTCCGGACCCTCGCCGCCCGATCCGCCAACGGGGCAGAGCGGATTGCGCTGGTGGGCGCCGTCCTGGCGACCCGCCCAACGCAGGAATGGCTGGCTCGGCTTGCTGCACACGATGTTCCGTGCGCCCCCGTCCTTCGCCGCGACGATGTCCTCACAGATCCCCAGGTGGTCTATAACGGCCTGATCGAAACTATCGACCAACCCGGTCTGGGGCCAATCCGCCAGGCACGGCCAGCGGCGCGCTTCGACAGAACACCAGCAGAGATTCAAGGCCCGGCCCCCTCGATAGGCGAGCACACCGAGGCGATCCTGGCGGAACTCGGTTTCCCACCGGGGGAAGTCGCGGCGCTGATTGCATCGGGCGCTGCTTCGACAGGGAAACATCGGCAATGAGCAGCGGGTTGATTTTGTGGGGCGTCACCACCAGCCGCACGCTGCGTGCTCATTGGGCCCTGGCCGAACTCGATCTGCCCTATGAACGCCGACCGATCCGCCCGCGCACTGGAGAAACCAAGACCGAGGAATTCACGCGCCTGACCGCGCGGCAAAAGGTTCCAGTGTTGCAGGACGACGATCTGGTCCTGACCGAAAGCGCGGCCATCGTGGCATACCTGTCGGACCACTACGGCAATCGGCAAAACCGCTTGTACCCAACCGATCCAACCGAACGCGCCGTTTGCCTTGAGTGGAATTTCTTTGTCATTTCCGAACTCGACGCGGCGTCGTTGTACGTGATTCGACGACACGAGTCGCTGAAGCACATCTATGGTCACGCACCCGTCGCCAGCGAAGCGGCGGCCGAATACTTCGTCGCACAGATGCGCAGCGTTGACCGGGCGTTGGGCGACGGACGACGCTTTATCGTGGGCGAGCAATTCTGCTCGGCCGATATGCTGCTCTCGACTTGCCTCTCATGGGCAATCGACTACGGCTTGTCGATCTCGCGGGCGGCGCACGATTACAATGCCCGCGTGACAGCGCGGCCGTCCTATGCGCGCGCCATTGAACAAAATCGTGCCCCCGCGGAGTCTTGACCTTGAGCCACGTGCAATACGACGCAGAGGGGGCCGTCGCTCTGGTGACCCTGGCGAAACCGCCCCACAACCTGATCGATGCGGCGCTGACCGACGGTATCGTCGACGCGTACGACCGTGCGATCGGCGAGCGGAAACGGTGCATCCTGTTGCGAAGTGCGATGCGCCATTTCTGCGCCGGGGCGGACGTGAATGGCTTTACCTCGGGGGCCCGTCGCGGCGACCCGCGCGAGTTACTGAACAGGCTCGAAAACGTGCCCATTCCCACCATCGCCGCTGTGCATGGCGCAGCGCTCGGTGGCGGGTTCGAACTCGCCCTGACCTGTGATCTGATTATCGCCGCAGACACCGCGTCAATCGGCATGGTGGAAGTCACGCTGGGCTTGCTGCCGCTTTTGGGCGGCGTGCAGCGCGTGGTGCAACGAGCCGGCCCGGCGCGCGCCAAGGAACTGGCCTTATTTGGGCGCCGCCATGCGCCAGCGGCGCTGGAGCATTTCGGGATCATTAATCTCGTGGTGGCGGAAGCCGAATTGCCTGCGGCGTCCCTGTCCTGGGCCAGGCAATTGGCGGCCGGTCCGACAATCGCCCACGGGCAGATCAAACGGCTCGCCAACATTGCCGCAGGGGAAGGCGTGGCGGCCGCCGATGCGGTTCAACTCGACGCCAACAACACGATGTGGGCCAGCGAGGACCAGAAACGCGGACTTGCCGCTTTCGCCGCGACCGGCCCCAACACCGCCGTGTTCGAGGGAACATGACCAGTCCACTGAACGGCATCAAGGTGATCGACTTCACCCGCGTGCTCGCCGGGCCGCATTGCACCAAGACACTTCGCGACCTGGGCGCCGACGTGATCAAGATAGAGCCGCCGGCGGGCGATGTGGGGCGCGGCGGCCAACCGATCGTCGGCGACATGTCGTTGTATTTCACCCAACAGAATGCCGGCAAACGCAATCTCAGCGTGGATTTGAACCGGCCTGAGGCGCGCGCGATCGTGCGCGACCTGTGCCGCGATGCCGATGTGATCGTCGAGAACTTCCGTCCCGGAACGCTGGCTCGTTTCTCGTTAGCATATGATGATGTCGCCGCCATCAATCCGGCGATCGTCTATGTCTCGCTGAGCGGCTACGGACAGACCGGTCCCTGGCGCAATCGGCCTGCTTTCGCCCCGACGGTGCAGGGGGAAACCGGTCTGACGCACCTCTTGGAACAACATCATGGACAACGGCTAACGGAAATCCACAACGATCCGTGCAGTCACGCCGATATGTATACTGGACTGCACGGCGTCATCGCGGTGCTGGCGGCGTTGCGGCAGCGAAGCGAGACCGGCCGGGGCCAGCATGTCGACGTGGCGATGGCCGCCGTAATGCTGTCGGTCAATGAGCGGGCGGGCGCCCTGATGTCGGGAATCGACGTCAACGAGGAGCCCCTGGCGCTTGGCGCGCCGGACTCACCGATCCTCACGTTGGGAAACGGGACGCGAATCACGATCGCCTCCACACCCATCGGTTCCGCCACGTTCTTGCGTTACTGCGCCATGATGCGGCGCAGTGACCTGCGCGCCGATCCGCGTTTCGCGACCGCGAGTCTGCGGCGGCAGAATATTGCGGCACTGTTGGCTGAAGTGCGCGCATGGGTGCACACATTTCGCGATCTGGATGCCTTGCAAGCGCAGGTTAGCGAGTCGAACCTCGCAATCGGCGTCATACGCTCGACGGCGGAATTCGCCGAGACGGACTGGGTCGCCGACCGCGGTGTCATTGATGAGGTCGATGATCGTGCCGGGGGGACGGTACGAATGCCCGGGGCGCCCTGGCGCTTTAGCGGCGCAGTCCTTCCGGCGCCGGGCCTGCCGGCGTTTCAGGGCGAACACAACACGGAAATTTTGCGCGAGCGAGGAGTCAGCGAGAAAGTAATCGCTGACTTGAAGGAACGGCGTGTGCTGTTCAGCCGCCGGGCGCCGCGGGGAGCGTATGACTAGGGCCAGACTGTTCAGCGGTTGAAAGGATCGCGCAATGTCCACTCCTCCATCCTTTGGCGCCGTGGTCATCGGCGGAGTTGGTGAAGGACTGGGCTTCGCCCTGGCGGCCCGGTTCGCACGCGCCGGGCATCCCGTCGTGATGCTGGCGCGCACACAAGACAAGCTGGACCGGTTCGCCGGTGCGATTGGCAACGAAGGCGGAATCGCCACAGGCCTCGCCACGGATGTCCGTGATGAGAACCAGATGATCGCTGCATTCGCGCACGCGGTGGAGCAGTACGGCGTTCTGGCCGCGGCAATCTTCAATGCCGGCGCCAATCACCGCAAGCCAGTGCTGGAAATCAGCGGCGAGGTCTTTGAGAAAGTGTGGCGGTTGGCGTGTTTCGGGGCCTTCGTGTTCGGGCGCGAAGCGGCGCGGCACATGGTCCCGTGCGGTGCAGGCACGATTCTGTTTACGGGGGCGACGGCATCGCTGCGTGGCGGTGCGCAATTCGCTGCCTTCGCCGCGGCAAAATTTGGTGCGCGAGCCATCGCGCAAAGCATGGCCCGTGAGCTCGGACCGAAGGGCATTCACGTGGCCTCAGTGATGATCGATGGCGGTATCGACATGCCCGCGATCCACCGCCGTTACGAGGCGGCCGGAAAAACCACGCCACTGGACGGGTTGCTGAATCCGGCCGCGATCGCCGAAACGTACTTCCAGATCCACCAGCAGCATCGCAGCGCCTGGACCATGGAAACCGAGGTCCGGCCATATTGCGAGCCATTCTGATCGGAGAATCCCCCATGACGAACGGTCATGTCACAGTCACGGAAAACGACGGCGTCCTTGCCATCACACTCAACCGTGCCGACAAGAAGAACGCGCTCACCAACGAGATGTATGACATCATGGGAGACACGGTTGCACGCGCGGACAGTACTGATGCAGTTCGGGTACTGCTCATCACTGGATCGGGCGACAGCTTCACAGCGGGCAACGACATAACGTCTTTCCGGTCCGGCCAGGCTGGGGGCCGGACGCGTGCTCATGGCTTCATCGACTGCTTTGCCCGCCTGAAAAAGCCCGTTGTCGCTGCGGTCAACGGTTTGGCAATCGGTATTGGCGCAACGATGCTGCTGCATTGCGACATCGTCTACGCGGCGCAAGCTGCCCGGCTGCGGTTTCCCTTCGTCGATCTGGGTTTAGTGCCGGAAAACGCATCCAGCCTGTTACTGCCGAGGCTTGCCGGCTATCAGCGCGCCGCCGACCTGATGCTGACCGGCCGGTTCTTCTCTGCGGCAGAAGCCTATGAAATCGGTCTGGTGAGCCGCGTTCTACCCGGCGAGGCGTTGCTTGAGCAGGCGACCGCGGTGGCTCGTACTTTGGCCACCAAGCCTGTTCAGGCCTTGGCCGCAACGCGGAGGCTTCTGAAAGGTGATCTGGACGAGATTTTGGCCCGTAAGGATCAGGAGAGCGCCATATTCAATGAGCGCCTGCAGTCCCAGGAGGCGCAGGCGATCTTTGCCGCATTCGTCGCGGGAAGCCGCCGCTGATTTGGCATCAGAAGCAAGTTTAAGCTAAATCCACGGCGTACGAACCTCGAAGGGCCTGGTATGCGCTGGAAGGAATTGAGTGAGGAGCGATGCTCGGTCGCCCGCACGGTTGCCGTGATCGGTGACCGGTGGACCCTGCTGATCCTGCGCGACTGCTTCTTACAGGTTCGCCGCTTTGACGCGTTTGAGGAGCGGCTGGGCATCACGCGTCACGTCCTGGCCGACCGGTTGAAGAAGCTGGTGGCGCACGGCGTGTTGAAGAAGGTGCCTTACCAGCAGTCTCCAGTGCGTTACGAATACCGGCTGACGCAGTCCGGGCTGGATCTGTACCCGGTGCTGACCTGCCTGAGACATTGGGGCGATCGCTATGCGGCCGGGCGAGCCGGTCCCCCGCTGTTGTTCCGTCATCGGGATTGCGGCCAGATGTTCGATCCGGTGCTGACTTGCTCCGGGTGCGGGGAGCCGATTGATCCGCACGCGGTCGATGTCTCGCCAGGACCCGGGGCTAATGGGCCACAGCGCCGCGCGGCGCGGACATCAGGGCCGCGGGCCCCGAGGAAGCAGACGCAACGGTTGCAACAACACGTTCCAGCGCCGCGTGATATTCGTCACGCATCCGGTCAATCAAAGTCGCGGCGGGCTGAACCCGGGTGACCGCGCCGATCCCCTGGCCGGCGCCCCAAATGTCGCGCCAGGGTTTAGAGTTGCTCCCCTCCCGTTGTTCCGTGAAATTCATCGCCGACGGGTCAGATTCCGGGAGCTTGTCGGGATCAAGGCCGGCGCGCAGAATCGACGGCCGTAAATAATTACCGTGAACACCCGTGAACAGATTGCTATAGATGATGTCGTCGGCGCGGCTGTCGATGATCATTTGCTTGTACTCTGGATGGGCATTTGCTTCATCGGTCGCGATGAAGGCCGAGCCGATATAGGCGAAGTCCGCGCCAATGACCCGGGCAGCAAGTATTCCCGCACCCGTCGCGATCGCGCCGGACAGCGCAATAGGTCCGGCCCACCAGGACCGCAATTCCTGAACGAAGGCAAAGGGCGACAACGTCCCGGCATGGCCGCCTGCACCAGCGGCGACCGCTATCAGGCCATCGGCACCTTTTTCGATGGCCTTCCGCGCGAAACGGTCACTGATCACGTCGTGCAGCACGAGCCCGCCATAACCATGCACGGCCTGATTGACGTCTTGACGTGCCCCCAGCGACGTTATGACGACCGGAACCCTATATTTTACACACAGTCCCAGATCACGCTCCAGCCGAGCATTCGTGCGGTGCACGATCTGATTGACGGCGAATGGCGCAGAACCAGGAGAGTCGCGCAGCTCCTCGGTCAGGCGCGCAAGCCACTCATCGAGCAAGGACGCCGGGCGTGCATTCAGCGCCGGAAAGGCCCCAATGATCCCGGCACGGCACTGGGCGATGACGAGATCGGGGTTTGAAATGATGAAAAGCGGCGCGCCGATGACAGGTAGCGTTGCGCGTCCGAGGGGATAAGGGAGCGAGTGCATGACCCGGCATCCTGGGTAGTGATGCAGGAGGATTTAAGTTCCCTTTCAGAACCCGTCAATCCTGATCTTGACAAAGAGACGTTGCCAGGGTTCTATTTGGGAACCGGCAGCGACGCGTCTCCCATAGCGTTGACGTTTCTCGGGAGCCGGCGTGCGACTGGAGAACTGTGCATGACGCTGCGCAATGCTACGGTGGCCGTGATCGGTGCGGGCGACTACATCGGCGCCGCGATCGCAAAACGCTTTGCCGCCGAGGGCTTTATTGTCCATGCCGGTCGGCGCAACGGAGACAGGCTGGCGCCATTGGTCCAGGACATTGAAGCAGCCGGCGGCCGGATAACGGCCCGATCTCTGGACGCCCGAAAGGAAGACGACATTACCGCTTTCCTTGCCGAAGCGGAGGTCACGGCACCGCTGGAGGTTTGTATCTTCAACGTCGGCGCCAACGTCAATTTCCCGCTGGTTGAAACCACCGAGCGGGTGTTCCGCAAGGTCTGGGAAATGGCGTGTTTCGCCGGTTTCTTCGCCGGACGCGAGGCAGCACGTTTGATGCTGCCCAGGGCGCAGGGTGCTATCTTTTTCACTGGGGCCACCGCGAGCCTCCGCGGCGGCGTCGGCTATGCCGCATTCGCGGCCGCCAAGTTCGGTCTCCGCGCGGTCGCGCAAAGTGCAGCACGCGAACTGGGGCCAAAAGGGATTCACGTCGCGCATCTGGTCATCGACTCCGGCGTCGATACTGCCTGGGTGCGGGAACGCATTCGCGCACGTGAGGGCGACCCAGCGCTGGAGCAACTGAATCCCGGCAGGCTGATGCGTCCCGAGGCGGTCGCTGACATGTACTGGATGCTGTACCAGCAGCCGCGTGACGCCTGGTCATCGGAGATCACGATCCGACCATTCGGAGAGAAATGGTGAACGCCATGACGACGGTCGAATTCCATTTCGACTTCGGCAGTCCGAACGCCTATCTGTCGCATCTGGTGATCCCGGAGATCGCGCAGCGGACTGGGGCAACGTTTGAATATGTTCCGGTGCTCCTGGGCGGTGTTTTCAAGTTGACCGGCAACCGCTCACCCGGCGAAACCCTGGTGGGTATCCGGAACAAGCCGGAATATGAACGCCTTGAGATGGATCGTTTCATTCGCCGCTATGGGATTACGCAATTCCAGCGCAACCCGTTCTTTCCGGTGAACACCCTGACAGCGATGCGTGGGGCGATCGCCGCCTCCCGCCTCGATTGCTTTACCGCGTACGTCGATGCCGTATTTCACCACATGTGGGCTGAGCCTAAAAAGATGGATGACCCTGCCGTTTATCGTGATGCATTGCTTCGATCCGGACTCGACGCAGAAGGGATCCTAGCGATGATCCAGACGTCGGAGGTCAAGCAGGCGTTGCTGGACTCGACGGAGCGCTCCGTGGCGCGCGGCACTTTCGGCTCGCCGACGTTCTTCATCGGTGACGAGATATGGTTTGGCAAAGACAGGCTGCGTGATGTGGAAGAGGCACTGGCGACGACCGGCCACGGCCACGGACGGTGAGTTAGGATCACGTTGCGCGTCGGCAGCCGGTGTCGTGTCGCCGAAAACTACCGGAAAAGTCCTCGTTCGCGGGCGCGAGAGATAGAGGATTCCATCCAAGTCGGTCTGGTCAAACACGGCCTGACTGAATTGGCGAGCTTCATCCTGGGCTTTCGCCCCCGTGATGTCGGTGGATACGCCAAGTAGAAAACAACCTCTGGTCCTCATGTCCAACAGACGGAACGGCACGCGTGCGCTGACTTCCGCCACGCCCCAGCACGCCAGCTCGCCCGCCGTGAGTTCCCGCGTGGCGGCCCTTTCAAAGCGGTCTCGGATAACCGCCTCGGCGACGCTCGTTGCCAGATCTTCGGCGGCGTAAAGAAGTTTGAATGCATCAGTCGGGCTTGCGAAACGGGTCTTCCCGAAGCCCATGCCAAGCGGGGTCGCTCGATGGGCGATCGGCGTCACCCGAAGGTAGGCAATGGGCTGATAGGCGACGACTAGGCTCGCGACGACATCGGGATCCAGGTCCATCAGCTAATGCGCCAAACCGGGCGGGTCCCAGGAGGTGCAGGCAATTCCACGCCCGCTCGCCCGCAAGAGCGCGCCCAGGTTGTGCTGCCGGATTTGGCGCACGACCGCGTCGAGATGCGCCATGGCCTCCTCGAGGGCAGAGTAGTCGAAGATCCGGCGCTCGATCGGCGTGAGGGGCGGCGGCGGGTCGGCGACATCGTCATCGAAGTTCAGAATGGGCGGCCGACCACGGCCGCAGTAGTCGATATTTCCCGTGTCACTCTGCAGCGGCGTCGACAATGACAAGCGCACGCTTTATCGAAGCGATGTCCGCCGTGATGGCCTGCAAGTAAAGGGCGTACGCACGCTCGGCTTCTTGGACGAGCAAGATCGGCAACCGCGCGATCGCATACTGGAAGCCGAGGCCCTGTATCAGGCTTAGGAGCATCCTTGCCGCGTGCGTAGAGGACAACGAACCGGGTACGGTGCCTTCGGCTTTGGCGCGGTCGAGCAAGGCCTGCAATCGAGCGGAGTAACCCTGGTTGATGCGGCCGAAGCGGGCATGCAAGGACGGATAATTTAGACGCAGGTGATCCGAGAACACGAGCTTGGCCAGCGCCGGATAGCGCTCGATCAACCGCACGTGCCCGAGAAACATGCGGCCGAGGACGACGAGAGGGGGCCGTCCCGGGTCGTCATCGGCAGTCGCATAAATCGTGACAAGCTGCTCTTCGAGCCAATCCATTGTGGCAAGCCACATCGCTTCCTTGGTCGGGAAGTGACGAAACAGCGCCGGCTGGGTCACGCCGATCGCGTCGGCCACGAGTTGAAAGCTGACGGCTTCGGTGCCTTGTGCCGCGACCAGATCTAGGACGATTTCGACGATCTGCTGCCTGCGCGAGCCCCTCGGCAATCGACGGATCGGACTGAGTTGAGGCGAAACCGACATATCGGGCCTTGAACAGTTAGTATGTGCATACTAACTCTTGTCGCAAGAGCCGTCAACCCTGGCCCGCGGGATCACGTCCCATGCGCTATGCGAACCACGATGTTGCTCTGATATCCCTCGCCGGTAGCAGCCCGGAGCTGCGAAACGGCGCGCCGAACCACGCACCAATGGTGGTGGAGGCACCGGCGGCCCTCGATCGCGGCCAACTGGCGCCTGGTTGGATCGCGACGCAGAGGTCGCGGTTGGCGGAGGGACCACGAAGCGACGCCGTGCTCGGCGACAACCGGCTGGCAGCCGCCGAGCACGAAGCGATCCGCAATCTCGAATCCTGTGCTGCCGGCGAACTACTGCCCCTGCCGGATCTCAGTAAGGCTTTGGCCAGCGGCGATCTCATTGCCGGCGCGATGCGGCTGCATCGTCAGAACATGCAGACACTACGCGGCTTTGACGCGGCGTTACTCGATAAAAGAGTGCGCTTCCCCAAAGACCACTCGGTCTGGTCGGTCACGGGCTTCCTATGGGCCTTTTCCCCCATCGCGCCCATCACCTCAGCAATATCGATCTCTACCTGCGCCAAGCCGGTGCTGCGGCGCCCGATTTCTATTCGTTCGCATCGTGAGAAATGGCCTGACAGTGCAGCGAGGAGAAACTGGCAATGATCGTCGCGTTCGTTCAATTCCAACTCTCAGCACCATTGAGCGAGGCCGCCGCCATTCAGTTGTTTGAAAGCAGCGCCCCCTTCTGCCGAGACGTGCCGGGGCTTCTCAGCAAGCATTGCATCCTGTCGCAGGACGGACGCATCGCAGGCGGTGTCTATTTCTGGCGGGATCGCATCGTCGCGGAGCATGCATACGACGAACAATGGCATCGCCGGGTGCGCGAGCTTCATGGTGCCGAACCGCAGATCGCCTGGCTCAGCAATCTGGTGACGGTCGACAATGAAGGGATCCGCCGAGCAAAGAACGCCGCAATCCCCTCTACCATCGATGAGGAACCGAGGATCGATAGAAGTGCCGTGCGACCACTCGTCCTGTGGCGGTGCGCATGCAGCAGGAGCTGTCCGCCGATCACATGCATCAGCGAGTGGGCGCTTTCCGCCATATGATCGTGCCAGTGCGCATGCGGGAGGCCACCCGCCGTGTTCCCCGACTCCCTGTTTTTCGCAAGGGGATCCTGCCTCTGCAGGGCATCGCTCCCCAAGGAGATTTCTGTGGACCAGCACGTCTCCACTTCGAAGCAAAACCGCGAGGCCCATTCCCCGCCAAGCGCCGGCTCCAAGCCCGTCCGCACCGGTCGCCGGCGCTTGCGCTCGGTCCTTGTCAGCGCGGGAATGGTCAGCCTACTCGCGGCCGGTGGCCTCTACGGTCAGTACTGGTGGACGACTGGCCGCTTCCTCGTCTCGACCGACGACGCCTATCTCCAGGCCGATAATGTTGTCATCAGCCCGCATATCTCCGGCTACATCTCGGCCGTGCTGGTGGGCGACAACCAACCGGTTCACGCCGGCCAAATGCTGGCTCGTATCGACGATCGGGACTACCGCGCAGCCCTTGCCGCAGCGCAGGCAGATGTAGCCGCGCAGGCGGCCGGTATTGCCACCCTGATTGAGCAGATCGCGGAGCAGCAGCATCTGGTAGCCGAAGCACGTGCTACGGTGGAGTCAGATCGTGCCGCGTTGGTCTTCGCGAGCCAGGATTACACACGCTACATCGCGCTTGCCAAGACCGGTGCCGGGACAGTCCAAGCCGCCCAGCAGGCGATCGCCAATCTCCAAGAAAAGCAGGCGATCCTCGATCATGACGTCGCGGCGGTCGCCGCTGCCGACAAGCAAGGCGACGTGCTGACCACGCAACTGGCCGAGGCACGCGCAACCCTCGCTGGGAAGCGGGCGGCGTTGCAACAGGCCGAACTGAATGTGGGATACACCACGATCACGTCACCGGTCGATGGTACTATCGGGGACCGCACCTTGCGAGTTGGGCAATACGTCCAGGCCGGGACCCAGCTCATGGCCGTGGCGCCGCTGCAGGCGGTTTATGTCATTGCCAACTACAAGGAGACACAGCTGAAGGACGTTCGTGCCGGTCAGCCCGTCGCGCTCGATGTAGATACATTTCCGGGCACCGCGGTACACGGCATGGTGGACAGCATCGCCCCCGCGAGCGGACAGGAGTTCGCGCTGCTGCCGCCCGACAACGCAACCGGCAACTTTACCAAGATCGTCCAGCGCGTACCGGTCAAGATCATCATTGATCCCAATGATCCGCTGATCGGCCAACTGCGCCCCGGAATGTCGGTGGAGCCCGCGATCAACACGAGCAAGCTGGGAGCATGACGTGGCGTGGCTGTGAACACCCTCAGCGAGGAGCAGGTCGTCTCGCGAAAGACCGGGGTCGCGGTCTGTGGCGCCATCATCGGCGCCTTCCTGGCGGTGCTGGACATCCAGATCACCAACTCCTCGCTGCCCGATATCGAGGGCGGCATTGGAACAGGCGGCGTCAACGGAACCTGGATCGGCACGGCCTATCTGATCGGCGAGATCATCGTCATCCCCATGACCGACTATCTGAGCCGCGTCTTCTCGTTGCGCCGCTACCTCATCACCAATGTGGCACTGTTCCTATTGTTCTCGGCCGCCTGCGGCCGGGCACACAGCCTTGCAGAGATGATCCTGCTACGCGGACTGCAAGGCTTCACTGGTGGCGTGCTCATTCCGCTTGCCTTCACCATCATTGTCGGCATGCTGCCACCGTCCAAGCGGCCGATTGGCCTGGCCGGCTTTAGCGTCACTGCGACATTTGCCCCGGCAATTGGGCCGACAGTTGGCGGGTGGCTAACGGACAACTACGGCTGGCCAACAATCTTCTACATGAACCTCATACCTGGCACCGTGATGCTCGCGGCGCTGATTTACGCACTGCCGCGTTCCGAGACGCAGTTGAGCCTGTTGCGCCGCGGCGACTGGCTGGGCATCGGCCTCATGGCGATCGGTCTGGCAGCGCTCCAAACTGTGCTGGACGACGGCAACGTGTATGACTGGTTCGGCTCGCCGATGATCGTCAGGCTAAGCCTGATTTCCGCCTTTGCACTTGGCGCGTTTATCGTGGTCGAACTGGTACGCGAGGCGCCGCTAATTCAACTTCGCCTTCTGGGTCGGCGAAACTTCGGCCTCGGTACGTTGGGGAATGTCATGCTCGGCTTCGCACTCTACGGCTCAACCTATCTGCTGCCGCAATATCTCGCTGTGTCCCAGGGTTTTGACGCGCAACAGAGCGGAGAGGTGATGGCTTGGACCGGCCTGCCGCAATTGCTGATCATTCCCTTTGTCCCACGGCTGATGCGCAGGCTCGATTCCCGGCTGCTGGTTGGTGTCGGCCTGATTGTCTTCGCCGCGAGCTGCTTCATGAACCTGCACCTGGATCGTGACTACGCAGCACCACAGTTCTTTGTTCCGGATGTTACGCGGGCCTTCGGCCAGGCGCTCATCATGACTCCGCTCTCGGCCATCGCGATGGTCGGTATCACGCCCGCCGAGGCGGGCGCAGCCTCCGGGTTGTTCAACATGCTGCGCAACCTGGGCGGTGCCATCGGCATCGCAGCCGTCGAGACTTTTTTCACGAAGCGCGAGCAGTATCATTCCTTCATCATCAATGCCCATGTCTCGCTCTTGCAGCCTGCCACCCGGACGCGTCTTGCATCTTTGCAGCAGTATTTCATGGCCCATGGCGTGCCAGATCCCGCCGCCGCCCTGCATCGAGCCATTATTGCCGTGGGTCAAGCGATCCGCGCACAGGCCACGGTAATGAGCTATGCCGACTGTTTCGGCCTACTCGGTGTGGCTTTGGTCTGCGGCGCGGTCTCGGTCGCATTGCTCAAGAAGGGATCGGTGACAGCAACGGGTGCCCACTGATGTTTCCACGACAACTCGATGCCGAAAGAGCCTGCGTGCCGGGTTGCGGTACATGCCGGCAGCAACCCACGCCCGGGCGAGGGCACATGCCTGCAGTTCGAGGCGCCAGACGGCTGCAAGATTATCGCGAGTCCCATAAGCCCGCAGGGTTGGTGTCAATTCTATGCGAAGAACGGAATGCGCGGTGCATGACCGACGGGTTCGATTCGATGCTCTGTCAGCGCACGACTGCACTGGCGCCGGCCAATCCGGAGCGTGTGACCGACGTCTAAGCGCCGCGCGCGATACGGGCCGTGCTTCTCGCGTTGAAAGCGCGGCCCGTCCAGCACCGAGCGCCAAGATTGAGTGCAGGAGTTTTGAAAGATGAATCAGATGATCCGCAACCCTCAGCAGAAGACAAACATGAGCGCCGCAATCGACCTCTAGACGCCTCACCCGACACGGGCCGCACTTCCGCCCGGCCCGCGCCCCATCAACCGGAGTCACCACGATGAACCACGAGACCCTGCGAACGACGGCGACCCAGCGCTTGAACTGCGCCCAGCAATCACCGGAGTTCTTCAAGAAGCTTTCGGATTTCAGCATCGCCCTGAAGAACAGCGCCATCGAACAAAAGATCTGCGACCTCGTACACATCCGTGCATCGCAAATCAACGGCTGCGCATTCTGCCTCGACATGCATGTCAAGGAAGCGAAGATCCATGGCGAGAGCGAACTGAGGCTCTACCACGTCGCTATCTGGCGTGAATCGAACCTTTTCA
>Ga0123355_10010154_pt1 | contig 14392 bp, 11 predicted proteins | sample TergutEmb28metaG_3_FD_89872 | JGI IMG/M metagenome (GOLD analysis project Ga0123355, IMG submission 89872) | Embiratermes neotenicus P1 segment gut microbial communities from Petit-Saut dam, French Guiana - Emb289 P1 | ecosystem: Host-associated > Arthropoda: Insects > Digestive system > Gut ...
CCCCCCCCCCCCCCCACAAAAAAGGGTCAGCTCATTTAACCGCACCGTTGACACCTATTTACCACAGTACACAGCGCTACATCGTCATTAAACATGAAATTCAAATTCACTAAAAGATTCGAGCAGGTCATACCACATGTAGCATGTCACAAGGGCCAAGAAAGTGTGCCTGCATACAGATTGGACGATCGAGGAGTCATAGTCCAACATAGGCAAGAGCATTTTCTTCTCTTAAAACTCCTGACCAACGACGAGGCCCATCCAGGCTCCTACTTGGAGGGTACCGGCACTCTATTCCCGGGTGTAAAGCGGACGGGGTGTGAATCTCACCACTCACCCCAATCTATGGCCAAGGTTAAGAATGAATGTAGCTGTGCCTACACTTTCCATATGCCTTCATGGTGTGCACAGGGACGTTACTTAAAATGTCGTTTAATTACACTAATTGTTTGTTACATTTATTGAGCGTATTATCCATCACATGTATTACATGTGGATATTTGGGAAAATATCTCCAAGGTGCAAATACTTATGCATATTGCGGTAGACGCACCACATGGAAACACGTTTCGTCTAACAGTTGTAGGTATCAGGTCTAAATGTACAGTTTTATGCTCTTATCAGATCGTATTTTGTACAATAACCACTTTTGATAGAATTTACACAAAGAAGGAATTGCTTTACCTCAAAATGAAATTGAATTTTATTTTCTTGACCTTTGACATGAAACCCTCGAGGTCCAGCAAGACTCTGGTACAAGGGGTAATGGGTATTTTCTGGGGGTACAGCGACTGGGGCTTGGTGCTGACCACCCTTCTCTTTGAATGCCATTGTGATTGGTTTGGAGCTATACTTCTGCCTCTCATCTGTGCCTGCAAGGGCATGTCATGGAGTAGTTTTTATCTTCATTCATATGCAGCACCTTCTTCCTAGCAGATAGCTCTGGAATTCCTGAATAAATTCGGTGCAAACTTTTCTGATTGAACAACTGTTAACATGCAGTTAAACTGAACCTACTACTTACTTGTGGCATTTTCTTTAGTGCAATATTTATTACTTGTTTATTGTAGGGACTGTTCAATTTTTGTATCTATATCATGAACGAATTAACTGGCACAAACAGCAATGCCTTATGCTTTACACGCACACACACACACACACACACACACACACACACACACACCTGAAGACTGTTTATGAAGGGGCGCTAGTTCCTCTCATGACATACGGAGCCCCAGTCTGCGAGGGCCATCACTAAACAAAGACTCCTCCATAAGATGCAAAGTGCCCAGAGGCTTGTAAATATTAAAATTGCTAAAGTGTACAGAACCATCTCCTACAAAGCATCTTGTGTGATGGCCGGAGCCCCACCAATATGAATTGTGATCGCGTGGAAGGTGCAACTGTACAAGAGAAAGCACGGTTTGGAGTGTAGTGAACATCCCTGCGATATGTTTTTGCCAGTTAACGAATGGCCTCACTCAGCTCAACGTGTAACCATTACGGAAACAAGTGAACTGACAACATACCCTACATAGATTTATACAGATGGTAGCAAAGACGGAGGCAAGGTCGGAGCAGGAGTAGCTATATATTCGAACAAGCAGCTGGTGACACAATGTAAATACAAGCTACAAAACTTCTGTTCTAACAACCAAGCAGAACAGATAGCAATCCTGAAAGCTCTGGAACACCTACCGAAACTAGAAGATCCAACAGGTAGGATAGTAGCCATTTTCACTGACAGTAAAGTGACAATAGACTCACTTAAAAATCATTCCATGCACAGCTTCTTAACAGAGGAAACAAGAAATAAGATGCGACATCTATCTACGCTAAATTGGACTATTCACTTCGGGTGGGTGAAAGCTCACATTGGAATCGAGGGCAACAAGGCGGCAGATAAACTCGCCAAAGAGGCGGCCCATGACGAGAATGACCAAAACATAGTATACGACAGGGTTCCGGCAACAACTGCGGCAACCGAAATAAACAAGCAAGGGCTCATAAAATGGCAGAGTCAATGGAACAGCACAGAGAAAGGAGCTCTGTGCCGGTTTTTTTCCCAGTGGTGGAGCAGAGATTAAAAATGAAGATACCCATTACACCTGAATTTACTGCTATCATCACCGGACATGGGAAAACAAAATCCTACTTACACAAGTTTAAAGTAGCAGATAACCCAACGTGCCCCTGCAACGAGGGGGTGCAGACACCTGAACACATAGTATATGAATGCAAAATTCTGGAGTTGCAAAGAAGTTCCTTGATACGGCACATAATGGCCAAAGGTGGGAACTGGCCCCCTGCCAACAACGAACCGGTAGCCAATTATTTAAATGCCTTCTCAAGATTCATCAAATCTATAGACTTTCAAAAACTGATCTAGACTAGCACATGAACTTTTCATCCTATTACAAGTGATATCTGCAGAACTCTCTTGCTATAAAGTAAATATATTCCGAATAGAATAATGTAGCTCAGTATAAGAAAAACTGGAACATGCAGTATTACCTTGTAATGGAGCATGCTGTCAATAAATAAATAAATAAATAAATAAATAAACACACATACATATGTGTGTTCATATGTGTGTGTGTGTGTGTGTGTGTGTGTGTGTATATATATATATATATCCAAATTTAACACTTGTCTATGGGAAGAGATTTTCATATGCCCTTTGCGTTTCTGAAATCTTATATAGTGTAGGCTGATAGTTGGTTACAGACATTTTGGAACAACTTACTGGTCCCAAAACATCAGTAACCAAATACCAACCTATGCCACGTAACATCCCAAAAGCAAGAAGGCTTTTAACTACACTGCAGCAGAAGCGTAAAATTCTGCCAATCTTAAACCTTAAAGGGGGGGTTGTGAGAAAACCGAACAGAAAATTATTACTGTGGTGACAAAAACATTATATTCACTCTAAATTTAAATGTAATGATGTTTTTCTTCAATTGATTTATATTAATTTATTTATATATATTTTATGGGACACAAAAGAAAGAAACCTAATGAACACACTTAAATTAGGGTTTAACTGTACAAGACATCCTTTAAATACATTCTGCTGTTGGGAGATCTGGAAAGAGAATGACATGTTACAAACCATGACTCCATTTAGAACAATCAAACACCACTAAAGTGTAAATAAAAATTCAGTTCCATGGGGATGTTACTTTTTGAAATAATTAAGAGGAGACATCTGGTTTGTTGGTTGGGTGTGAGGTATGAAGTGCGCTCCCTCTACAGATGGAGAACTAGGAGTAGTTCTCTCTCTAAATCATCATTTCTTCTCAGACTGGCAATGCTGATCTTATATAAGCACAAGTATGTTCTGACAACCTCAAGACTCAAGAGTGCCTCACCAAACATACAAACTTGGGGCTCCTCATCTGTCTCTTTGCAACTACCACTACATTCTTCATCATTTCCACTTTTCTCTGACTGATTTTGTCTATGTTCGCACAGTCCATTGCCATAGTGCAATCACAGAACATATCAGCTCAATTGCTACATATGAAAGTAACTTCCTCCAGTCTTCCACTTCCCCATTATCTGCCTTGAAGTCTTCTTGACTTGGGAATCAACAGTATGTTTTTTTTGACAGTGTGCAATTGATTCGCGCATTGCTTCACTTCTACTGCATAAAATCATGGCATTATTTACATAAACCAGCCTCCAAAGCTGCAAATATTAATCCTAAACTGAGCCTCCAAAATGGAGCAGGGGAAAACCTAAAATTAAGAAAACTTAAACCAAGAAACTTTACACATTATTTATAAGGCATTTTGGATGGGAGCACAAAAATGAAATTAAATACACAAAAATCTTAAAATAAGAAACCTCAAATATAGAGCATACTGTATTTCCCATTATTTTAAGTTTTGTACTATTACATTTAGAGCAAACAGAATTTGTACATCAATTACAGCAACATCATACTTTGACATTCACAAAACATACATAGGAACAATACAAAACAAAAATCTAGGTGCAACTGTCATGTGTCCATGGTCTGAAACAACCAGAAGTGAAATCTGTTTACCGTTATCATTGATGTCCAAACTGCTTATGGCATAGGTTACAAAATTATAGCTAATATAATGCTAATAACTCTGTTTTATGTAACCCCAATATGAAAGCTGTGAAAGACTGAGAAGTTTACAAAACAGCAAAAGAAATTATCTTCTTTCTGAAGAATTTGCAAGTGTTCATGGGAACTCTTCACCATTTTCCACAGGTGTAATATGATGAACACTATAATGCATTTGTTGTACAAGGCACATGAACTGATTACATACAAGAGAGATGGTATCTGTATGTGCATCCACATGTTTCATCTTAAAAACTGACATGTTGCTTTTGATGAAATTTGATTCTTACAGTCTCTACAGAGAGTTGCAGCAATTTCAATTTTTGTAAAGACTAACATCAGAGAAGTACACTCTCATTATAGAAGTACACTCTCATTATACAGTATATGTCTTAGCATAATATTACACCCCTTCCAACAAAATGTGAAGGAAGCGTATCACAACTGTGTGTATCACAACAAACAATGCATCTGTGTGTAATCACTGAACAGCAAAGTATATAAACATCGATACAGATATTTCATTAGAAACATTACAAAGTTGGCAGGAAGTCATTTAGCAGAAGTTATGCTGCCACATACATACAGTATTTCAATAGTTTATTGAAAACACTATGGCCTTCATTATTTTTGTGGCATCTTACAAAAAGGTGAAAGTATGTGCTTCTTTCTTTCTGGCAACTTGAAATGCCTGTACAATAAGAGGTTAGAAAGCTGATCAGTCAGGTGCACATTGGATGCTACATTTCTTGTTCTACTTATACTGTATAGGCACTTCATATATTTTACATTTATTACTGTTCAGGTCTTTATGTGACAGGTGACAGTGTATGTCCTCTCAGCTTCTGGCGAAGAACTCTAATGCGTGAATAAGCCAGGTCCCAGTCCAAATAAGCCCCTACTAGGTGCCTGGTGTTGTCTGGCTTGTCATCATAACCCTTGCGTCCGTGCACAAGTCGTATATTATCAAATATGAGAATCTCACCTGTAGCACAGAAACAAATATATATGCTGAGAATGTATTGTACCCTTTCTTATTTATGTTTTTGTCATTAATGTTCTTCAGAATACTACCAACTTAGTACAATACACAAGAAGTGATGTTAAGTAGCCACGATGCTTTACAATAGAGAGCACGCTCATAAAAAATGCCTGTACTTCTGACATGTAAAAAATGGCATTCCCAATGCAGACATACCTTCTTTGAGTTTGAAGTACACTGTGTTCTCAGGGTTGTAAATTGCTTCAGTGAATGCTGCATGTGCTTCATACCAAGGAATGACCTCATTAAGAGGTATAGAAAAGTGTGAGTCTCGCTGTGGCTGGCTGTAGTTAACACGTAGAAACTCTCCATCTGAGTTATTCCTGTAAAATACAATTATCATTTGATAAATCTAACCCCTCCAACATATTTTCAAACTCTTATCCTAACAGAACAAATTGCAAAACTATTGTTTTGTTTACACTATTTTTTAGCAGTTTCAAGCAGACAGGAAGACAGCAGGTTCTGAAGTGAATAATAACAAGAATTTCCATTATTTATTCTATTATGAGTAATTTGATCATAAATCCCAATATCTGTTAGTGATTCCCTCATATACTGATTTCTGAAAATGCTTAATTATGTACTATACTATATGCCAATTCAGGTCTTGTCATGTCCATACAATGTAGGTATATTTGTACAAATGTATATACCTCTACACTCATATGTCAGGGAAAGAATAAATGCAGGTAGTGAGGTTCAACCCACATGCTTGCTCTCCATCCACACCTAAAATTAAAACAGCAGTCTCACCTCATCTTTGTAAAAGGAAACATTTCCTTCATTACTATTAATTGTTTTAATCATCATTATGACTTTAATAAATATAACAAATAACACAGTCCATATTATAATTAATTTTTTAATTGAAAAATGCTCTATTTTAGTGAATACAAGTGAAAACTGGTGGGAGTGAGGAGTAGGCACACACTGGCAAAGTTGCTGCTACGCAGATAGGTGGAAGAGACTCTATGATTATACCGTCCCTAGCCTGACCATAGACCAACATCTTTACTGTCCTGTAAGAGAATCTGTTTTATTCTTCATGGCATTTATATATTCCCCCAGCACAAACTTCATTAGCATAAACAGGTGTGCTTCAGTAAAAATACATGCTACTGGGTGTAAAGCAATTAAAGGTCCATTGCATATACAAGTATAGTGGTAGTTGTTTAATAAACTGTGCTGATTTGAGTAGCTGGCTATGATACTTACAGTATGACAGGTGACCTGTACAGGCTGTAGAATGAATATCCAGATTCTTGCCCTATATCAGACCAGTCAACTGGAGTTTCCGTTAGCACCTTGTATAGTTCAGGCTTCTCCCTCTTTAATTTTTCAGCTACATGCAGGGCATCTGTGATTTGGCTGTCACCCCCAATACCTTCTGTCTGTACAAGACAGTGCAGCATGTTGATCTGCCAACACAGATTACATAGATTTTTACTGACATTCCAACCTTAGAATTTGCTTCCTTAACCCCTTCCACTTGAATGTTGGGAGAACCCTGACATTTCAATTGTGGTCACATTATGTCAGGCAGGACCACAACCACACACACAAACTGTACCTCACATTGCCTGCATGTTGGGTCTCACACTGCCACTTACTCTGTTTCTGACAGCTTCTGCCATTTATTAATAACTAGAAAAGTGATGTGGTCTTGCTACCTCTGTTTCATTCTGGCCATAAATAATTTTTAACTTTCAAGTTTCACATCAGAATATAATTCTGTATTTATTTTTTTAGTATAAATACTCCCTAGAGTCTGTTCACTCTAGTTTTTAAGGTTTACATTAAAGTAGTGATAAAGGGTAACTTATTGAGGTAGGGATAAAAGTAAAACATGAAATATCAAACTTCATTACTTAATATCTGGCACATAGCCTACAAATACAGGAGATTTATCCCAAGATGGGGGCTCCCTCACAGATACTATGTAGTTCAAATCATGAGGCCAGTTCCTCCCACTTATGCATACAAAACTAAAAAAAGCCTCATTGTCCCATATGTGTAAGGCCTGAACTCACTACACCTGATGTGTCAACATTTTGCAGTAACACTGGCATACCTAGTCACCTCAGGCTCTTCCTGGCAGTCCTAATTGTAGCAGCACAAACAAAAGCATCTATCTCCAACCTATGAATTTTCGTCCACTTACCAGCATGTTGTTTAGCAGTGTATCCATTGCTTCAAACATGCAATGCCACTTTATTATGGAACTGTACACTCAGAAGTATTCATACACCATAGACATGGCAGAACTCATGCTCCAATGTTGTCATGCCCTCAAAAAACTCTTCCAAACCTGAGGACTACAGGTACAGGTGGCTGACAGCGTCTATTGTCATTCCTTCATGTGTTGTGACAGCAATGCCATTTTGTCACTGTAAGGGTTAGTGGCACTCTCAGAAGAGTCTGCATCTTCTGATGAATGAGTGTCACAGTAGGCCCTAATATCAGCAATGCCATGTCTTGTTCGGGAAAATTTTTCCTTTGTAGCCACCCTGATGTCACACTTGGAAATAGAACTATGCATGCAGCAAAACTAAACATGTATAAACTTTGTAGTGTATCTAAACCTGCATGGACCAGCCATAAACATATGACTGCTCCCCAGTATGTCATATTAAGTATACTTAATTGTTCAGAAGAAGGTGGACATTCTACCCCAAATTTAGTATCATAACACACTCCACACAGTGTGACAGATTTCTGATATGAACTCTTTTCAGCAAATAAATTATAAGGTGAAAATAAGAATCATACACTAAGCTGAATAAAATAAGCACAAGTCTCTCATGCACTTAATCTCTGTATATAACACACTATCAGTGCTGCTCTCTTGAAACACAGCACTTATGTTTGTACTCACACCCGGCTTATAATGAAAGTATGGCATGTCTGTGTGCAACTGGAGGCTTTCTGGTGTGTATGCCATGTTGTTGGTGCCTGGCTGGTGCTTTACCATAAACTCCTCTCTGTGAAAAATACAACATACCTACTTAACTAAAGCTGCTATTTCATGATTTCTAAACCTCCAAAGAACCTGCATTTGTGTATCCGCTACAAATTATTTTTATGTGTTTAAGCTACAAGGAAATTTACTGTCCTTTCAAGACATGCTGCATAATAACCATTTTATTTTCCAAAAAATTCTGTTACTTCATAATTTTATCATTTCGTATTCAAATATACGCAGGTCTCTTTTTGTGCAATTTTGTTTTAACGTGACTTGAAAATTTATAACCCCTTTCAGATTTACGTGATAATGTTTGGTTTAATATGATTTGCCATGGACTGAATGTGGCTGCTGTTGTGTGCTGGAGGCTAGCAGAAAGTGACATCGCTGTCACGCCATCAGTCACGTGTATGGATTGATTATATAGGGCTATTCAAAATGATTGTCATGGTTTTAACAACTTGTCATACACAATAAACTTGAAATAGTAGCATATGTTTTTTTTTAATTTAATAGAACAACACTTTAAGTTTTTGCTACACACATTACAGGCGCTCTATATGTGCACTCTTTGTGATTCTACAAACATCAACATGATAATCGAGTTCATTCCAAACTGTTTGTAGCATGTCAGCGGTGATTATCGATTATTGTGTTATGTTTGTAGAATCACAAAGTGTGCACATATAGAGCAACTGTAAGGTATGTAACAAAAACTTGGAGTGTTGTTCTATTAAATAAAAAAACACATATACTCCTATCTCAAGTGTATTGTGCATGACAAGTTGTTAAAACCCTGAAAATCATTTCGAAGAACCCTGTATTGGTGATACAAGCACGTGGCTCCTGTAATTCCCCCTTTATCATCATTGGCTTTTGGTATGAAAATGAGTGAGAAACATGGACTGTATCATCTAGTGAATACAAGTGAAAAAAACAGCGAAAGACAATCAATACAGAAGATAAATTAGACATGATAAGCCAACCTGAAAAAGGTGAATGAATTTTTTATATATCCCACTATGTTAGGTACATTCACATTAGTACACACAGAATTTATGATAATGTTGATAGAATTAAATAAAGTGCTAAGTCAGGAACTGAAGTCTTAGTGTAGCGAGACTACCGCAGTCCTATTGGAATCAACTGTACCAAACATAATGGATGTGAGTCTCTTACAGTTTTAATGCATTAGAAATAAACAAATAAATAAATAGATGTATTGTACAGAACGTAAAGGTAAAGCAGTCCCGTTACAGGCCTGGAGTGGCCCAGAGGGTTCCAGGAAGTTAAGGTTCCCAGATTTCAAGACAACAGCATAGGATGGTGGTAAGGTTGTCAGCCTTATGCACCGACCGCCTTTACCCCCAGGAAATGCTCCTGGTACTCATTTCTGTTACAGGCTGAGTCGACCCCAGGGCCACAGTGAGATTGAAAGGACTTTATGTCAATGAAAAATTCCAATGACACCAGCTGGGATCAAACCAGCGACCTTCCGATTTGTAGCACAGCACCTTAACGACTGTGCCACCGCGGTCCCCGATGTATTGTACATACATGTATATATTCTTTATATACAGTAGATGCACATACTCTACAGGTCTGTGTGTCCACCAGTCATACACTATATAGGATATCCTACCAGAAAACACACAACTTTAAATGGGTATTTTGTGTTCAAATTGCATGACCTTTTCAGGAGCATATCCCTGACATAAAACCATGCGCTAAAATTTAAATACCAGCCTGGTCACTTAAAGATTAAATTGGGCACCTGTTATTGCACAGCAAGGTTGTTAATTAGTACAAAAATGATGTGAGGCACAATGAACTGTGAAAATGTAAAGAGTGCACATACTGCATGCACTGCATTGTGTTAATATGATGACTTCCAGTTCCATCATCTGTCCCATTGAGTGATCAACACCAGTCTTAATGTGCAGAGTTTAAAACATGTATTAAAGCAAGGATTTATAAGCCAACATGTCTGTCACCTGAGTAAATTGCAAAATATAACAATTAAAGATACTCTTATTAAGTGTAACTAATAACTGCAAGATATGAGTATAACACACAAATTTTACCTCAGCTGGAGTTAAAATGTACCACTAAATAACATTCAAATATTGGAGAAGTACAACAACAGAACACTGTCCAATATTCTTTTATGTGTTCCCAGTTATTTAACAACATCTTTCAACAGCATATGCTATATGGCACTTACAGGGTGATATGAAAGCAGCCATGGCCTATATTCACATTTAAAAATTTTCCTAGTTGGATTGAGGATGTTAAAAAAGAAATTGTCAGTACTACTCAGTTTCAAGCTGAGAATCAAACATAGGACATCCAAAATATAAAGTGTGGAGATGCTAACAATTAAACCACAATAATGTTTTTGTTGTTTATTTGTGTGCTCACTACCTACATGCGGCCCACATTGTAAGTCCTATATTTTTTGCACTATAATGATACGTACATATCTCCTGGAATGATAAATTCTTTGTTGCTTAAGTACATTAATAACAATTGGTTTGGCAGGTTTAAAATATATTTATGAAATCAAACATCCTAAAATTATAAACCAATAAACTTGCTTCTGACAAAACACAGAAAACAACAATGTAAGTACCATGGACAAATGTTCACCTGTACAAGAGTAGATATATCTACATTCATCATGGCAGTAGCATTTCAGAGTGGGACACTCAACTACTGATAGCGAGCAATTACAACAGATTTCATTCTTTATCGCTCAGAACAGACTTTTACAGAAATGTCCCTTCCGAAACATAGACAAGACACAACTGTAAAGCAACACCTAGTAAGTTTGCATAGAACTCTTTGTGTAAAAGTCTGAGGCAGACCATGCCAGCTGCAGCACCTGTGTTCAGAAATGCATCTGCCTGTAGGTTTTGCAGCTGTCATTGGGTTAATTCTGAAAAACTTTCTTGAAGATTTTCATGGTTTTTCAACTAAGAGATTCTTGTTCAGCACACATACCTTACACTCTTTTTTATTCACTTAATTTTCAACTATTACGTGGGATAAGGTTTTCTTTTAACATCAGATGTAAGCTTCATATGTTACAAGTTTCTCACCCATAAGTAGTTCGCTTGATGAAGGCCACTCTATTAACAATTTTTCTCAGCTGATCTTCTTGTGGTGGTGTGTTGTGAATAAGAGCAATTCCATACGTGGCAATATTTTCCAGCCAATCTAGTAACAACGTATCACTGAAACATATTACAGTATCATCTCAGACAATTTCCTATGATGTAATTTAGTTAAAAAAAAAAAAAATTATCAGAGCCAAAACATTTAATTGAACAACAGATAATTCAATGGAGTCTTACCAACAGCAAAAATTACTAAGTACCATATGAGATTTGTGCGATTTGTATGAAAGTGTGTATATCTAATGAAAGATCAATTTCCAGCATCGGAAACAAACAATGGAAAGACACCATGAACAGCCCCAACCAGGACTCTGGTCCCTGGTCAAAACTCAGACTCAACCTATTGAATGCAAGTTATACACATCACTCCACAGCTAAACTCAGTTATTGAAACAAGAGTCATACTGACAGAATAAATATTACAATAAGTAAGGGATATATCCCAGAATAATACTGTATGTTTCCTATTAAAATTCATTACTAGGTAGCACACATTACCATGCAAACACCTACACCAACTGCAGTTTTTGTTAAACCCTTTGCATGCTCACTACATATCTTACTTAAAACCACTGATTCTTTTTGGGGCAAATTTCTTGTTTGGAAAGATCACCACAGAAATCTCTCCCACCCTCTCTTAAGAGTTAGTGCTATTTTTGTCTCACTAACGACAGAAAGTATCCATTTGCCTGAAAATATAACAAAGAAAATTCCATTACATAGATGTAACCATGTAAAGGGTTACACTAGCATGTTACAACATACATGATGCCTTACCACAGTTCAGGCAGTCACTGGCTTCTTACTGCAGAGAACTTAGATTCCCAGAACAGCTTTCATATGATCTGAAGTGTGCCTTCTATCACTTATTTTAGAGTAATGGTTTCTGCATGCACTCACTTTCAGTTTAGCATACCGTATACTATTACTATCACTAGTGTTCAAGGTAAGTCAAGACCACCTGGCATAATATTGCAATATCAGGTATCACTTGTGGCTTCCCCTCAGACTCAGCACTAAATGGTAAGTGCAGGGTAATGATTTCTTAAAAAACTGAATGGGATGTTGGGTGGGACCCACAGCTGGTCTAGATGCTGTGGAGAAGAAGAAAGTCTCTTGCATCTGCCAGGAATTAAACCACGATTCCACAGACGTTCAGCTTGCAGCCTAGCTGCTGTACTTGCTACGTTAACCTTACACCACCTTACCTCAGTATTGTAGCACAATTGTTAATACAGTTCACTACATATTGTCAGCAGTTCAGTAATTGATATTACAGACAGTGTCTCGTCCACGCAGGGTTCCTACATCTGTGATAGTGATACAAGCAAACTTACTTACTTAATTACTTACTTACTCCATGGATCACAGTCCTTCTTGAGAAGCTAACCAGTTTTAAGCTTGTCAAGGAAATCCCTGCATTTTATGGAAATGGTAGGTTCATTACCGCATTCATACATGCCTGCCACATGTCCCTATCCTGAGTCAGCTTGACCCAGTACATATGCCCACATCCCACTTCCTGAAGATCCATCTTAATATTATTCTCCCATCTATGCCTGGTTCTTCCAAGTAGTCTCTTTCCTCAGGTTTCCCCACCAAAACCCTGTATAGGACTCGCCCCCATATGTGCTACATGCCCCGCCCATCTCATTGTTTTCGATTTTATCACCCAAACAATACTTTGTGAGGAATATAGATCATTGAGCTCCTTATTATGTAGTTTTCTTCTCTCCCCTGTGACCTCATCCCTCTTAGGTCCAAATACTCTCCTCAAACCCTATTCTCAAACACCCTTAGCCTACTTTCCTTCCTCAATGTGAGCAACCAAGTTTCACACCCATTCAAAAAAAAAAAAAGGGCAATATTATATTTCTGTATATCTTAATTTTTCAATACTTGTATAGCAAACTGGAAGACAAAAGATTCTGCACGGAATGATAGCAAGCATTCCCTGATTTCAATCTGTTTTTAATTTCTTCCTGAATAGAATTTTGATTTGTTAAGGTTGTTCCCAAATATCTGAACTTTTCCACCCTTTCAAAAGAATTATTATCTATCTTTATATTGTGACTTCGTCCTGCATTACAAGCAAACTGCAGTGAAATATTAATTTATTCAGTGTATGAAGATGATTTTCCCAGGGGTAAATTGGGTGGGGTTTTGCACTGATCACCGCCCCCCATCTAGCACCAAGGCTGTACCTGTACTCTTCTTCTGGGACTTCACGGCCTGTTACATGGTGAAATCTATCCTTTTTACCTATTTATGTGAAAAGGAAAGGAAATAACTATGTCCTGAAATAAGAATTTGACTAGCAGGTTTGTAGACTCACCTGCTGAGAATATCATGGAAGTCATACTTCTTGAGAATGTTGTCAAATTCAGCAGTGTCCCAAGGAATCCTTGCCATAGGATAGTGCTGTTTCAGCCACTCCTTACGTGCGTTTTCTGCAAAACTTCGTTCTAGAAGCCAGTTCAGGTCATACTCACTCTCATGGCCATCACTCCACATCATTTTCAGTTGGTTGCTTTCTGCCTACATATAAAGGTATATTACAAATCATATTGTTACCTGAGAGCTACTCCTTATTCTTACATAAAAATACACTGTTTGATATCAAACATTCAAAGAAAATTTTGAGAGAGCAGCACAAAATGTTACATAAACAGACACTGTGGTGAAGATCTAGGTCAAAGTGTAATATGTAGTTACAGAACCCTGAATAAGAGTCAGCTATACATAACCATGAAGAAGACCCAGCTATTAGACAGTTGTATAATGATGAATTTCACATTCCACTGGACCATAAGGAATTGATTCAATTTCCTAATGACAACAATGGAGATTCTACTAAAAAAGTTGGTTTGTTCATTGTTTAACCATCCGACACAGTGAGAGCTAGTTTTATTGCAATGACACTGCTGCTGCTGCTGATGATGACTACGTGTATACTAATAATAGCAGCAATAGCAAAACAGAACAATTCTACTGGATTATGATGCGGGCACGTCATATTTGGCTGTCCTGCATCCCATGTTTAACAAAAGTAGAACACATTTTGGGGAAAGGATCAGTCCTTGTCCTCAGGCAAAACAGTAAGGGAA
>Ga0123355_10010155_pt1 | contig 14391 bp, 13 predicted proteins | sample TergutEmb28metaG_3_FD_89872 | JGI IMG/M metagenome (GOLD analysis project Ga0123355, IMG submission 89872) | Embiratermes neotenicus P1 segment gut microbial communities from Petit-Saut dam, French Guiana - Emb289 P1 | ecosystem: Host-associated > Arthropoda: Insects > Digestive system > Gut ...
AAATAAGATTAAGACGATAAGCCCTGCCAAAACCCCACATAATAAAGCCAATCCAAGCCGTGCAAGTGCAATATGTGTTCCCAAAACAAAACCCAGCATAAACAAATTAGGATTAAGCAACACAGAACTTATCATAAATGTGGCAAGTATGTGTTGTGGTACACCCTTCTTGCCAAATGCCGCAATAACAGGGATTGTACCATACATACACAAAGGCGACACCACACCCAGCACACTTGCAACACATATAGATAAGAACCCACGTAACCGCCCAGTTCCTAGTGAGGTTACTTTTTCAGCGATTCTAGCAGAAAGATACACCGAAACCAGCGAACCAAGTATAAGTCCTGCTATCCAGTAGGGTGCAATTTCCAGCACCAATGAAATTATGCTGGACGATACTACATAAATTTCATATGTTACAAAATTCATAATGCATTTCTTCCTTGATAAAAATGGGTTCATGCGCTAAATATGTGAAACCACCCTGAATCAAGTTCAGGGCAGGCTTAGTTTCGTCATAGCGGGCTTGACCCGCAATCTCTCTTGTAAAATCGGCTTTAGAAAGAGATTCCGCGTCAAGCGCGGAATGACCAAAGCACACATCTAAACAGAATGATACAGTAAGATACTCATGAAACGATACATTTTCCGTAGGGGACGCGCCCCTGCGCGTCCCGCCCACGCCGCTATTTTGCGGGACGCGCGGGGGCGCGTCCCCTACATCAAACAATCTTTCGTTTCACGAGTATATCACTTCTCGGCTCAGTTTTGCACTTTTTATTTTCATTTATTTTTAAAGCCTAACAATATCCTCTTCTTCAAGTTCTCCTTGCCCTAATTGAACTTCAATAAATACCATATCTGTTGCAGCTAACAACGAATGTTTCGCACCTACTGGTATTTGGATGACACTACCCACAGAAACAATAGAATCTATATCTTCAATGGTCAAAATCCCTTTTCCACTAACTACAGTCCATACCTCGCTACGCTTAGTATGATATTGGTAACTTATCGCCTTCCCTGCCGCTATATGGATACGCTTGGTTAGGTATGTATTGTCACTGGAATGATAGTCTAAAACTCTGTAATCACCCCAATGACGTTGCTCATACATTGGACGAGTTGAAATTTGTTCGGCAAGGTCTTTTAATTGAGGGCTTTCAGACTTACTGGTGACAAGAATCCCATCATAGCTTGCAATAACCATAGCATCAGAAATGTCTTGCACAATAATTGGAATATTTAGCATATTTAATGTGTGGGTATTTTGAGAATTTTCGGACATAAGTACATTACCCATAGTGTTTGTATCCATTTCCTCAGAAAATGTATTCCATGTTCCAAGGTCTTTCCAATTGCTATTATACACCACAACTTGCATAGATTTTTCTTTTTCAATTACCTCATAGTCCAGGCTGCTAGCGGGCAATTTATCGTATTGTTCATATAGTGATTCAAAGTCATCAAATTGCACATATTTTCTTGCATGATTTAATACATAACCTATTTTTAATGATGCAACCCCACAGTTCCAAAGTGCATTATGTGAAAGTAGTTCTTCTGCAACTGCTGTAGTTGGCTTTTCTATAAAACCTGTCACTTTACCCTCAATATGATTAATATATCCGTATTTTTCAGATGGATATGTGGGTATTGCACCCATTAACCCTATATTGGTACTACTTAAAAACCCATTAACAGAAGTTAGTAATTTAAAATATCCATCATTTGCATAAACATCTATTGGCAATATCACAAATGTATCATCTTCAGATAGATTCTTTACATAATGTAAATATGCCGCTGATAAAACCACCGCTGGAAATGTGTTTCGCCTAGATGGTTCAGTGATAACTTCTATACTTCCAAGTTGGTTTTGTAATGTGCCAACTTGAGTTTTATTGCATGATATAAACACATTGGATTCGGGTATACAGGAACTAATTTGTCGTATTACACGTTGCACCATAGATTCATAATTACCCTTGTCATTTTTTAATAATTTTAGAAATTGCTTTGAAAATGTATCATTGGACAAAGGCCATAAACGTTTGCCACTACCACCAGATAATAAAACTATATTCATACTTACACTATTCCTTTCGGCAAATATTGTATCTATAATCATATTTTGGAATGAGTTGCATTATTCTATAAATATATGATACAATCCCACATATCAACAAATAAGTGATTTTATGTTTGTTTAGGAGTTAAGAATGATTTTAGTAAAGAAGCATTTTTTAGCTATAGCAGTGATTTTATCGGCAATCTTATTTGCCATTTTTATGGTGTATCTGCCTATTGAAGTTGCAGGGCATAGACCAGGTAATGTTCCACTATTGGTAGTTAATGCTGGTTTTTTGGCAGTGACTCTCTCCTTTTTTTTGGTATTTATATTAATGGTTATTACACGAAAAGAGTATGTACTCATACAGATTACTACTATCAATCGTTTTCGTCATTTATTATTATTGATGGTTAAACGGGATTTTATAACAAGATATCGCCGAAGTGTATTGGGTGTTTTATGGTCACTTCTTAATCCAATATTAACTATGTTAGTTTTAACAATGGTGTTTTCCACACTGTTTAGATTTGAGATTGAGAATTTTCCAGTATATCTATTGAGTGGGCAATTAATTTTTAACTTTTTTAGTGAATCAACCACTATGGCAATGGCTTCTATTACAAGTGGGGCAGGCACAATTAAAAAGGTGTATGTTCCAAAATATATTTTTCCTGTAGCTCGTGTTATGGGGGCTTCGGTAAATCTAGTTTTTTCAATTGTGGCATTTATGATTGTAGTAATAGTTACACAAGCACCTTTTTATTGGACTATGTTATTGTTGCCAATTCCATTATTATATATATTTTTGTTCTCTTTGGGTGCCGGTATGTTCCTTTCGGCTGTTGCTGTATTCTTTCGTGATATTAACCATTTGTGGGGTATACTCTTAACTTTAACTATGTTTTTAACACCTATTATGTATCCTGTGGATATTTTGCCGGACAGAGTATTTTATTTAATTCATCTTAATCCAATATTTCATTATGTGAATTACTTTCGTGAGTTGGCTATTGATGGCACAATCCCCAACCTCTGGTCAAATATTATTTGTATCGGTTTTGCCCTTGCGGCTCTATCATTGGGGGCATATGTGAAAATTACTCAACAAAATAAATATATCCTTTATCTGTAAGGTGGACTATGAAGAATACAGCTATTTTAATACAAGATGTTTCTATGATGTTTAATCTAAATCGCGATAAGATTATGGGGTTAAAAGAGTATGTTGTAAAGGCTTTGAAACGTCAGCTTTTTTTTGATGAATTTTGGGCTTTAAAAAATATTAGTTTTGAAGTTGCTCGTGGTGAAGTAATGGGAGTGTTAGGGCTTAATGGTTCAGGCAAATCCACTTTGCTTAAATTAATTGCCGGAGTATTTAAGCCTACAACAGGTCAAATAATCTGTCATGGTTTAGTTGCTCCACTACTTGAATTGGGTGCTGGTTTTGATTATGAATTTTCTGCAAGGGAAAATGTGTATATGAATGGTGCAATGTTTGGTTATTCTCCAGCACATATGAAGGCTCAATATGAAGAAATAATGGATTTTGCAGACTTGTGGGAATTTGAAGATGTACCATTAAAGAATTTTTCATCAGGTATGTCTGCACGTTTGGGGTTTGCAATAGCAACAAAGATTGAACCAGAAATACTAATCATTGACGAGATTCTAGGTGTTGGAGATTACCAGTTTGCACAAAAATGTGAGCAACGTATAAAAGAACTAATCTCTGGAGGCACAACGGTTCTTTTAGTTTCTCATTCCATAGATACGATAAAAAGCATGTGTGACCGTGCAGTATTGCTGAGTAAAGGAACAATGGTAGCCATTGGCGGAGTTGATGAAGTTTGTCAAATATATGGAGCAGAGTAATAAGGGTTAATTTTTAGCTTTATTATTTAGCTTTATTGTCTAGTAAAAGATTTACACTCAATCCTATAGTTACCAGAACTCCACCTATAATATTTCGTATTGAAACTTCCTGTGTAATTAGCATATCAATTACAACACCTGAAAATACCTGCCCAATAAATACCAGTAGTGTAAGGTAAAAAGCAGACACCTTTATAACCGTAAGGTTACTTAGAATAATAACTATTAACCCCAAAATCCCCCCCATATAAATATACCAATTAGGAGAAAATAACCACAAACCAACAAAAGTTAAATGTCTTGCTGTGTGGGCAAATGAATCATGCCCCCAAATAAATAAAATCGCCAAACAAACAATTAAGCCCGTTACATGATTGTAAAAAGTACCAATTGGTACTGTGGTTAAATCTGCCAATTTAGCATTTAATGTACGTGCTAACACAATGCTAAAACCTGTTAAAAAAACAATAAAGACAGCTACTATTTCAAAGTTGGTAATCATTGCTATAATCCCAGATAAAATGATTGTTAGCCCAATCAGTTGCGTCTTTTTAAATGCATATTTTGGCATACCAAACAAACCATATTGGTCAATAATTATTCCAAAAAGCATTTGCCCAAACAAAGCAATTGCCAACATTGCAGAAACGCTAATTCGCCCAAATGCCAAATTTGTGCCCATTATTGTGAATACGCCAATAACACCACCCATGTATATAAACCATTGCTGTTTTAGGTTTTTCAGGTTTGCAAATGGGTTTTGTTTTTTAACTAACACTAGTACTGTGTTAGCAATTAATCCAACGGCATGTATTATTACAGCCGCCATATATAAGCCATAATTAGCAGTAAGCCCGCCGTTTACAAAAATCATCACAGATATGGTAATTCCCGTTAGTAAAGCTAATAAATAAAACACTATTTTTCCTCCTCTTTATTCACTTCCACTTCGGATTCTGATTCTTTGGATGTTTCTGATGTTTCTGATTCTCTTTGAGTTTCTTCATTAAAATTAAAATTTGTTGACTCTTCAATTTTTCCAATATTTGCGCGACGACGTTCTTCTATCTTTTTTGCTTCAAGCTCTTGGGTTTCTAATATAGGGTCTTTGTCCATTTCTGGGCGGTATTTTTTAAATATTCGCATAATCATCAATGATGCCAACATAGCATAAAGCCCAGGCACAAATACTATAAACCAAACTAACCAATATCCAACAAGCGCCAATACAACTAATAAAATAGTACAAGTAATTGATGTTAGTAAATGCCTATTTGCCATAAAGAAGCAAGATTTTACAGACATCCACAATGGCATTTCAAATCGCGCTGTTATAGGAAAAATAAAAATAGTAAAAAAAGTTATCTGTACAATAAAAACAATTTGCGCAGCAAAAACAATGCCAACCATATTCCCAACACTTTGGATATTCATGATGTTAAATGCTAATAAAATACATAGCACAAGAATAATAATCCATAAAATTGTTGCACGCTTAAAATTTTCCTTAAATGAACTCCAAAAATCCGACGTAACATAGTTCTCTCTGTCTGCAATGCGACGGGTTGTTACAAAAAACATGGCAGTTGTTGCCGCACCCACACCAATACCAAGGGTGACAATACTAAAGAAAAACCACATAAAACTAAGGATAATTGTATCTGCAAGTATCCCCCCATATTTATTAAACGCTCCATCTAAACTAAAAAAATCACGCATAAAAAATTCCTCTCAACTTGTATTTATTATCTGGACTTCATTATATCATACTGTTGATAATATCATACCAGCTATTGGGGCATAATATAAAGTACAAACTTATATTTTAGAAAGAAAGGAAATTTTTATGCGTGCATGTAAAAAATACAAAGCCAATAATAGTCATCATAATAATCCTAGGGGCGAATGTCAAAATTGTGTGTATTTTTCACAAACTAATTGTGGAAACCATAATGCTATGGAGGCAAATGACTTTATCTCATAGGTCTTTATTGTTGCATGGTTAAAACCTATTGAACGGGGCGTTGCCCCAAGCCCCACAAAGCGGCATAGCCGCTTTTTTTTGTGTGTATTGACAAACACATCTGCATTAGCCTACTTTTTTATATCGCAAAAATAGCAAACAGGTGTTATACTGTACTCACATTATGGAATTATTGGAGAATGGTTTATGGAATATAAATATGAAACTCATGTACACACCTCAGAATCAAGTGCATGTGGGCAATCTTCAGCGGTAGCACAAGTTAGAGCATATAAAGAAAGAGGTTATACAGGAATTATTATTACAGACCATTTTGTTCACCACTCTTTAAAACATATCCCACTTCCTTGGAAAACAAGAATGAAAATCCTATTACGTGGGTATAATGCCGCACAAAAAGAGGGCAAACGATGTGGGTTGGATATATTTCTTGGTTGGGAATTCACAGATTACAGTGAAGATAGTCGTGGTTGTGATTTTTTAACATATGGGCTTGACATGCAATTTTTGCTTAAATACCCTAAGTTGGACGAATTATCAATAGAGCAATACAGTAAACTTGTACGCGAATCTGGTGGTTATCTAGCGCAAGCACATCCTTATAGGAATAGGGCATACATCCATAAAAAAGAGCCTGTATCACCACAACTTATTGATGGCATAGAAGTGTACAATGTCGCAAACTCTATATATGAAAATAAAATGGCTTTTGATTTTGCAGAAAAACATAATTTATTTAAACAAGCTGGTAGCGATTCGCATGGTGCAAATATGGATTTTTGTAGCGGAATTGTGCTAAAAAGCCGTGCAGAGAGCATTTTTGATATCATTGAGGCAATTAAAAGTAATTCCTGCTCTCTTATATTGCCTTTAGAGTGGAAAGTAGGAGGTTGGGGATTTTGAAATTTATATGTGCTAAAGAATTACCTTTTGATGTGCGCCCACAAATGAGTTTTCTTTTTGTAGAAGGGTTTTACTCATGGATTAAGTATTTTTCAAAGGACAAAGAAAAGCTAAAAGAAGCATTTAAACATATTTTTGATTTAGAATATTTTTATGTAGCAGTGGAGGAAGAAGGAAACAGTGAAAATAAAATCACAGCAATGACAGCTACTACCAAAGGACACGCACCAATAACATTACAGCGCAAAGAATTTACAAAAGTTCTTGGATATATAAAAGGGTGCATAACATACTATATATTAAATAAACATATGGTGAGAAACGCCTATCCATTTACATTAAGCCCCAAAACAGGCACTATTGAATTTGTCGCAACTGCTCCTGATTATAGGGGGCGGGGGATTGCCTTTGATTTAATCAATTTTATAATGAATAGAAAAGGTACTGTGTTTACATCATATATATTAGAAGTAGCAGACACTAATGAAAATGCAGTTCGTTTATATGAAAAACTAGGCTTTAAGGAAATAAAGCGCGTAAAAGCCCCCAACCCAAAACGTTCAGGGGTAAATTATTTCCTGTATATGCGACGAGATTTGGAGTGACAGAGTTTGATTTATTTAGACAATGCCGCAACATCGTTTCCAAAACCAGAATCAGTATACGAGGCTGTAAACAAAGCCATGCGCGAAGAATGTGGCAATCCTGGGCGTGGTGGGCATAAGTATGCAGTTTCTGCGGGGCGTATTATAGCAGAAGCAAGAATGATGTGTGCTAGAATTCTTTCCGCGCCTTCACCAAATAATATAGCATTTACTTATAATACCACCACTTCTCTAAATATGGCAATTAAAGGATATTTGAAGTCAGGCGACCATGTGATTACCTCTGCAATGGAGCATAATTCTGTAATACGTCCTTTAATTAACATACCAGATATAAACATTACAAAACTACCAATGAATTTACATGATGGATTAAGCATTGATGATATAAAAAAAGTCCTAATTCCTAATACAAAAATGCTTGTGTGTACTCATGTCTCAAATGTAACAGGTACAGTTAATGACATTGATACAATTGGTAAATTTTGTAGAGAAAATGGAATTATATTCTTGGTTGATGCGGCGCAGTCCTTGGGAGTGCGTCCTATAAATGTACAGTATGTGGACATGCTTGCATTTCCTGGACATAAGGGGCTACTTGGACCACAAGGTACAGGCGGGCTGTATGTACGCGAAAACATAAAACTTAAAACAATAATAGAAGGCGGAACGGGTAGTAATTCAGAAGAATTACACCAACCCACTACAATGCCCAATAAACTTGAAAGTGGTACTTTAAATATTTCTGGTTTGGCAGGTTTATCTGCTGGAATTAAATTCATACTAGAACAAGATAATATATTAGCAAAGGAATTAGCAACAACAAAAAAACTTATAGATGGTATAAAGTCAATTAAAGGTGTACATTTGAAATGTGCAGAGAAAAATAACTCTGGTGTGGTATCTGTGTGTTTTGATAAATTAACTCCATCAGAAGCCGCAATGATAATGGATGCTTCATTTAATATTGCAGTACGTGCGGGGTTTCATTGTGCCGTAGAAGCACATGATTATCTTGGCACACGTGAAACGGGCGGAACTTTACGTATAAGTCCCAACTATTTTAATACAGAAGATGATATTTACAAATGTCTTGAGGCTTTAGAAATTTGTGCAAAGGGGTTTTGATTAATTTGAATAAAATGGAACGTTATGCAAGGCAGTATGTTTTTAGTAAAATCGGCAAAAAGGGGCAACAACGCCTATTGGATTCAAAAGTAACAATAATCGGAATGGGTGCATTAGGAACAGTAGCCGCCAATAATATGTGCCGGGCGGGGATAGGGTTTATACGCTTGGTTGATAGGGATTATGTAGAAATTACAAACTTACAACGACAAATTTTGTTTTGTGAAGAAGATGCATTACAACAACTTCCAAAGGCAACAGCCGCTTACAACCATCTTTCGGCAGTAAATTCAGAAATAACAATAGAGCCTATTGTTACAGATGTAAGTGCTGGAAATATTGAATCATTAATACAAGACTCTAATGTGGTAATTGATGCCACAGATAACTTGGAAATTCGTATGTTAATTAACGAAGCGTGCCATAAAAATGGTATTCCTTGGGTGCATGGTGGGGCAATTGGTAGCATGGGGACTACATTTAATGTGTTGCCTAATCCTGATTCTGCTTGTCTAGCGTGTTATATGACAGATATTAACGCAAATACCCCTGATACATGTAGCACTTTTGGTGTTATTAACCCAGCTACGTCCATTGTTGCTTCATTACAAACTACAGAGGCTATAAAAATCTTATTAAATGCACCAGATTTTCAAAACAAGGAAATTCGCAAAGAGCTACTTATGATGGATTTTTGGGAATCCACTTTCACCAAAATCGAAATTTTTAAGGGTGAAGATTGCCCAGTGTGTGTACAAAAAAAATATACTCGTTTAAATTCTGGGGTAGGAACTCATACGGCTAAGATTTGTAGTACAAGTTCGATACAAGTTACACCCTCAACACAGCAGAAAAACGTAGACTTTGCTGCACTGGCAGAAAATCTTGAAAAAATTGGAACTGTAAAACATAATGCTTACACTTTAACCTTTGTGGATTCTAAATATGAGATTGTATTATTTCAAGATGGTAGGGCAATGATAAAAAATGCCATTGATGAAAATAATGCAAAAACGATATACAATGAATATATTGGGTTGTAGTTGTAGGGGATATGCCCCTGTACATCCCGTTTAGGATACTCTACAAAATAAATTTAAAAAAGTTTTTTAGTAGATGTATAAATAATCTCTAAATGGTAAATATTATTAGTGTGACCTTGAAACTACGTTTTGAGGAACAACTAAATATCCCCCCTCAAAGCCCAACCTCATCCCCCCCCTGAGGTTGGGCTCTTCCTTTTCCGAGTTTTTAAGTTTTTGAATTATTGAATATGAAAATTTCACCAATCAATAAACATAACAAAACGACTTGCCGTTTGAGTGTAAACATCATAACAAACATCTTCACCATTCACGATAAATATATGTTCTTCGTCTCCACCATGGTAGGTATGGGGTGCCCAAAAATGTGTATAACTAAACCAATGCAATGGTGTTAATTCGCCGTTTTTCATAGAATAAATAGTTGAACCATTATGAATGCCTCCAAAACCTCCTGCAAAGTGGTGATGAATAATGATATCTTCAGATGTTTCTTGGTCATATCCAAATGCAACAAAATTTCCGCCTGCGCTTCCTCCAGTAGTGTATCCACTCAACAATAACACTACTTCACCATCCACAATTGTAGCAAACCCAGTTATTGAAGCTGACCACCTAGGTGAAACAAACTCTGTTTCACCATATAATACAGCTCTAAACCAAAGGTCAAGCACATCATCACCATCAAAATCAAATATGTGCTTGTCTGTGATTCTTGCAGATACATTAATTAGCGTATCACTTTGACCAGAAGGCACTTGCGCCCAGTACTTTGATTCTAAAAAGGCTGTATACAATAACACCATTTCACATTGTATATCATCATCATTAACGGGTGTGTATATATACTCTTCTTCTAAAATATATTCTGCCAATACATCTAATACAACGGAAGGGGTTTGAGGTTCAATTAAACCATAGTTAATACTAGGTTCATCATCAATGTAAAAATCTTGCTGTGTGGTTGCACACCCTACAAGCAAAACCATAATAAGTAGGGCATTCATTAATAATTTCTTGGATTGATTCATAATATTGCCTCTTTCAAGAATTTAACAGGTTAGTCGTCCTCATGTTCATCATCAATTAACGTATACAGTTCTTCTGGTTTCATTTTTTTTATTTTCTGCTCTAATTTTCTGTCATAGCTACGGTCGTTTGAGTGACGTGTGTTACTTTTTCTTTTGTACTGTTTCAAAAAAACGCCAATATCTGATTTTATCTTCTTCTTGTTATATGACATATTTACTAAGGCACAGTATTTTCAATGGTGCTGGATAATTCCATCAAGTCAAACCCCTTGATTGCGCCCTCTATCAATGCAGGTAACGCATCAGGAGAACATGCAAAACTTGGTATACCAAGATTCGCTATTTTTTTGCCCAACGCACGGTCATAAGCAGGTCTGCCACTATCACTTAGGGCTAGTAGTACCATACATGTTACACCTGATTCTTTCATTGCTTGCAGTTTGCGTAATAAACCAGCGGCAACCCCACCCTCATAGAGGTCTGATATTAGGATAAACATTGTTTTTCTTGGGTTTTCTATTAGACTAGCACAATAACCCACAGATTTATTTATATCTGTACCACCCCCCAATTGTATGCCAAATAACATATCCACAGGGTCTTGTCGTACCAATTCAGTTAGGTTTACAACTTCTGTGTCAAAGGCTACTACATGGGTGTCCAGAGAAGGCATGGAGGCAAAAACCGCACCCATTACAGAGGCGTAAATTATAGAATCTGCCATTGAACCACTTTGGTCTATATCAAGAATTACAGTCCAGTCTTTGTTGCGCTTTTGACGTTCAAAGAAGTAGAAACGTTCTGGGATTATACGTTTATTTTCTGTGTCATAGTTTTTTAGGTTGCGGGAAATTGTGCGTTTCCAATCTGTACCAGGCAAGTTTGGAATGGGAGAGTGTTCTTTTTTGTTTAGCGCACCTGTTACTGCTCGTCGCAAGTCTGTTTCCAGTCGCTTCATAATTTCATCTACTACCGATTGAACTAGCATTCTTGCGGATTCTTTGGACTTTTCAGGGATTTGCCCCCTTAGTGCCATTAGTGTGCCTACCATGGAAATGTCTGGTTTTACATTTGCTAGTGTTTCAGGCTCAAAGAGTAGTTGGGTTAAGCCTTTACGCTCTATTGCATCTGATTGAATTACACTTACTATATCTGTTGGGAATAGACTCCTTACATCACCCAACCATTTACTTAGGTTGGGAATTCCTTTACCTTGCCCCGCCGAACGTTGGGCGCTTTTACTGCCCCCGCTTCCACTGGTAGTATTGTAAATCGCGCCCAATGCCGCATCCATTATAGAATCTTCACCACTTAACATAGGTGTGCCAAGTGCGTTATCTGCTTCTTGCCCCAGTATTAGCCGCCATCTTTTTGTTTGATTTTCATTCATGCTATCGCCTCACTATTTCACTATATATCAAAATCAAAATCTTCCAATTCAGACAATGCGTCTTGTTCGTCCTCGTTTAGGTCATCTAGCAGAGAAATTGTTATATCTTGGGCGGTAGTGCTGTTGGTTTGCCATAAATCCCCTAGTAATTCTGCTACACTGTTTATTTCTCTTGCGTTAAAACTTGAAAATGCACGACGTAGATATACCAAACCGCGCTTAAATTCCTCATCGTCTAGGCTTTGGATGTAGGCATCAAGCTCTTGCCATAGGCTTATACGGGATAATAATGCATAGCGATTACGTAAACTCATGCCCTCAAACCATCCTGCGCCTAAATCGGCGGGGCTACCCGGCGAAAGTCTTCGAGATACTTCTCGTGCGCAGAAGTCTTCGTTTACTAAATTGCGCTCCAAAAGGATTGCAAAAGCAATACCAGATAGTTTTGAATTTTTATCATCACGAGAGGCAAGGTTTAGTAATTCCTTTGTCCAAGTGTTATCATCAACTAAATCCAGGTTTTCCTGTGATACCCTATGGAGTGCTTCTATTGCAGATATTGCGGCTGTCGCGGCTTTATCATCACAACTTGCATAATCTATTAGCAAGAGTGAACTACGCAAAAAGAGTTGACTTAATAGTGGCTCTAGTGGTTTTGTATCAAAATTTCGCAAATCACCATACTGTATTATTTGGCTTAGGGTAAAACAGGCATCGGCGGCTTTTACAAAATCGTTTGCTTCTGCCGTAAGCCTTTGCAAGGTAGAGAGTGCAGAGCCGATTACAGAGGTTAGATTACATATACATGCTATAGAAATTAGTTCCGCTGCCACAAAAACATCAGAGCAGTCATCAAGTTTTTCACGTAACACGTAAGCGGAAGCTACTTCTATGGTTTCGCCTTTTACTACAGCTTCCACAATTTGAATTTCAACTTCTGGTGACCATTGTACAACCCATTCTTCTTTCCATGTTGAAGTATCGCCCCTATTTGCATGTCGTTCAGGAACGGCAAACTTAATTCCCAAAAATGAAAGCCTATGGAGCAAGGTAGAACGGTTTAGGTCTAGGAAGCGGGACTCCTCCGATTTTAAACGAATATTTTCGCGCAAGTCTAATTCCAACCTTGCGGCTACTGTGGATTTATATTTTTCTATTTTAAGGCGTTTTATTTCACGGTTAAAATCGTCTTGAAGTGGGGTTTGGCTTACACCTTCTGGTAGTTCCCCAAACTTTGTCCCAACATCTACATGGGCAAAAGCAGTAGCAAGTTCGGATAACTCACCATGCCCTAAACAAGCTATTGCGCCATCATGTAGGTCTTTAAGAGTTGGCATACTTCCACCCTGGATATATGCCAAACCTTTTGCAAGTCTTACGGATTCAATTACATTGGAAGTGCCCGCGTAACCACCATCATCACGTAACACACGCCCAAGACGTGTCATGTATTCAGAGGGCAGTTCTTCCAGACGATTTTCTTGCATACATTCCCACATAAGTTGGAAATATGCTGGTGCTTTGTTGCCAGCACCATAACCTGTCCTACTTGATAAACGTAGGTATGAATATGGCATTAGCGTAAGTTTTGACTTGCGTTTGGGAAGATTGTCAAATTCTTCTTGAGTCATAGGGGTGGTGTGAAGTAGGCGTTTTGCATGATATGCACCTGTGACCACAATAATTTGCTCTGGTTTAAAACCTTCTTTTTTTCCTTCTTCAATTGCATCTTGAATTTGTTTTGCCATATATGCTTCACGAATTAGGGTGATTGCGTTTTCTTTTGGTGTAGCTTTTGCTTCTTCTGGTTCAAGAATTTCTCTAAATTCTGCTGATGATTGCCATAAGGTTTTTTGGAAACTTCCATCATTAAGATTGTGTTCAAAGTTCCGCTCAAAATAATCATCATAGTTGCTTGAAAGCCCTTCTTGCCCTATTTGTGCTACTTCATCATAAACAGAGCGCACTAAAGCAAAATAATCTGTTGCCAATTCGCTTAATTCTTCTTCCCCACCACGCTGATGTTTTAACCCCAAAAATACATCAGAGGGCAAATCTATAAAACGGGCGTTTGTAGCCACTTTTTTTGTTTTGCGAATGGCTTCAAATTCAGGGGAATAATCTGCTAACGGATATAAAAGTGTATCTACTGGGAGTTCTTGAGTATATGCAAGTATCGCCACAGGTGTTTTAACTTTGGGGTTTTGTAAGTGCTCTATAAGCTCCGTTGCATCACTGGGCGCTTCAATTAGGATTAGTTTTGGTTTTATTCGTTTGGTAAGTTCTCGTAGGTGATACGCCGCCGATGGCGATAAGTGTCGCACTCCAAATATATTTACCCGTTCAATTCCCGACACG
>Ga0123355_10010157_pt1 | contig 14390 bp, 17 predicted proteins | sample TergutEmb28metaG_3_FD_89872 | JGI IMG/M metagenome (GOLD analysis project Ga0123355, IMG submission 89872) | Embiratermes neotenicus P1 segment gut microbial communities from Petit-Saut dam, French Guiana - Emb289 P1 | ecosystem: Host-associated > Arthropoda: Insects > Digestive system > Gut ...
GACGTTGGAACACCCGATAGAATCAAGAGTGTTGAGGCCGACATCAAAAATGGTGTGGTTGCGATGCGAAATTTAAGACAAAAACAAAAGGCGATTTTTATTGATAGGGATGGCACGATAAATGTGGATATTCCATTTATTGGTTGCACAGAGCAATTTGACCTTTTGCCAAATGTGGCGGAGGCGATAAGGCTTGTTAATAAGAGTGGGTACTTGGCGATTGTTATCACAAATCAGCCGGTTATTGCGCGTGGTGGATGTACATTCGAAGGGATGCAGGACATCCATAATAAGATGGAAACCGAATTAGGCAAACATGGTGCGTATGTTGATGATATTTTCTTTTGTCCACATCATCCACACAAGGGATATGCCAGCGATGTGCACGAGCTGAAAATTGATTGCGAGTGCAGAAAGCCGAAAGCAGGGATGTTTCTGGCGGCGGCAAAAAAATACAACATTGATTTATCGATGTCATGGATGATTGGTGATATGCCGATGGATGTGGTGGCAGGAAAGGCGGCAGGAACAAAAACGGTAAAGCTTCCAAGTAAAGAATCCGATGGGAAAATTGATGCGGTGTTGCCAGATCTTTTAGCGGATAACCTGTTGGACGCGGTTGAACAAATTTTGAATAAAAAGAAGCGCAAAGAAACATCGTCACATCTTGAAACATTTTGTGCCCGTAACAAAGATTTGAAATTTTTGGAAGAGCAGCTGACCCGTGCAACGGAAATCATATGTGATGTTGCCCGAAAGAACAAAAAGGTTTTGGTTTGCGGAAACGGTGGGAGTGCAGCAGACAGCGAACATTTGGCGGGTGAGTTGTTAAAGTCTTTTACATTGAAAAGGGCGATTGACCCGGTGCTTGCCAATAAGATAATTGCGTATTGCGGAACAGAAGTAGGTGCAACATTGACAAAGAATCTGCAGCAAGGAATAAGGTGCATTCCGTTGACCAGTTTTTGTGGGTTCAATTCGGCGTACTTGAACGATTGCGACCCACATGTGGCTTTTGCACAGTTGGTTAATGTTCTTGGGCGTGGAGATGATGTTTTGATTGCCTTTTCAACAAGTGGGAACAGTAAGAACGTGTGCTACGCGGCGATGATTGCCAAGGTTTTAAAAATGAAGGTGATTGCATTTACCGGTGAGGGCGGAGGGGAATTGGCGAAATATGCTGATGTGTTGTTCAATGTTCCATCAAAAATTACGTACCAAATCCAGGAATACCATTTACCGATTTATCATGCATTGTGTCTGATGGTTGAGAGTGAGTTGTTTGAATAATTAGTTTTTGTTTGGATTTTGCACAAACTATGAGATGGATGGGTTGGTCAAAATATTGATATTTTCGGCAAGTGCCGGTATTTATCTTTTTGTGATAGCGAAATTGCTGGGGAAAAAGCAGTTGGCTCAACTGGATGTAATTGATTATATGTTGGGGATAGCAGTAAGCTCGATTGCCGCCGAATGGTCGATAAATTCGGCGAATGCACCATTTTATCATTACCTTACCGCGATGACGTTTTTCTTTGTTATCAATCTTTTGATTATATTCTTTGAACGTAAAGGCAAGCGTATTAAGAAATTTTTGAAGGGTGAACCGCTGATGGTCATATACGAGGGGAAAGTCAATTACAAGGCGTTGAAGAAAAGCAAGATGGACATAAATGACATGATGTCCAAGGCGCGGGAAAAGGGTTATTTTGATTTGAGTAAAATTGAGTATGCGGTCTTTGAAAACAGTGGGTCGTTGAGTATCATGCAAAAAGGTGAGTTGTCAAAATTACCGTATTATTTGATTGATGATGGGCATGTGATATATTCGAGTTTGCGGACGCTGGGAAAGGATGAGGGATGGCTTTATGACAAGTTATCAATTAGAAGTAAAAAGGAATTAAAAAACATTATTTTGGCGGTATATGATGAAGAGAGGGATGAGGTGGATGTGAGTGTGAAGAGTTGAATTGAGAGTGAGTGAATATGGTGTTCAATAAGTTGCGTTCGTTAAAACTGATTGCTTAATGTTAACAATATGTGGTATTTTGATATGAGTATGAATAGGCACAATGCAAGCGAGCTTTTGGATTTTATGGTTGAGGCAGGCAGAGTACTTGTCCAGAAAGCTGGCAACATAGATGACATTGGGGTTATGAAACAGTATCTAACAGAAGAGGATCTCAGGATCGAAAGACAGATAAAAAGAATTGTTAGCAAGAGCCTTGGCTCATTCTATGCCGAAGAGGAAAATGAAAATTTTGTGGATGCTGATTCAGTTTGGATCTGCGACCCAATAAGCGGCACACAAACGTTTATTGAAGGAAAATCCCACTACGCTATAGTCGTTAGCCACATGACAAAGGGAAAGGTTGATTTTGCAGCCGTATACGATCCATCTGAAGATAAACTATATGTGGCAGATCAAGAAGGACTTTTCATTAACGGAGAGAAATTCACGCGTCCGAAAACTAAAACAAACACAATTGTATACACACCGAGTAGAAGTTGGGTTGATAAAGAGTTAGCTGAGTCGCTTCGCAAAAAACTCGAGTCCAAATATACTCTTGCCCCTTATCAGGGTTCAATGGCTATTAATTATTGCATGTCGTCTGAAGGGCTTTTTGACGGAGTTGTGTCTTTGTCAAAAGATTCTTTTCCAGAATTTGCGGGGTTGTTTATCGCAAATAAAGCAGGGCTTGTTGCGACAAATATTAATGGTGATAAAAGTTTAAGTCCAAGTGATAGGATATTCATCTGTGGAACAAGTGAAAATTACGATGATCTGCTTGTTACAACTCGGGACGCAATCAAAGCTTGATTTTGCGACAACGCTCTTGTGCTTGTTGTGTGGTGCGTCGTGAGGGACTTGATTAATGAGCGGAGCGAATGGTCTCAAAGTCCCATTAGCAAAAGTTGTTTTAAGATGGTGCGTCGTGAGGGACTTGAACCCCCAAAAACTGGTTTCTAAGACCAGCGCGTATGCCAATTCCGCCAACGACGCAAGTGGGGAATTATAAATCATTTATTTGGTGATGTCAATGATTTCTTGCTCGGTAAAAATTGGGCGGTCTTCGAATAGATTGCGTTCGTCGATTTCTTTGCAGATTGCGCTTTTGTGAATTTTGTTTTTTGCGGTGGTAAATTTTGCGTGGTAGTATGCACGAAATTTGGCTCGTCGTTTGTGGCGTTCCTTTTCGCGGGCGACTTCGTTAATCCATGCGATTAGGAATGCGCCGGTTGTACCTCCCGCGAGTGATAGGAATGCCAGTAATGTGTCTGGACGAAAGGTTTGTGCCAAAAACATGACGGTGAGTGCGATTACCGTTCCGATTGACAGTAGGAAGCATATGAACCAAAGGCGTCGTAGTCGGCGTGATTCAATTCCGTATTTTAGTATTGATTCCAAAATTCCGATGGGGAAGTTTAGAACGGTGATTTTTTCGGTTTCTTTTTCGTTTGTCATGGTTATATTGTATATGTTTAGAATGCCCCAAGTCAAGTATGTTGGGTTTTTTTGAAGTTATTTAGTTGTGTTAGGGTTTTTGTATATTGTTAAACTGTGACACTGCACTATGGCGGTTGCGTTCTGCTTTTACATTAATGAAACTACCCCGTCCGCGCTTTGCGCGTCCACCCCTTCTTGAAAAGAAGGGGAATTGGGGTTGTGATTTATCCAACACGAGAGAGAAAACTTTGGAGTGCTGGGAGTGTCTGTGTTTAACCCTACGTGAGGAGTATAATATATGATTTGAGAAAAGTGCAGACCCCATGACAAGTTTGTGCGGACTTAGGGATGTCTCGACTACGCTCGACATGACAAAGATGGGCGCTCGAGATGATGACGGAGCGGAGCATTGGCATCTGGAAGCGGAGCGGAGTACAAGAGGGGGGTGGTGATAAAGTACTTTACATTTGTGGGTGGGCGTCATATAATGTTGTATCATGTTCCCGTAGCAACGTGCGTTCGCGTACGGAAACATTCTGTTCCCGTAGCTCAGCTGGATAGAGCATCGCCCTTCTAAGGCGAGGGTCTGTGGTTCGAATCCACACGGGAACGCCAAGAAGATGACCAGGGAGGATTGTTTTAATGAAAAAGATAAATGACAAATCTTTTGGGTTACTAATCTTTTCAGTGCTGTTGGGTTACTTCATAGGAATTACTGTTTTCATGGCTGGATTTTTATATATGATGTTAAGCGGTACGTTGCTTGCAGTTTTTGTGATGGTGCCATTGGGGTGTTTGATGGCATCTAGTATTGGTACATTTGTTTTGGTTATATCACGAAACACAGAATGTAAGGAAACCGAAAAATAATGTTCAGCGAATTTTATGAGGTGGTGAAGGGTATTCCGCGGGGGCGGGTGATGACGTATGGTCAGGTTGCTGTGGTGGCGGGGTTTCCGCGGTGTGCGCGCCAGGTCGGGTTTGCGTTGCATCGTAATCCGGATTGTGGTACAATACCGTGTCACCGTGTTGTTTTTGCCGATGGGCGGTTGAGTCCGGCGTTTGCCTTTGGGGGAATTGGGCGACATAGGAAGTTGTTGGAAGACGAAGGGGTTAAATTTGTGGGTGAAAGAGTTGATATGGAGGAGCACAGAGTATGAAGTCCATTAAAGAACAGAAGTTAGAAATATTGATGAAATATGGTGTGCGGGATAGGTCGTTGCATAATTCAATGAATTCGTTTTATGAGTCGAGTGAGTTGAAAAAATGTTTTGCGGAACTTGAACGTGATTTGGACGACCCAAAATTTAGTTTTCACTTAGTCAAGCCGCAAATCAAAGGACAGCCCGGTGGTGGTCCGAACTTTTTTATAAAGAATAAGCAAGACATTGAAAAAGCGAAGAGTGATATTTCATTGAATATTGAAAAATATGACAAGATATGGCGGATACATTCAAGCGAAAAAGACGGAGTGAATGGACGTATTGCGTTTGACATGACAACGTGGATAGGTGTTCCGAATGAAAATTTTGTGCCTTGCGTTGTCGAGATAACTGACTCCAAAGAGTTGAGAGACATTGAAAAGCATCCAAGGAGTGAAAGAGATTATATTTTGCTTTCAAAGGGGGGTCGTCTGTCGTCGCCAATTGTGGAGAAAAAAATAATCAATAACGGAGAAAGCGAAGAGGCAACGATAGAAAAGGTTAAAAAATTTGATGCAGTTTTGCGGCAGAGTTACAAGAACCTTGTTGACTTTGCACATTTTGTGAAAATTTCAGGGGGGAATGCAGTGTCGTTTGATTTTCGGCAAAATGGTAGGGATTTAGTTGTTTTCGATTTTGATTGTGACAACGAGGAAAAGGTGATTGAGACGTTGTTGACGGATAAGAAGAAGTCAGTGTTTGAGATTGCTTCGTCGCGGGCTCCTCGCAAAGACATTATGAAAAATGTTTGATTAGCGAAGCGGCTTCCCGAAGGGATTAGCGAAGCGGTTTCCCGAAGCGGTTTCAAATATTTTGGAACAAAATGTTTGACGGTTAGAAAAGAATGTAGTAAGTTACGGTAACAAACTAAAGAACTTTACAAAGGAAGACACCAAATCAAGGGGGTCTTTTTATATGGCAAATACACGGCGGCGGGGGCTTTTCCGCGATAATTGTTTGGCGGCGAAACAGAGATTGTTGAGCGGTTTTTGGGTGGGGTCTCGGGAACAAAGTGTCCCAGTTAGGAAGTTGAAAATTGAGAAGGAAGACGAGATATATTCGCGTGTGGTGTCAGCTATTAGGTGTGGTCAAAGTCCGTTGTCGCAGGTTTTGGATAGGGAGCATATGGGGACGCTTGGTAGTGTTGAGCGGGAACGATATGTGTTTGAGATAAGTAAGCGTGTGCAGGAGTGCATACAAAGATTTAATTGCGAAGTTGAGATTGTTAATCTATAATGATGATTGATGGAAATTAAACTTACAAAAGAGCAAAAGGAAATTGTCGAGGCGGAATTGGGACCGATGTTGGTGACCGCGGGGGCGGGGTCAGGTAAGACGCGTGTGTTGACGGAGCGGGTGAAGTTTTTGGCGGATAGTGTTGGTGGTATATTGGTGATTACGTTTACGAATAAGGCGGCGAAAGAGTTAAAAGAGCGATTGGGAGGAGTGCAGGTTGAGGCGAGTACTTTTCACAGTTTTTGTGCGAGATTTTTGCGAAAGTACATTTCAAGGTTGGATGGATACACGACCGACTTTTCGATTTACGACATGGATGATCGCCGGAAATTGCTTAAGGCGATTTTGGGGGATGACGCGAAGGAAGATTTAAAAAATGCAGAGTGGCACATATCGAATGCGAAGAACGGGTGTCGCGAACCGGATGAGTATCATGACGTGTACATTGAATATCAAAAGCGATTGCGGGATAATAATGCGTTGGATTTTGATGATTTGTTGTTGAGGACCCTAGATGTTTTGGGGATGGACGAGATTTTGCAAAAGACGCGTGACAAATATAAATATGTCCTTGTGGATGAATTTCAGGACACCAATATTCCGCAATATCGTATCGTCAAATTGATAGCGGGAGAGCACAGGAATGTTATGGTGGTTGGGGATGAGGACCAGTGTATTTACACTTGGCGGGGAGCGAGTGCGGAAAACACCAATTTGTTTGTAAAGGAATTTGAGCCACGGATTTTTAAGCTGGAAGAAAATTTCAGGAGCGGGAAGGAAATTGTTGACACCGCGAGTAAGTTGGTGAACAACAATGAGAACAGAATTAAGAAGGTGTTGTTTAGTAATCAGGAAAAAAGTTTTGTGAATTGCGACCAAAAATACAATGAACGTGAAGAGGCGCAGGTGGTTGCAGAGCACATATATCGTGAAGTGCGGAATGGTGCCAAATATAGTGATTTTGCCGTTCTGATGCGAATTAACGCCCTTTCACGGCATTTCGAGGAACAGTTTTTGGCGTACAACATACCGCATGTTATTTGGGGGGGCTTTAAATTTTACGAGCGCGCAGAGATTAAAAGTACGATAAATTATTTCCGCGTTTTGGTAAATCCCCGTGATGCCGTTGCATTTTTTGATGTGATTAATTTTCCGCGTCGGGGTGTGGGTGACGCGAGTATCGAAAAGATTAAGGAGCAAGGGATAGAGAGCGCGGAGATTCCCAAAAAGGCGCGGGTGGGGGTGAACGAGTTTTTGGGGGTGATTGATAGGTTGAGGGAGATGCGTGGGTTGGATGAACTTGCGGACAGTTTTATTTCCATTATTGGGTTGGATAAAGTGTATGACAAGCGAAAGGAAGAAGATTTGAGCAGGTTGGAAAACATTTATCAACTTTCAAAAGCGATGAAAGATTTTAGACGTGATAATCCGTCGGCGACGATTTCGGATTGGTTACAATCGGTTTCTTTGATGACCGACCAGGACGAAAAAGATGCGAAAGGAGAGAACGTTAATGCGGTGGTGATTTCCACGGTGCATAGCGCGAAGGGATTGGAGTTTAAGACGGTTTTTGTTGTGGGGTTGGAGGACGGGCTTTTTCCGTTGGCACGTGCAAAGAATAGTGGCGCGGAGATGGAGGAAGAGCGTAGGTTGTTGTATGTTGCTATTACCCGGGCGAGGCGGAATTTATTTTTATCATATTGTGGGTCGCGGTTTTTACATGGAAAAGTTCAATATTGTGTGCCGAGTGGATTTTTGGGTGAGTGTGGGTTTGGGTCGAAATCCGCTTCGCTAGGTCCCTCCACTTCGGTCGGGATGACAAGCGAAAAATATAAAGCAAAAAGTGACACAGTCGAGAGTTTGGGTTTTGAGATTGGTGATAGAGTGTCGCATGAAAAATTCGGGGAAGGTACGGTAGAAGCGGTTATAGATAAGAATATTATAAAAATCAAGTTTGATGTGGTGGGGGTCAAGATGTTGTCGTTGGCGTTTGCGACGCTTATAAAGTTAGACTAAGTCGCAATGCGGAGTTTACACGAATTTGGTCGATATTGGACAGCTCAGCAATTTTGTTGCGAAGGCGTGATTTGTCGATGGTTTTGATTTGTTCGCAGAGGATAAGGCTGTCTGTGTTGTCGATTTTGATTCGCACGTGGGTTGGGATTTCGTTGCGGAAGATTTTGCTGGTTACACATGCCACGATTACCGTTGGACTGAATTTGTTTCCTATATTATTTTGCACTATTAAAACGGGTCTGAACCCTGATTGTTCGCTGCCGACATTTGCGTCGCCTAAATCAGCAAAATAGATTTCACCGCGTTTGATGTCCATACTTCATTGTAGAAATAAGTTGTCTATAATGTTCGAGTAGTGATATAATCCCTTGATGAGTGCCCCAAATCCGATTGCCTTTTATGTTTCTGATACGCCAATATATTGGTATGGTATTGTAATTGCACTTTCTGTTATTGTTGCGATTTTTGTTGGTGGTTGGCTTTGTCGCAAGATGAGGTATAAGGAAGAAATTCCGTTTGAGGTAATGATATTTGCCGTCCCCGTTGGTTTTGTAGGTGCGCGATTGTTCTTTTTGATTTTTGAACCGGGTGCGAGTTTATCCGACTTTTTTGATTTTAGAGGCGGTGGATTGGCGATTTTGGGTGGTGTTATTGCTGCGTGTTTTGGTGTTTGGATATATACGCGATTTGTCCGTAAATGTAGTTTCTTTGCGATAACGGACATGCTGGTAATTGCAGGTATATTGGCACAATCGATTGGGCGGTGGGGTAATTTTTTCAATAATGAAATATATGGTTTTGAAATGGGATTCAGTTTGTTTCCATTGACAGTGCTTGTTCAGGGTACCCCACACCTTGCATTGTTTTTTATCGAGAGTATGTTGAATCTTGCAGGCTTTGTTGTGTTGCTGTATGTGTTGAAAAAGTCCAAGAAAATTGGAACGACATCGGGAGTGTATTTGATATGGTATGGTACGGTGCGTGCTATTTTGGAACCGATGAGGGATTCAAGCTTTATTTTGGGAAGTGCATTGCCGGTTTCATTGATGGTTAGTGTATTGATGGTTGCAATTGGGTGCCTTATATTGTATCTTAATAGCAAGAATAAGATTCCGCAGAACAATGTTACATTGTATGCGGACACGACAAACAAAGGAGGGTGACAACAGTGTTTGAAGTTGAAAAAGAAGGTTATAGAAAAAAAGAAGTTGATTATTTTATAAAGCGGTTGGAGTCGGATTTCCAGTCTATTATAAAGAGAAACACCGAGAAATTGGAGCATACACAAAAAAATCTTCGCGAAATTACATTGTCAGTGCCACAATATAAAACAGAGATTGAAAGTTTGCGAGAACGACTTGAGATAATAAGGGATTGTGCGAATAAAGCCAGCGAGGCACGGTATTTAAAGGATGCACAGCCGGAGGTTTTGCTTGCCAACCTTGTTGCCAAGGTTTTGACGGAAACTGCGGACATGGAGAAGTTGAAGCCGGTTATTGCGGAATTAGATGAGGGTGATTTTTTGCAAATTTTGGCGGGTACAAGAGAGCTGAAATTGGGAGATGCATTGGAGGGATTTGACTTTTTTGACAATAATCCATACAAGGGTAAAGCCGAAAAAAGATTGGCAAAGATAAAAGCGAAAAAGGACAGGTTTGCGAAGTAGATATGAAAAAGGTAACATTGAAATGTGATTGCTGTAGTGCACCAATGAAGGCACTGGGTGACCAGATTAACGTTAAATGTGAATATTGTGGCGTGTTAATTAGAATAGTTGGGCAGGATGCGGAACAGTATAACATCGCGAATATAGTTTCGCAGATTGTGCGGCTTGCAGATCCCGAGAGTGATTTTGACAAGCAATATGAGCGTGCAAAAGTTTTTGTTGAGCAGGGTAAATATATTGATGCAAGTGACGTTTTGAACAAAGTTTTAGATAAAGATGTGACGCAGGCGAGGGCGTGGTTTTATAAAGCCCTTTTGCCGGTGCTGGAGCAAACGGAAATACGCTATAAGGATTGCACTGTGAATATTGCCGTTGTGTCGCAGATTCATGACAGGAAGTTGCTGAACAAATATTTGGAAAGTTGTGGTTTGAGTTTCAGTCAGAGAATTGGGTTTATGAAGTTTTATGGGTCTCGTAATTTTCTGTATGAACAGACGTACATGTTTTTAGATAAGGCGATAAAATATGCGAATAGCGAGGAAGAGCGAGATTTTTACGAAAAACAAAAGCAGAACGCAAAAGAGATTTTTGCAAAGGGCAAGCGTAAAAAATGGATTGCGAATTTTTTGTGGGCAGGGTTATTGCTTATGACGGTTGGTGTAGCGATTTATTTTATTGCGGAGTTTCTATTATGACAAAAGTGATAATTGCAAGGTACGGGGAGGTGCATCTTAAGGGTGCCAATCGTGGATATTTTTTAAAGGCCCTTCAAAAGAATATTGAGAATAGAGTAGGTCAAAAAATCAAGTTAGATAATTCAAGATTTGTGATAGACGGTGATGACGAAAAAATTGCATACAGTGTTGCCGAAGTTTTTGGGATAACAAGTGTCAGCATTGTTACCAAAGTTGAAAGTATACCTGAAAAAATTTTGGAGTATTTAAAGACGATTAAAGTAAGTGGTACGTACAAGGTTGAAGTGAATAGGGCAGATAAGAAATTTCCGCACAAGAGCCCGGATTTTGCAAGAATGTGTGGGGGGGCGGTGGACGGTGTCGTTGATGTAGTTAATCCGGATACAAGAATTAATATTGACATTCGTGAAAACGGTACATTTGTTTATGATAAGATAATTCCTGGTGTTGGTGGGTTGCCGGTTGGAACTGCTGGACATGCATTGGTTTTGTTGTCTGGTGGGATAGATAGTCCGGTTGCAAGTTGGTTGGCGGCGAAGCGTGGATTGTCGCTTGAATACATTCATTTTTACTCGCCCCCGTATACTAGTGCATTTGCGTTGGACAAGGTTAAACGACTTGCCAGTAAGTTGGAAAAATATTGTGGTAGAGGTGTGTTGCATATTGTGCCTTTTACACAGATTCAGGATGCGATTCGTAACAATTGTGATGAAGAGTATTTAATTACTATCATGCGACGGTTCATGGTTCGTATTGCCGAGCGGTTGGCGATGAAGCGTGGTCTTGATTGCATTGTGACAGGGGAGAATTTGGCACAAGTTGCAAGTCAGACGATACAGTCTTTGGCATCAAATGATATGTGTATGGATGTGTTGCCGGTTTTGCGACCTATTATAACGTACGACAAGGCGGAAATTGTGAAGTTGTCGAAGCAAATCGGTACTTATGAAACAAGCATTGAGCCACATTTGGATTGCTGTACTGTATTTATTCCAAGGCATCCAATGATAAAGCCAAATATCAAAAAAGTCGAGGAGCAAGAAAAAAAATTACAAATCGATGAATTGATTGAAAATGCCATGAATAATATTATGGTATGAAACAAAATCCATATTCTGCATACGCGATCAGTCGAAAGTCACGACGCAAATTTTCGGTGTTTACATTCGCTGTTTTGGCGATTGGGTTGGTGGTAGTTCTTTTTGTTATAAACATTTCGTTCGGGTTTGTGAAATTTGGTACACAGAAAATCGAAGATTTGACATTGCCCATTATGACGGTGTGGTTGAATTGTGACGACGAGTTTGAGGACAAAAAAGAGGCCTTGACGCATGCACGCGATAACGACGGTTTTGTGGCTGAAATTCATGGCAAATGGCATGTAATTATAGAGACAAGTAAGGAAGAAAAAGAGGGATGGCATAAGTTAACAATGGGTGGACAGAAGATACATGCGTGTGCCGAACACCACGACATCGTACAGCAGTCGGTTGACACATTCTTTCAGGAAATTGATAATGTGAGGGAAAGATTTATACAGGTCCGTGATTTGGTCGAGAGACTTGATGACAAGTATTCTGACCTTATTGCTGCGATGAATAAGCAGTTGATGGCGTTGCACCTTTTGGAAGCGGGGGCAGTCAGTGAACATATCGCAAAGTGCATGATTATATTTGCGTATAAGTATTTGACGGAAAGTGTTTAATTGTCTATCATAACTTATGGGATTATTTAGTTGGATATCAAAAGGGGTTAGAGTAGACAAGCGTGTTCCAAAGACACAGTCGCAGGAAGCGGTTGCAGAGTTGAATGATGAGCCTTTTATAATGAATGTCGAGGATAATCAAAGCAATGACAACAACGTGGGGGAACAACAAGGGATGGCTGCATCAATATTATTTGAGAGGACAGAAACACAATCTTTTGATAACAGTTATCAAAACGCATTAAACGGTCAAACATATGGTAATCGTAATATTTTAATTGTCACACCAAAAACAAATGTGGAAGTTACCCAAATTGTGGAGAACATCAAGAACGGGGACGCGTGTATTGTTTGTTTGGAAGGGATGGATGTTGCCGATGCACAAAGACGTTTAGATTTTCTTTCCGGTGTGATTTGTGCACAAAATGGATCGATTAAGCGTTTGAATCCTAATACGTACATATTGGCACCGAGTGGTATTGGGGTAAGAAAGTGATAAGATTGGCGATAAGGTCAGTAAAGGGATTAATCAAGGGAATTTTTATCCCGAAAGGTGTAAATCCAAAATACATGTTCAAGGACGAAGGGCGCCGAAAGCAATTTTTGGCGGTTAATAGATCTTTGGGGTTCTTTTTGGGGTTGGCAACGTTTGCGTTGATTGGTTCAATGGTGATGTTTGGTTTGATATTTGGTGCGTGGTTGTTGTTGTGGATTTTGTCTTTGGGGCTTTTGAATATACTTGCGGGTGGGTCGCCATTTTTGGAGACGGTAGTGTTAATTGCGTTAGTTTCATTGATTGCATTTTTAGTGTTGCACATGATTAAGTTCGCGTTCCAGTGGGGATATGTGTTGGCGGAGAGCAGGTCGCTGTCGAAAAATCCAGAAGAGAACAAGGACTATATCGCTGTTGCACGAGTGGTGCGTCGTACAAAGATTGCGAATATCATTACTTTGTTTGTTTTCGTTGGGTTGGTTTATTTGGTGTATCTGGTTTTTGGTGGGAATACCAAGTTTGATACCGATAACTCTATGTGGATTATTGGGGTTGGATTGGTTGTCATTGTTTTGAACAAAATTTACAATGGAAGACAGAAGAAGTCCGTCAGAGAAGAAATAGATAGAATTAAAAAGACAAAATAATTTACAAATCGCGGTAACTGGCGATTTTTTTTGATGTCATCTATGTAAAAGTATACGCATATGCATTGCAAAAGGGGGGAATTGAAATAACAATTTATTTGGAAAACGCAATTGTTGATAACATGATAATAAATACTTTATTGCTTTATTTCGTGTTTAGGACGATAAAGGAACAACCCAAATGGAGGCGTATTGTTTTGGCGGCGGGGGTTGGGACTGTTGCCGCTATAGCGTTGCCGTTGTTGTCGTACACAGGGATTGCGGCGTTTTTAATACGGCTTTTTGTGGGGGCGATGATGGTGTTCATTGTCCAAAATAAGAATTTGACGCGGTTTACATTGTTTTACCTTTTGTTTCTTGGGTACACGTTTGCGTTGGGTGGGGCGATATATGGGTTATTGTTCATGTTCCATTCGACTGCGGGGTCGCTGCTTTATTTTACGTATGCGACGTCGATACCGATGGGGGTGTTTGTGTTGACAGCGGTGGCAGGGTTGTATTTGATTAATTTGTTAATAAAGTACCTGAATTTACGGCAAAGCGTAAACAATCATTTGCAGGATTTGGTTATATACAACGATGGTGAGAAATTCAAGGTTTTGTCGTACATGGATACGGGGAACAGGTTGGTTGACCCGGAGAGTCGTGCCCCGGTGGTGATTATTACTTTGTCTTTGTTCCTTAAAATGTTTCCGGAAGTGACTGTTGACAGGGTGTTCCTTAATAAGTTGAATGTAAAGGGTGGGTATTATATAGATTTTTCGACGGTTGGGAATTCGGGAAAAATGTATACTTTTGCGCCGGAAAAAATTGAGATTAACAAAAGCAAGACGGTGGAGAATGTACGATTGGGGGTGAGTATGCGGGGGTTCAAGGACGCGATAAAGTATGATGCGTTGTTGAATGCGAATTTGATTTAATCCGCTTCGCTGGATCCTTCGACTACGCTCAGGATGACATTGAAAGGAGTTATTATGAAAATATTTAAAAAAGCGATAAGTTTGTTTCGGAAGATAAACGACATGCAACTTTGGGATGACGATTTTGTGTTCTTTATAAACGGGACGGAGGCGTTGGCACGGCCCCTGAAAAAGGACGAGGAAGAAGAGTTATTAAAGGTACTTCATTTGGGTCACGAAGACACCAAACAAAAGTTGATAGAGCATAATCTGCGGTTGGTTGTTTATATTGCCAAAAAATTTGAAAATACCGGGCTGGACATTGAAGATTTGATTTCAGTGGGGTCAATTGGGTTGATAAAGGCGGTTAACAGTTTCAAGTA
>Ga0123355_10010158_pt1 | contig 14390 bp, 10 predicted proteins | sample TergutEmb28metaG_3_FD_89872 | JGI IMG/M metagenome (GOLD analysis project Ga0123355, IMG submission 89872) | Embiratermes neotenicus P1 segment gut microbial communities from Petit-Saut dam, French Guiana - Emb289 P1 | ecosystem: Host-associated > Arthropoda: Insects > Digestive system > Gut ...
ATCGGCGGCGAGGAGTACCTGTTCTACAAAGGCTTTGCGCCGGATATTTGCTTCATCCGTGGGACATATGCCGACGAGGACGGGCATATCTCGATGGAGCGCGAGGGTCTGCACGGGACTGAGCTTGAGATCGCCATCGCGACGCGCAACAGCGGCGGGATCGTGATCGTTCAGGTCGAGGAGATCGTCAAACGTGGCTCTCTGCGCACGAAGAACATAAGGCTGCACGAAAAATTTGTCGATTACATAGTAAAGGCCGAAAATCCGGACAACCACCGGCAGTGCTATATAACGCCAAAATACCGGCCGGAACTTGCGGGCGAGGCCAAATTCGCCGGCAGTTCGACGAAAGTCATGCCGTTTAACCTGCGCAAAGTGATTGCGCGCCGCGCCGCGATGGAGCTGCAGCCGAACATCATCATCAACATCGGCAGCGGTATGCCGTCCGGTATCGGCAGCGTCGCGGCGGAAGAGGGGCTCGGCACCGGGATGACGGCGTCGGTCGAGTCCGGTCCGATGGGCGGCCAGGTGCAGGAGGGGATGGCGTTCCCCGGCGTGGCTAACGCCGACGCGATTTTCTGCCAGACCGACACCATCGACATGTACGATGGCGGGATTCTTGACATGACGTTCCTTGGCGCGGCTGAGATCGACGAAAAAGGCAACGTGAACGTCTCGAAGTTCGCGGGCCGCTGTATCGGTGCCGGCGGGTTTATAGACATTTCACAGAACACGAAAAAGGTCTTCTTCATGGGTAACTTCACCGCCGGGAAACCTAAACCGGACATTGAGATTACAGGCTCCGGCCTGAAAATCAACCAGGACGGCAGTGATAAAAAATACGTCAAGAACGTGCAGCAGATTACGTTTTCCGGCGAGTACGCGGTGAAGAGCGGCCAAGAAGTTATGTACATCTCAGAGCGCGCGGTGTTTAAGCTCACGCCGGAGGGTCTGATGCTGGTCGAGATTGCGCCGGGCGTTGACCTGGAGAAGGATATTCTGGCGCAGATGGAGTTTAAGCCGCTGGTGAGTTCCAACCTCAAAACGATGGACGCGAGGCTTTTCAATGAGCAGCGTATGGGGCTGGGGAAATAGTTACTTTTCTTTTGAAAAAGAAAAGTAACCAAAAGAAAACTTTATTGCGCTTCGCGGCATTTCGTCGGGGGTGCGGAGACAGGCCCACCGGGGTTTACCGGTGGGTCTGACCTTATCAGTAAAGGGGATAACATTCATGTACGAGTATACCCGCGCGGTGTTTTACTACGAGACGGACAAAATGGGCGTGGTCCACCATTCCAACTATGTACGCTGGCTGGAAGAGGCTAGGACCGCGTTCTTCAACGATTCCGGCATACCCTACGCGCAAATGGAGGCCGACGGCGTGGTAATCCCGGTGACTAATATTGACTTAAAATTCAAACGTTTTTCTAGCTACGGCGACAGTTTCACCGTCCGGGTAGAAATGACCAGATACACCGGCGTGCGGTTTGAGATGGCCTACACCGTGGCCAACCAGAACGGTGACAAGCTGCTCGAAGCCGTGACTGGCCACGCTTTCGTCGGAGATGACCACAGGCCGGTCGCGCTCTCGCGTGTGCTTCCGGGGCGGCATGAGGTGATGCAGACTCTCGTAAGGGGGCCTTTTTGAAAAAGGCCCCCTCACAACCCCCAAAAACTTTACTGGGCTTCGCCGGACTTCGTTTAGGCTTGCAGTTAAACGAAGTCCGGCGAACATTTAGGAACTCCTGCGGAACGCGTTTTATTTTCTTAAACCACTTGAATACCAGCGGCTCTTGTGGTATTATGCACATGTGAATGGCCATACAAAGGGCCGCAGCGACCGTGAGGTGTACCAGCACCATCACGGCGAATGTAGGGAACCGCTTAAAGTCAAACGCCTACAAACACGGGAAAACCCGCCGCCGCAGCGAAATCAGTATACCCTATCAACGGGGTGTTTTCAAGCTGATTTTTGCCGCTTAGGGCGGATTGGTCTTCGTGTGAACGCTGATGAAAAATTTTCAAGGCGCGTAGGCAAGGCAATAGCCCCAACTGCGCGCCTTTTTGCGTGGCCTTCCGAAAATTGCCGGGGGCGTTAATTCGCCCCCGCAAAATAAAATTTTTCGGGAGGGATGTTACTAATGAGAAAAGCTTTAGTTATTACGCTGGTTATCTTGCTATGTGCCGGCTTAGTTGCATGTGGTGGTGCGGAAGCCCCGCCAACTCCGGCACCGCCAGTTGCGACGCCCGCACCAACACCAGCGCCTGCGCCTGCGCCTTCGCCAGCACCGCCAGCACCGGCGGAAGCACCAACTCCGGCGCCCGAACCTGAACCACCGCCAGAGCCAGACCCGGAGCCGGGGATTGCCACTGTTGAAGAAAGAGAACTCTTTGACGAGGCAGGCGTAAAAGTGACTTTAAGGTCGCTTGAGTTTGATGGAAGAGGGAGAGCGGAATTAAATGTTCTCGTCGAAAATCAAGGTGATGACTTGGTAACTGTACAGGTGCGAGATGTTTCTGTTAATGGCATTATGTTTACATCAACTGTGTTTTCATCCTCCGTCACTGCGGGACACAGAAGAAATGACAGCATATCTTTTCAGCCATGGGGATTTGAAAGGTTAGGGATTGAAGAAATTGGGATCATAGAATTATCATTCCGTGTTATCAATGATAGAGATAGAAATTTAAGTTTCAATACCGAAAAAATTGTAATAGAAACATCTATTGCAGAACAAGTTTCACAACCTCTGCCAGAAACAAGAGAACTTTTGTTTGAGCGCGATGGTGTTTCGATATCGTTGATAGGCCTCGAAGAAGGACGCTCCGACGTTAATGTTGTGTTTTTTATTGTTAATGATACTGAAAGAGATATCACAATACAAGCCCGCGACGAGAATGTTAATGGGTTCATGGCCTCCGGAATAAAGAGTACAAATATCCAACCCGGCAAAATGGCTATTGATACTTTATCATTTAGCGACAGGCGGCTTGGAGAAAATGACATAAACAGTATTGACGATATCGAATGGATAGAATTTGATTTGCGTGTAATTGATAACGACAACCGTAATGCTAATTTCAATACCGGTGTAATTAGAATAGATCCATAACATTATTCGATTCGAAGCCCAAACAGCGAACTTTCCCCTTTGAGAAACATGCGGGGGAGGGTTCGCGTTTGTCCGTTTTGCCCAAGGTACAAAATTAATCTGCCGATTTTTGTCTGAACTCGGAGAATAGGTAGAGTGATTTTTTTGTATGGAGGTGCAAATGACAGTGGTGACAAAATGCCGGAGAGACTGCGAATATTTCAGCACATACACCGACACCTGCGACTACACGCTCTTGATGTACGAGTCAAGAGGCTGCCCCATAAGCGCGTGTACGAAGTACAGGCTGCGTGAAAAGGGGAGGCGGTCGTGGAACATCTTCCGTGCCGTACCGGAAACCAGCGTATGTGGGGCGGGTGAGCCGGTAGCGTCCAGCGGATTGGAGAGCCGGTATGTGATGGCTGGGTGCGGCCATGAGGTGTATGACGGCGAGCGCATGTACGAATGGGAGGATAATGACACGCTTTGCCCCGAGTGTGTGGAAGTGAAATTCGATGAACTGAGCATTATGGAGAAAGCGACGCTTATGTGCTGTGACAGCACGGAGGTAAATTTCCCTCCGCGCCTGATTTGAGGGGGGTATCGTGCCGAGAAAGAAACTTAAACTGCTCCCGGGCCGGGAAAACGCGATTGTGGACTGCTTCGCGTTTCAAATAACCAGCGCCGGCCGGCCGGAATGCAAGGCTTTGCAAGACATATTCTGCTTAAAAGAGGACAAGCCCTGCTCGTTCCGGGCGGCGCCCGCTGAGGTCGCCGCCGCGCGTGAACGGTCAATCGTACGGCTGATGGAGTATCGGTAACCATACAGAAAAGGGGCGGCATATTGCCGCCCCTTTTGCTTGGATGTCATTTCTTCTGACGGCGTACAGCGGTACTCTCACCGCCCATGCCGTAATTGTCCATGTCGATTTCATCAATAACCACCACGGTGGCCTGGGGGTCCTTATTCAGCACATTTTGCAGCAGCTCGGTAACGCCTTTGATGAGTTCGGCTTTTTGCTCCGCGGACGGTGCTTCGCTGCCTCCGGTGACTTTTATGTTGACGTAAGGCATTGGCTGTGTCCTCTCTGGCTTCTTTGCGTATTATATGTACGGCCCGCCCGGGGACGGGCCGGGCTAAACAATCAGCAGCGCCATCCGCATCTGCGGCAGAACGGAAAACGGAGCCAGCATCTGCAGCGGCTGCACCAGTGTCGCATGTGCATAGTCAGTTACTCCCTTGGGTATGAGTCGGGGAAGTCCCCCGCATTGCATGATATGCCACAGGGGGCGGGGGTGTGCGTTCACCGCCTGACGATTATCGCCTGGGTTGACCGCGCGTACGCGTTTGAAAAGTTGACCGGGGCGTCGTCCCAGCCGTCATCCCAAGGCGTAAACCCGAGCGAGAGATCCGCGTGGCCGAACCATACCGCCGTGATAAGCGAATTGGTGTCAATTGGAATAATTTCGAATTCAACGCCAATGATATCGGCAACCGCACGGGCGACGGCGATGTCCATGCCGGCCCGCTCGCCGTAGTCGCCGATGAAGACGTACGGCGGGAAATAGTACGGTACGGCAATGGTCAGATTGCCGGGTCGGATGCCGGCCGTCTCCGGCGGTTGATATGTAAAATCCATGCCGCGAAAATATCTGTTATACAGGCCGCTGAGCGTCCCGTTTTCATCGAGCGCCGCGAGCGCGGAATTGACTGCGTCCAGCAACGGCGCGTTTTCGCGGGCCACCGCGATACGCAGGTCGTACTCAACCAGCGGCTCCGGCAAAATCGTAACGCCGCTCGCCCTTGACGCAACCGTCTGAGCGTCGCGCATCTCCATCAGCGCGGCGTCTATTCTCCCGGTCCTAAGCGAGGCGAGCAATTCATCCCCGCTGTGAAACGTCAACATACCACCGCCGATCTCGTAGGCGAATCGGGCCGACGATGACCGATGGAGTACGCCGATAAGCCGCCCCGGAAGGTCTTCCGTTGAGTACACCGTGTTCGGCGGGGCATCGCTTCCACGGCAGCCAGAGATCAGCAGTATAACCGCAAATGCAAATGGTACAAGTTTTTTCATGGCTATTTGCTGTCGTCCTCAAAGATGTCCATATCGTCAAACTGAGAAGTGTCTCCATTCTTGTCGAAAATATCGGACAGGTCCGGCATATCCGGGAAATCGCCGAGGTCTGGTTTGTTCGGCGTGTTGTCGTACTTATCGCCCTTGTCCCGCACCGGGGGAAGCGCGCCGCCGTGTTCACACATGTAGGCGAAGTCTTCGCCATCCATCGTCTCGTTTACAAGTAGATACTCGGCCGTTGCGACAAGGATATGGCTGTATTTTATAAGCAGTTTTTCGCACAAAGCGCTCGCCTCGTCGAATATTCGCTTAACTTCATCGTCGATCATCGCGGCGGTTTTTTCCGAATAGCTCTTTGTAGTCGAAAAATCCCGGCCGATGAACACAGACCGCGAGCTGTCGTCGAACGAAATCGGGCCGATTGCGTCGCTCATGCCGTATTTTGTCACCATCGCGCGGGCAATCGCGCTCGCCTGAATAATATCACCGGACGCGCCGGTTGAGATATCATTCAGGTGCAGCTTTTCCGCGATACGGCCGCCAAGCGCCGACACAATCCGCTCAAACATATCGCTTTTTGACGTGTAGTCCTTATCCTCCTGCGGACGGAACACTGTCATGCCGCCGGCCTGGCCTCGCGGGATTATCGTGATGTGATGCACGGGATCGACATTCGGTAGGAAATATGACGCAACCGCGTGCCCCGCCTCGTGAAACGCCGTAAGCCGCCGCGCTTTTTCCGACACGACGCGGCTCTTCTTCTCCGGCCCGGCGATGACTTTAAGCGTGGCTTTTTCAATGTCCGACATTGTGATGAACCGTTTATTATACCGCGCCGCCAGAAGCGCCGCTTCGTTTAACAGATTCTCTAAATCCGCGCCGGTAAACCCGATCGTGCCCTTTGCGATATTGGCGAGATCAACGTCCTCGCCCAGAATTTTCCCGCGCGCGTGGACCTTCAAAATCTCTTCGCGGCCCTTGATATCAGGCAGCCCGACATAAACCTGCCGGTCAAACCGCCCCGGGCGGAGCAGCGCGTTATCCAGAATATCAGACCTGTTCGTCGCGGCGATTATGATAACGCCCTCGTTTGTGGTAAACCCATCCATCTCGACAAGAAGCTGGTTTAGCGTCTGCTCGCGCTCATCATGACCGCCGCCGAGTCCCGCGCCGCGCTGGCGGCCGACAGCGTCGATCTCGTCGATGAAGATGATCGCCGGGGCAAGTTTTTTCGCCTGGTCGAACAAATCGCGCACACGCGACGCGCCGACGCCGACGTAAAGCTCGACAAAATCGGAGCCGGAGATCGACAGAAACTGCACACCGGCCTCACCGGCGACGGCTTTGGCGATAAGCGTTTTTCCCGTTCCCGGCGGCCCGACCAAGAGTACGCCTTTCGGAATCCGCGCGCCGATGTCGATATACTTTTTCGGGCCTTTGAGAAAATCGACTATTTCGCGAAGTTCTTCCTTCTCCTCCTCCGCGCCCGCGACGTCGGCAAACGTCACTTTTTTGCTCTCTTCGCCGGCAATGCGCGTCCTGGCCTTGCCGAAGCGCATCGCGCCCTTGTCGCCTCCGACGCCGGAGCGGTTCATCATCGTGTTCCAGATAAAGAAGAACACCGCGATAATAAGGATATACGGAATGAAATTCACCCACACCGGTATCCGCATCCCGGCGTCGAAGTTATACTCAAAGTCCGGGTTTTGCATAAGCTCGTCGATATAGTCGCTGAAATCTGTGTGGAAGAAATCAACGCGCATTAAATCATGGGTAACGTATTGACTGTCAGTGTCTCCGTAGTTTTCGCGCAGTCGGGCAACAAGCCTGTTGCCGTCTCTGATTTGGAAAAACTCAACCTCCTGGTTTTCAAACAGCCGGCGCATCTCGGAATACCCGACCGTCGTCATCTGCACGTTGCCCTGCTGCCGCAGCAGGTACACTACGGAACCCAGAATTACTAAAACAAGCAAATAAAATCCTATACTATGCGGACCTCTTTTTTTTGGTTTCAATGGCCAATCCCTCTTCTTTCTACTATGAGCTATAAATCTCAGGTTTCAAAGACACAATGTAAGGTAAATTGCGGTAACGCTCCGCGAAATCAAGCCCATATCCGACGATGAATTCATCCGGGCATTCAAAGCCCGTATAATCGGCGGCAACCGGGACCTTGCGCCTCTCCGCCTTATCCAGAAGCGCGCATATTTTAAGCGACGCGGGATTCAGTCCGGTCAAGAAATCCTTCAGCGCCGTCATCGTCATGCCGCTGTCCAAAATATCCTCAATAAGCAAAATGTCACGGCCCGCGACTTCAAAATCGAGGATCTTATCGATATTGACGGCGCCTGTTGAGACGGACCCCGTCCCGTAAGACGACGCGCTGATGAATCTTATTTCGCAGTCTAAATCAATCGAGCGCACCAAATCCGCCAAAAAGATAAAACTGCCTTTTAAAATGCCGATCAGCATCAGCGATAATTCGCTGTAATCACGGGCAATCTCCGCGCCGAGCTGCTCCACGCGCTTCTTTATTGTTTCCTCAGAAAACAAAATATTCTCAAAATCATGTTCCGCCCAGTTCAATATATCAGACCGTCCTCTAAATTTTATCTCCAGCGCGCGCGCCCCCGCCGCCTCCGGCACCGCTCTCTGGCCTTGCGCGATACCGTACACGGCGAGTACGCCGCTCTCGTCGGCAATAACCGGGGTCACCGGCCTGAGCCGACGCGGGACTCTGCGCTCAATAAACAGCTTTTTCAAGCTCTTTGTACCGCCGGGCAACTTTATCAAATCCCCGTCGGCGCGCGGCCTAACCGATATTTTACCATATAAATCATCACATTTGAATAGGAAAGAAGTTAAAGATTTATTAATTCTATCATCGCACACCGTCTCTTTGCAAGATATTTTAAGTCCAATTCCCTCAATTTCCGCGCAAAACCCGTCGGTCAGATAGACCGGGGCAAACCCGTCCGCGCAAGAATCGCCGCCGAACACGAGCTTATTATACTCCCTGTAAACGGTCATCCCAGGCAGCGAGAGCCGGACCGACGGGTTATCGCCGCCGCAAAGCTCCAACACCGCGCTCACATGACGGTGCGAAAGATTGCCGCCGTAAAGCGACCGCACAACACGCGCGGACACCGCGGGGTGCAGCGCCAACAGAGCCGCCGCGTCGGCCGCGGACCCGTCGCAATAGTCTTTTATAAATCCGTCGGCCGTTTCGGTCAAAAACTCCTCATCAGATCGAAAAAGCGCGGCTGAGGCCGCCATCGCCTCACACACGCGCGGGTTACTCTCTTTTAGCACCGGCATAACGATGCGGCGGATTTTATTGCGCGTATAAAACTCCAAACTGTTCGACGATTCCTCGACGTACTCAAGTCCACGCTCGGCAATATACTGCAAGCACTCGTCCCTCGACACGCCCAGCATCGGACGCACAATATTCCCCCGCACCGGCGGAATCCCTGACAATCCGCGCGCGCCCGCGCCGCGAGTGAGGTTCATTATCACCGTCTCCGCGTTATCGTCCATAGTGTGCGCCGTCGCGATTCTTAAAGCGTCGGTATCCCGCGCTGTTTTCTGAAAAAACTCATACCGCATGTCCCGTGCCGCTTCTTCGATACCCAAGCCCATATCCTCGGCGTAAGCCCGAACATCACCCACGCCGCAATAAAACGGCACACCGCGCTTTTGACAAAACTCCCTGACAAACTCCTCGTCGCGCTCCGACTCCGCCCCGCGCAGTCGATGGTTATAATGCGCAGACGCAACGGTAAATCCCCGCTCCCCGGCGACACTCAGCAAAGCGTCCAGCAGGCACATCGAATCAGCCCCGCCGGACACGCAGACGAGAACCGTCCCGGAATCTGGCAGCATATCGAATTCATCGGCGAATTTTAAGAGTTTAGTCAAAAGGCAATAATTATCCACTTTCAATTCTCAATTTTCCATTCGGCAATCGAAAAGCGATTGCCCTACTCCTCCAAGTGTCGCCGCTCGAGCGACGTGTACGACGTGTATTCCGGCAGCCATTGCAGCTCGACCGTCCCGGTTTCGCCTCGGCGGTTTTTCAGAACGATGCATTCCGCGACGTTGCGGGCGTCCGATTCCGGGTTGTAATAGTCGTCGCGGTACAGACCGATTACAATATCCGCGTCTTGCTCAATCGCGCCGGATTCGCGAAGGTCAGACAGACGCGGGCGCTTATTCTCGCGCGACTCGTTCGCGCGGGACAGCTGCGATAAACAGATGACCGGCACGCCCAGCTCCTTAGCCATAATCTTCATCATCCGGCTGATTTCAGACACGGCCTGCGTCCTGTTCTCATTTGCGTAAGAGCTGCGCGACGACGCCGACTGCATCAGCTGCAGATAGTCGATGACCACAAGCCCCAGGTTCCTCTGACGGCGGCACTGCGCGTTCATATCCGCGACGGTCAGAGCCGGATTGTCGTTGATTAAAAGATCGGCCGTGCTTATTGACTCGGCGGCATCTGATAGGCGCTGCCAGTCCTCGGCGCGGATTCGCCCGGTCAGCAGCTTTTTGCCGTCAATAAAACTCTCCGACGCCAAAAGCCGCATCGCAAGCTGCTCGCGCGACATTTCGAGCGAAAACACGGCGACGGATTTACCCGACGTTTTCGCCGCGTGCAGCGCAATGCCCAGCGCGATACTCGTTTTGCCCATGCCGGGCCGTGAGGCGATAAGGATGAGATCGGAATCGCTCATGCCGAGAATGAACCGGTCAAGATCATAAAACCCGGTCGCGATGCCCGGGATGCCGCCGCCGTTTTTCGCGGCGTCCGATATTTGCCGGTAGACATCAACCAGAATTTTAGAAATCGGCGTAAGCTCGCCGCCCTGGTCACGGCTTAGCGAGTAAATACGTTTTTCAGCGGCTTCAAGGACCGCTCCCGCACCGCCCTCGCCGGACGCGGCCATCGCGACGATATCCCCGCCGGCATCGGTGAGCGCGCGGAGCAGCGCCTTGTCCTTCACGATCGAGGCGTATTCCATCACGTTGACCGCCGTCGGCGTCAGCAGCATAAGGTCGCGGACATAGCCTGGCATCGTGTCGCTGTACACGCCGTCGGCGCGCATCTGATCCAGCACCGTCACCGGGTCGATCGTCTTGGCGTAGTTGAACATTGAGAACATAGTCTCAAAAATATCGCGGTTGACCGACGAGTAAAAGTCGTCTGACCTGAGCGTCCCTACAACGTCGGCGACGCAGCGCGCGTCTATAAGCATCGAGCCTAAAACTGCCTGTTCAGCCTCGATGCTGTGCGGAATTTGCCGGTGCAGAAGCTCGTCCATTTAGCCCTCGATTACAAGCACGTTTATTACGCCGGTGATCTCAAACCCGAGTTTGCACTTTACTTCAAACGTGCCGAAAGATTTTATCTGCTCGTCAAGAACGATCTTGTTCTTCTCAATCTCAATCCCGTGCTGCTCCATCAGCTGACCCGAAATATCCATCGACGTGATCCCGCCGAACAGCCGTCCGCCCTCGCCCGCTTTCGCGGTGATTTTTACGATCACGCCCTCGAGTTTTGCAAGAACCTCATTTGCCGCCGCTTTGTCGGCCTCGAGTTTTTTCTGTCGCGACTTTTCCTGCTGTTTCATAAGGCTTATGTTCTGCGGCGTCGCCGTGACGGCCAGTTTCTGGGGTATAAGAAAATTCCTGGCGTACCCGTCCGCGACTTCCACAAGCTGCCCCGATTTGCCTTTGCCCTTTACGTCTTCCTGCAATATTACTTTCATGATTTTCCTCCTTGCGGCAATGGTATTGCCGTTTTCTTTATAACATCAGCTGATATCAGCGCTGATTTTCCAAATAGTCATCAATGATCTTTCTAAGTTCCGCGACGACCGAATTAACGTCCGTGGTCGGCACCTGCACACCGGCGTTTGACTGATTTCCGCCGCCGCCGAGCTTTTCTAAAATCACTTGCACATTCATGTTTCCGATACTGCGGCCGGAAACGAAGACCTCGTCGCCGCTTCGAGCGATGACGAACGACGCGCGCACGCCGGATATGTTAAGAAGCTCGTCCGCCGCTTGGGCGACGGCGATCCTGCTCTGCGGCTCTTCGCTGAACGCCAGCGCTATGCCCTCCCTGTAAATCTCCACGTCGCGCATGATCGAGTACCGCGCCGCGGCCGTTTCCAAATCAGACTGCAAAAGCTTTTTCACGGCCGCCGTGTCCGCCCCGGCTCGGCGCAGGAACGCGGCTGAGTCGAATGTCCGACTGCTGGTGTTCATTGTAAAGTTCTTTGTGTCCAGCACGATCCCGGCGAGCAGCGCCTCGGCCTCAACGCGCAGGATGTCTGACGGCTCGATAAGATACTGAAGCATTTCCGTTATAAGCTCGCACGTCGAAGACGCGTACGGCTCGTGGAAATTCAGTATCGCGTTGTCTATATACGTCGCGGCGCGGCGGTGATGGTCCAAAACAGCCACGCGAGTACATGAGAGCAGCAACGGCTCGGACTCAACCTTTTCCGGCCTGCTTGTATCGACCACGACGAGCAGGCTTTTCGCATCGGCCTCTAAAATCGCGTCCTGCGCCGTGATGAACACGCCGCCGTATTCCGGGGCTTGGGACAGCAGGTCAATGAGATTGTGCGCGTAATTGTTCTCCAAGTCGATCACGATCCGGGTCTCTTTGCCGCGCGCCCTTGCCAGCACGCAGATACCGGCGCCGGCGCCGACCGAGTCAAAGTCGGCGAATTTGTGGCTCATGACAAACACGGTGGACGCGTCGCTGAGCAGCTCGCCAAACGCGCTTGCCATGACGCGGGATTTGACTTTCGTCCGCTTTTCTAAATGCGGCGAATGCCCGCCGAAGAACTCAAATCCGTACCTGTTTTTGACGACAGCCTGGTCTCCGCCGCGGCTTAGCGCCATTTCAAGGCCGAGACCGGCGAACCGGTAATTCTCCTGCGGAGTCGCGCCGTCAAGGCCGATGCCGATGCTCAAAGTCGCATAAACGCCGCCGGCGCCCACACATTCGCGGACCGAGTCAAGCAGTTTAAATTTCTCCTCGACAAACGCATCTAAGTGCCGCTGTTCAAATATGAAGAAATATCGGTCCCTGTCAAATTTTAGCAAACTCCCTCCGCTGTCTCCGGACCACTGGCTTATCTTTTCGTCTATGTCTGACAGGATGATCGACTTTTCCTTCTCGGTCATGCCTTTTAGCAGCTCTTCGTAATTATCCAGCATCAGTATAGCATAAACTGGCCGTGAGTCCGTGTACTCACGGCTCACAAGTTCGTGTTCCGTCACATCGACCCAGTAAGTCGTCGCGATGTATTCACGCTCCGACCGCACAATGCCGCCAAATACCCTGTACTGCCGGCCGTCTAACGTAATGAGATCCGGGCATTCGCTCTTCCCATCGAGAAGCCAGCTTTCCGAAAAGTCCGGCACAACGTCGGCAACCATCCGCTCAAGCGGCGCTTCTCGCCCGCCTGTGATGCCCAGAAACCGCTCGTTTGACCAGATAATCTCGAGCGTTTCGGAATTGAATATCACAACTGGCAATGGAGAGTCCCTCACGGTTAGGTCCATGCCGTCTGACATTGATTCCAGATAGTCGAGCAGTTTCGCCGTGCGGTTTCTTGTAGCGATGCGCGAATAGAACGCGAGGATTATCAAGAGTCCAACCTGCACGGCGGCGAGGATTCGATTGTGGTCTCCGATAAAAAACGCCGCTATGGCAAACGCGATAAGGAACAGGAAATAGAGCCTCAGTCTCGGCTGAAAAAGTCTCGGCAGTTTTTTATTCAAGCGGCAATCACCCCCTGGTAGCAAAATATTATATCAAACATACACGGTTATTACAACATCAAATATCCGCGTAAATGCGGCGGCGGTATTTGTAGGGCGCGGCGCCCTACAATGGCGGTGTTTTTTAGTAGTGGACGATGGCGATCATCCCGTTAAATCTACGCATAAGCCACGGGCGGATTGCCATCCGCCCCTACAAAACGCGCAAAGCAGCGTTAATGCCCAATGTATAAAGGCGACGCCAACAACGAATAACTAAATTCTAAAATATCCCGACCCCGGAGGTGTTTTTTAGTGAAAGCTGTCATAATGGCCGGAGGCGAGGGCACGAGGCTGCGCCCCGTGAGCGTGAACGAACCGAAACCGATGGCGCGCCTTATCGACACGCCGGCGCTTGGGTATATCCTTGAGCTGCTGGCGCAAAATGGAGTGACTGAGGCGTGCCTGACGCTTAAATACATGCCACAGGCCATAACCGACTACATCGCCGAAAACAAATTCGGCCTGGAGCTGCACACTCGCATAGAAGAGGAGCCGCTCGGCACGGCCGGCGGCGTAAAAGCCTGCGCTGACTTTATTGGCGGTGACGATTTTCTGGTTATCTCCGGCGACTGCGTGTGTGACTTTGATCTGACGGCGCTGATGGCGTTCCACAAATCAAAAATGGCTGAGGCGACGCTTGCCCTATTTGAACACCCGGAGCCGCTTGAATACGGCCTTGTCGTCGCGCGCGCCGACGGTCGCATAGCCGAATTCATCGAAAAGCCGCCGTGGGAGGGCGTCGTGACCAACAGCATCAACACCGGCATCTATATACTCTCACCCTCGGCGCTTGAATATATTCCCGACGGCAGACCGCATGATTTCGGCAAAGAGCTGTTTCCGCGTATGCTGGCGGAAAACCGAGGGCTGTACGGCACGGCCATGAGCGGGTACTGGTGCGATATTGGCAGTCCCGAGGCGTACCGGCGATGCTGCATCGATATGCTTGAGGGCCGTGTGAAAACGCGCATACACGCGCCGCTTATCCGACCCGGCGTATGGAGTTCATCGCCCATACCGGACGACGTGACGATAACGCCGCCCGTCTATATCGGTGGCGGTGTAAAGTTGCAGCCGGGCGCGTCGGTCGGACCGAGAGCTGTTATCGGAGAAAGCTCGGCGATAGAAGATGGCGCGACGGTCAGGGACAGCGTTATAAACGGAGCGTCTATGCTCGGCGGCGCGGTGATCGACGGCGGCGTCATATGCAAAAACGCCGTCATCGGGCACGGTGCGTCGGTGCGCACGGATGCTGTCGTCGGCGAGGGCTGTGTCGTCGGCGACAGGGCGGTGATATCCGAATCGGTAAAAATTTGGCCGGACAGACAGATTCCCGTTGGGACGGTAGTAACAACCAGCATCACCCACGGGTCGC